>OLRH01001253.1_pt1 | contig 13214 bp, 14 predicted proteins | sample 1672321 | NCBI WGS metagenome assembly OLRH01 (sample SAMEA3136671, study PRJEB25190) | human gut metagenome | reverse complement strand
CAACAACGGTTGTGTAGCCGTTTTCGGCAAGATATTTTAAATCGTTTTCAAAAAGAGTCGGTGAAACAGTGTAGTCATTTTGCAGCTTTTCGTCCTTTAAAAGTGAGTGATACATTATTACGGGCAGTTTTACGCTGTCGGTATCAGCCGTTGTTTCTTTTGTTGCACCTGTCATTACCGATATTAAAATTACCGCAGACAGGAAGAGTGCCGTAAAAATGATAATTTTTACTGTTTTGTTTGATTTCACTATATTTCCTCCCAATTCTTTGTGCAAGATTTTTATCTATAATTCTTTATTGTAAATATAATCAAACATCTGCGTGATAGAATATAGCCAAAGTTAATACTGATTACTGATTTTGGTCAATCGGTAATGACTAATATTGCATAAGGATTTATGAATTATGGCAAAAAGAAATTTCAGCTCAAAACGCAATGCAATTTACAACGCTGTGTGCGGTACGGACACTCATCCGAGCGCACGCTGGGTTTATGATAAATTAAAACCCGAAATTCCCGACCTTAGTCTTGGCACGGTTTACAGAAACATTGCTCTTTTTAAGGATGAAGGAAAGGTCAGCGTTATATGCAATGTAAACGGTGAGGAGCGTATTGACGGCAACACAGAGCCGCACCCCCACTTTGTATGCAACAAATGCAAAGCAGTTATTGATGTTGAAGACAATCAAAATGCTGATGACCTTGAGTCACAGCTTGCCGAAGAGGGATTTAAGGTAGAAAACAGATTTGTTATATACTACGGCATATGTCCTAAATGTTCGGCAGAAGTACACTAATATTTATTACAAAGGAGAAGTAATTATGAAATGGTATTGCACAGTATGCGGTTATGTTTATGAAGGTCCCGAAGCTCCCGAGGCTTGCCCTGTTTGTAAGGCACCGAAGGAAAAATTTAAGCAGATGGACGAGGAGGCGTCTTTCGCAACAGTTCACGAGGTTGGCGTTGCTCAGGGCGTAAGCGAAGATATTCTCAAGGATCTCAGAGCTAACTTTGAGGGAGAATGCAGCGAAGTCGGTATGTATCTTGCAATGGCAAGAGTTGCAGACAGAGAAGGCTATCCCGAGGTTTCTGCCGCATTTACAAAGTATGCTTTTGAAGAGGCTGAACACGCTGCCAAGTTTGCAGAGCTTTTGGGCGAAGTTCTTACGGACAGCACAAAGAAGAATCTTCAGATGCGTGTAGATGCAGAAACAGGTGCTTGCGAAGGTAAGTTTGACCTTGCAAAGCGTGCAAAGGCTCAGAACCTTGACGCTATTCATGACACAGTTCACGAGATGGCAAAGGATGAAGCAAGACACGGCGCAGGCTTTAGAGGTCTTCTTAACAGATACTTTAAGTAATCATTAAAAAATAAAAAATCAAAAAAGTCAGCTTGATAATCGTATGACCAACAACTAACCGATTACACAACAGACTTTGAACAGGAGATTTGATAGTATGAAATATGTATGCGATGTTTGCGGATATGTTTACGATCCTGAAATCGGCGATCCCGATAACGGCGTTGATGCAGGCACAGCATGGGAAGATGTACCCGAGGATTGGGTATGCCCTCTCTGCGGTGTAGGCAAAGACGAATTTTCCGCAGAAGAATAATTAACAAATTGGCAATTTGGGAGCAGGCAATGCTTGCTCCCTTTTGTGTGTACGGGAGTAAATTATGAAAAAATTGATTTCGTGGAATGTAAACGGACTTCGTGCCTGTGTTACAAAGGGCTTTGAGGACTTTTTTAAAGATGTTGACGCAGATATTTTCTGTCTTCAGGAAACAAAACTTCAAGAGGGACAGATTGACCTCTTGCTTGAAGGATATCATCAGTATTGGTGCTATGCCGACAAAAAAGGCTATTCGGGAACGGCTATGTTCACAAAGGAAGAGCCTTTGAATGTATGTTACGGGATCGGCATTGACGAACACGACCATGAGGGCAGAGTTATCACGGCAGAATTTGACAATTGCTTTGTTGTCACCTGCTACACTCCAAACTCGCAAAGTGAGCTGAAAAGGCTTGATTACCGAATGAAATGGGAAGATGATTTCAAGGCATATCTGAAAAAACTTGAAGAAAAAAAGCCTGTTATTATGTGCGGTGATTTGAATGTTGCACACAAAGAAATTGATTTGAAAAATCCGAAAACCAACCGTAAAAATGCAGGCTTTACCGATGAAGAGCGTTCAAAGATGACAGCGTTGCTCGATGACGGCTTTATCGACACCTACCGCTATTTCTATCCCGATACAGAGGGCGTGTATTCGTGGTGGTCATACAGATTCAAGGCTCGTGAAAAAAATGCGGGCTGGCGTATTGACTATTTTATCGTTTCAAAAGCTCTTGAAAGCAAGCTTGACGGTGCAAAAATCCATACCGAAATTTTAGGTTCTGACCATTGCCCCGTTGAACTGACGATTGACATTTAAAAAGCAGAGCTTATTGAACACTCCGCTTTCATATGTTTTTTGTACAAAAAACAGGATACCAATCGGTACCCTGACAGTTGACATATTTTTATTATTGTGTTAATATACAAGTAACGAAACAGCTTTAGCTGTTTCGCAAGTTTGAGCAATAAAAAAATTAAAGATTAACCGCTCTGTTCACGACACAGGGCGGTTATTTCTTTATAGTAAACACAAAAGGTTGTTACCATTTGTAGGCAACAACCCTTTTTTAGAATCAATAGTATTCTGCTTTACCGCAACCCGAACATTTTCTGCCGATTGTTTTAGTCTCATAATGGCTTTTCTCAGGGACATTAACTTTTTTTGTACCTACCTGTACATTAACCCATTCATTGCGATACGAGCCCTTGCCACCGTTTAATCTGTGATTCACAATATGTTCTCCAAAATCATCACTTGATAAATCAGTAATATCCGCACCACAGTCATTGCAAATAGTCCTGTCGTGTTCTTCATACACCGGTTCTTCATAAGTGTATGCTTTCTTGTCAACAACTTTTACCTTTTCGGTAATGTTTGTCCAACTGTGTGTATGCTGAGGCTTAGGAGTCGGCTTTGAAGATTCATTCTTAGATGAGTCAGCTTTTGAACTTGATGAACTGCTCTGCGGTGTTTTGGAGGATTCAGATTTTGAACTCTCCTGCTTTGAGCTTTCGCTCTTAGATGAAGTGTCCTTTTTGCTGTCAGATTTTGAAGTATTTGACTTTGAGGAAGAATTGTTATTCTTGCCTGATGTGCTTGTGTCCTTCTTCTGAGAAGATGAGTTTGTCGGATAGCTGTCAACCTTTACCTTGTTCTGATTTGCCTTTTTCACTTCAGAAGAATCTACCTTGACGGTTTCACCCTTTTCGTTTTTAACCTCAACCTTACCGTCCTTATCAACTTTCACTTCTTTGCCATTCTTATCAGTAATTTTGCCGTCAGCACCTACTTTGAGCCCTGCATCGGTAATTGCTTTATCTGTTTCAGAAAGAGTCGGTGCTGTTTCAGAAACTGTTGTTTCTTCTACACTTGTAGTCTGAACTGTTGTTGCAGTCTTGTTCGTTGCATTACTATCGTCACAACCGCAACCCGAAAGCATTGCTGTTGCTGTAATCATTGCCGCTGCAATTGCAATTGTCATTGTTCTCTTAATGTTGTTAGTCGTTTTCATATGTCATTCTCCTTTTATGTAAATTTGTGAAGAACTCTTATTCTCTGTAACAGTCGAAAAAATCAATACACTTTTTCTTACCATATAATTATAGCAAACTCCTCAGATGCAATCAAGTATCTGAGGAGTATTTATAATATTATATGATATTATGTCGTTATTTCAATTGATTTCTGACCGCCTGTTATGTCGGAAAAATTGTTTTTTGCACTTTTAACGAATGCGAAGATTGTTTTCAGAAGCATATTTCTCGTTTTGCTGTCAAGACCTGCAAAGGATTTTAGGATTGTTCCCGTGTTTTTAAGCGGATTTTTCAGCATCTCATTAAAGGTTGCGGTTTCGGTCAGCGACAAAAGGGCAAAAACCTCTTTTGTGAACTCCCGTCTTTGAGCAATTGTCAGCGATTCAACAAATTCTTTCAGCGTGTGGTCAAAGAAAACGCTGAAATTTGTAGTGCTTTTCAGCCTGATAAGACTGTTCTGCTCAATCTCCCATGAATAGATATCGTGCTGAAGAAAACCTTTTTGATTGCTCTTTACAATTGTGTAGCTCTCCTCATGCTCAAATATCATGCCGAAAATGCTTGACTGCGGAACAAAGGTGTAGATTCTGTCGTCAACTTCATAAAATCCGCTGTCCCTGATTTTGTCAAGAGAAAACCCCGGTCCGTCAAAATTGTAAATATAATCAATGTGATTTCTTGAATTTTCATCGGTAAAAGCACCGGCATAAACCGCAAGGTTTCCGCCCTTTGAGTGACCGCCCAGAATGAATTTTCCGTTGAGCATACGGACTGCCTTTTCAAAATAATCAAGAGCCTTTTTCTGTGACGGCAACGGAAATGTGAAGAACATATTGAAGTCCTCCTGCCAGCCGACAAGAGAAAAGTCAGTTCCTCTGTATGAAATAAAATAATTCTTTTTAAGAAATTCAAAAGTGATTGCGGAAAACTGCATACTCACATCGGACTCAACCTCGTTTACATACCCCGAAACAAGAATTTTGCCGAATCTCTTGCTCTCTGCCGTCGCTTTCAAAAGGTCGACGTCACCCTTCCACAATAGATTTTTCTCATAATCATCGGTTGCAAACACACGCATTGCCGCCTGTTCAAGGGTAATTTCATCAAACAGACAGGACGATACCGCACCGTCAAAAGGAAGATATGAAAGCCGTGAAAGCACAAGTGCGTCAAGCTCGTTAAAACCATCCTGTTCAAATGTCAAATCGCCGCGCCAGCTTATGTAATCAAATATGTCAGCCATACAAATGCCTCCAATCTGTTTTCTCTCTGTAATTATTGTATCACTTTGTACTAATTATTTCAATGCAATTTTAAAAATTGAAAAAGAAAAGGACAAACGAATTCGTTCATCCTTTAACAGTATATGAAGTTATCTGAATTTTGCGATTTCTTCAAGAAATTGTTTTCCGAATTTTTCAAGCTTTGTTCTGCCCACACCCGAAACTTCAAGCATTTCATCGGGTGTTTCGGGGCATTTTTTGCACATATCAATCAGCGTTGCATCGGTAAAAATAACATAGGCAGGAACACTCTTTTTGGATGCAATGCTTTTTCGCAAAGCCTTGAGCGCATCAAGTAATTCGGAATTGACAGGCACTTCGGGGCGGTGCGTTTTGACAACCTTTTCGGAGTTTTCAACTTTCTTCATCACAAGCCGTTCCCGTCCGAAAAGCACATCTCTGCTCTTTGGCAAAAGTTTTAGAACCTCGGTTTCATTGTCGGATGAAATATACTCCTTTTCGGCAAGAAAGTCAATTGTGCCGAAAATATGCCTTGCCGTAACCTCTTTCATTATTCCGTAGGTTGACTGATTGTTAAGCTCAGCTTTTAGAATTTTCTCGCTTTTACTGCCCTTTAACACATCACAAATCACGGGTTTGCCGTACCTTTGTCCTGTTCTTGCAATACACGACATAATTTTTTGAGCATCAATTGTGACATCAACAAGCTTGTGAACAGAAAGGCAGTTGGAGCATTTTCCGCAGTAAGCCTTTTTTTCACCGCCGAAATACCGCAGAATAAATCCACGCAGACAATCGTTTGTAGTGCTGTAAAAGGTCATATATTTTAAGCGTTCAAAATCACGCTCACGAATTTGCTCGTTTTCTTCAATTGTAAGCTCATCGTTGCCCTCGGAATTTTCAATCATAAAGCGATTTAGGCGAACATCCTTAGGACTGTAGAGCAAAATACAATCAGCCTCACCGCCGTCACGACCTGCCCGTCCTGCCTCTTGATAGTAGCTTTCAATGTTTTTCGGCATATTGTAATGGATTACATATGTAACATTTGACTTGTCAATTCCCATACCGAAAGCATTGGTTGCAACCATAATATTTTTTCGGTCAAAAACAAAATCCTCCTGATTTTTCCTGCGTTCGTACTCATCAAGACCTGCATGGTATCTTGCCGCCGAAAAGCCGTTATCGCAGAGCAATTCGCAGACAGATTCAACATTTTTTCGGGTTGCACAATAGACAATTCCAGACCTGTCGCCACGCTCCCGAATGAGATCAATAAGCTTTTCGTCCTTTGACGATGACTTTATTACACCGAAGAAAAGGTTGGGGCGGTCAAATCCCGTTGTAATTTCAAACGGATTTTCAAGCCTGAGAATTTTCTTTATATCTTCTTTTACATCATTTGTAGCCGTTGCGGTGAATGCTCCGACAATCGGACGATTTGCAAGGCTTTCAACAAATGAAATAATTTTGAGGTAACTCGGTCTGAAATCCTGTCCCCATTGTGAAACGCAATGAGCCTCGTCAACTGCAACCATTGAGATTTTTATCTTTTTACAGGTGTCGAGAAATCCGTCAGTCAACAGCCTTTCGGGTGCAACATAGATGATTTTGTATTTTCCGTGTTCAACATTTGAAAGCACTCGGAGAAATTGCGGATATGAAAGTGAGCTGTTTATGTATGCCGCAGGAACTCCCGACTGAACGAGCGAGCCGACCTGATCCTTCATAAGCGAAATCAGAGGTGACACAACAATTGTCACCCCGTCAAAAAGTAATGCGGGAATCTGATAGCACATAGACTTGCCCGCACCTGTGGGCATAATGCAAAGTGCATCTCTGCCGTCAAGCAAAGCGTCAACTATCTGCTCCTGTCCGTCTCTGAAAGAATCGTGTCCGAAGTAATCTTTTAACACGCTGAATTTATCACTCATCTTTTTGCCCTTATCTATCATTCTTTATTGGAATTATAATCATTGTATTCTCTTTCAATCCAAGCCATAAGCAGATTTACAATTTTCTGCTGTTCGACCTCGTTAAGCTGTTTGTTATTTGCAACTCTGTACCACTTGTTAAGACACCCTCTGCAACAACAGGCACAGGCGTGCTGTGCGATAAAAACAGGGTGTCCCCTCATAGGCGTTTGCTTTCCGTCATTCGGAATATATTTTGGTGCAAGCCGTGTTCTGACAAAATCTTCTGCATGGGAGCGGATTTTATTCATTCCCTTTTCATTAATATAGTCAATGTCCTTTTGCTTTAAATGAAACCGACTGCGAAAATCAGATTTTTTCAGTTTGTTTAGTGCCTCATCTATCGTTTGCATTGTTCATGCCTTCTTTTATTGTCATACCTTAATTATAAACAATTACTACGGTAATGGCAAGGAAAAATGCACTTATTTTCTGTTACAGAAAAAACAACCCCACGATTATTTTACCGTGGGGTTGTTTTCATAGGGTTGCTTTTCAATTATTTTTAGATATTAAACATCTTTGCAATATTTTTCAGCAAGGGCAAAGAACGCTTTTTCGAGCGAATCCAAGGTTTGTTCCGTCATACTGACCGAGATACTGTTTTTGTCGGAAAATATGATTTCAACGATTGTAACCGTGGCGTCATCGACTATCAGTCCTTTGTTTTTCGGATTATATTTTTTCAGAATTTCCAATGCGTCTTCGGCGGTGTCACACAGCAGTCTCATATCCGTTTCGTCGATCAAAACATTTTCAAAAGCGATATAACCGCATTTGCAGATAGCGTCAAAAAGGAAATTTACACCTTTTTTTCGCACATAAAAAGAACAGCAGTAGTCAAAATTTGAATGATTTTTTGAATAGCTCACGGATACAATTTCTTTTCTTACACGCATTTTTTGTTTGGAAATATTATGAAATAACGACCGTAAAGTCATATCGGTTATGTCATGGCAGCCCCGCAGAACGGACAGAATTTCGGCGGATTGCCGTCAGGCTTATATCCGCAAGCCGAACAAACAATTGCCGCAGCATTTTGCGGAGTAAACGGCTGTGAAACTTGCTGATTTACTGTGTTGCTCTGCATAGGCATTCCGTTCTGCTGATAGCCCATATTGTTCTGCATAGGCATTCCGTTCTGCTGATAGCCCATATTGTTCTGCATGGGCATTCCGCTTTGCTGATAGCCCATATTGTTCTGCATGGGCATTCCGCTTTGCTGATAACCCATATTGTTCTGCATGGGCATTCCGTTCTGCTGATAACCCATATTGTTCTGCATGGGCATTCCGTTCTGCTGATAACCCATATTGTTCTGCATGGACATTCCGCTTTGCTGATAGCCCATATTGTTCTGCATACCGTTCCTTATTTGTTCACACAGTCTCATTAACTGCATTCCGTCATCAAACGCTCTCATAAGCTCATTCCTTACAGTACCGATTGACGAATCAACATACATTGATATATCGGTTATGAACGGATGATTTACGATGAATTTTGCTTTTAAAGAAGATATTCTTTGCGGTGATGACGATGTGTTTGTATCACGAACATACGGCTGAAGTGCAAGCGGAACATCAAGCATGCCGTTTTGCCCCGAAAATGAGTTTGTTGTATCAAACTGACTGCCAAAACCGCTGTTCCTGCCCTGACGGCTATCATAGCGGTCATACTCATCAGGAATTCCGTCACGGTCGGAATCCTGCAGAGTTGTATATCCAAGCTCAAGCCAAAAGTCCTGCAGCTGTGAAAAATCAAAAATTTCAGGATTGCTGTTTTTGAAATCTCTGCCTATTGTAAAATAGAATTTCCTATTATTAAAGTCTACAACAAGCTTTTCGTTTGTACCGGCACTTGCCGACTGAACAAATGCCGAATATTTCTGTCTGTTCTGTTCACGCTGTTCAAGATGAGTTTTAACATCAGCTATTGTTCTGTTTTTCCAGCCTGACGAAAGCGAACTGAGCTTGTGCTTACAGTCGCTGCAAAGATAACCGTCTGAAAGCTTTTGCCTTGTGAGGGCGTTTACCTTGTCACCGCAAAGGTCACAATATTTCTTTTCAAATAGTCCCATAAACTTTCTCCTTTACAAAAGATTCACGATTTTCTTCTGAATATTTGTAGCATCAACAACTGATATTGTGCCATCACCGTTTGTGTCTGCAATTTTAAAAGTGTAATCGTCAAATTCTTCAAACCCGACAATGTATTTTTGAACCAAGGTTGCGTCCACAACATTAATAACACCATCCATATTGACATCATACGGAACAGTAATTTTTACATCAAAACTAATATCGTCTTTATACAGATATATCTCATACACCCTTGCAATACACTGCGGTTTGCTTACAGTAATGACATATTTGCCTGGGGATGTATCAAAAACCAAATATAAGGGTTTTGCATTACTGTTTACCGTTTCATCTTCAAAGCCGCCCTTATAAACGCCGTCAAAAGTGTATCTATCCACCTTAACAGTAATAGTATCATCCGGTGAGCCGCCTGTTTTTAAGTTCATTGTAATTCTGGCCTTAACCTCTTGCGTCACTTTAACCGATACACTGTAAATAACATCACCGTTTTCACCCGTAACAGCACACCTGAAATGAGTTTCATCAAAATCCGTATTCGGTCTGATGGTCAAAGCATTTGTTTTTGTTCCCTTGAAGGAAAATTTCTTTGATGTAGATGAGTTGTCACTTATGTTGAGCCACACAGTTCTTGTTACACCGGTGGGTGTTCTTCTCCTTACTTTCATCTGCCACTGATAGCTTGCGGCATTGTTGGCAGTAACCGATATAGTTCCTTCTTTGCCTTTCATAATTTCTGCCTCAGTGTACTGATGTGAAAATGAAGGTGATTTATCTGCAACAACGTAATATGCCCAAATATAATATTGACCTGTGGTTTCATCCTGAAGAATTGTCGCCTGACCGTCGTCGTTGTACAAGCCACATACTGCGTTCTTGGCAACCGCATATCCTCTGTTCATATTAAAGTATAGCTGACAACAATACATACCGCTGTCAAAAGCTTCTCCGTCGTTGAGCTTTCTGCCAACTTTGTTGTTTTTGTACTCATACCACTCAATATAATCAAAACTGTAGTAAGTGCTGTTTATCGGAGTTGCCGTAGTTGAGGGGATTTTCCGCTGTTCAGGTTTCTCCAAGCCTAAAAATCCAATTATAGGAATTTCTGTCTTCTCAAGAAGTCCCGGAAAGTTACATTTTCCCGAATAAAAAGTACCGCTCTTTGAACCCGTTACTTTACATCTAAAGACAACATCTTTCCACCCTGAGTCTGGTCCTACAAGTTCTGCGTAGGTCTGAAATTTAAGATGGTCTGTAAAAACACCCGAAAATTTCGAGTTAGGTCTGTTGGTTTTATCGGAGAGGTTAACCCAGTTTAGGCTCGGATACTTTGCCTGCCATTGATAGGTAAAGGTTTCGTCTGTACTGCCGCCGTTTACTCCCACGATAATGTTAAGGACATCTCCTATGTAAACCTCGGTGTCGATATATTTGATATAAGCCTGAGCCGCCGCATTTGCGGTTATGGCTGTCATAGGAAGTGTTGTCAACAGCATGAGAAAGCATAAAACAACACTCGAAATACGCTTTGCTTTTTTCGTGATTTTCATAAAAATCCCTCCTTCATGCCCAAGGATCATCCGAAGCCGGAGTTCGTATGTCGGAGAGTGCAAGATTACGCCATAAGAACCATTGATTGCCCTTTCTGCGAAGCTCAATCGGACGAGGTGAATCTGCTCCCGACGACTGAACCTGAACCTTTGCATAACCCTCGCTCTGATAGGTATATGCATACTCGGAAACGGTTATTTTGTACGGAACATTCGGTGTATAATCGTTCTTCACGGATGAACCCTCAAAATATGAGCGAGGAATATATCCCCTGCCCTTGATTCTGTCACGCAAAAACTGAACATCCATCCCGTTCATCGGCTGAGGTCCTTTTAATACATTAAGCATTTCTATTGTGTTTTCCAGACTTTCATCATATTCAAGCAACACAAGCATAGCAAATGCCGCTGTTGAAAGAGGTGACGAAAAGTCAAGCTCCGGCATTTTTTTGAGTTCATCTGCATTTTTCGGATAATCGGCAAATACAAATGTTTTGCTTTTGTGCATCGCATTGTTTACCGCTCCCGAAACGGCCTTTGAAACATTGTTTTTTACAGCCTGATTTGTCATATTTTTTAAGCTGTCAAATATACCCATAAACAGTACCTCCTTTTTAAAGTGCGTCAAGTGCGGCGGCAAGATAATCTGCCGTTACGGATGAATAAAAAAATGAGCTTATTTTTCCGAATTGTTTTGCCTGTTTAACCCTGTCGGCAAGGTCGGGATATGCCTGTTCGTCACAGAGCAGAGCCGTTTTACAGCTTGGCAGATATTCCTTTACTTTTCCACAAAGCTCAAGCCGTTTCTCAATAGTTGAATCGGCAAGTCTTGTGACATCCATAAGTAAAACATCAACTCTTTCTGCAATGCACAAATCAAGAATTTTCCCGTCTTGATTCGGTGAAACATTCTCAATACAAAATCTTCCCTTCTTTACAAGGGCATTTTGAATAGCCTCACTGAGCAAATTATTCTGAACACTGAGCAAAATTTTCTTCAACGGACATCACCCCTTTTCACCTATATCTTTCACTTATATTGTACAATTTTGCGATAGAAGATGAATGTGCCAAACGGCATATTTCACAACATAAGCAAAAAAAGCACAGCTGCCCGATTGTTCGGACAGCTGTGACCTTGTGCTAAAAATATTTACGGTGGGTAATTAAAAGGGGGGTAAATAATAAAATAATTATGCTTTGTTCTTAACAGCGCCTATAATGTAAAGTACAGGGATAGCAAGACCGCAGATAAGAGAGAATACATTGAACTGTGATCCGCCTATCATGCTGATAATTTCGCCTGCAATACACATAACCGCAACAACAACGCCCCATACAATACATGTATTTGCCTTGTGCGGAAGTTTTGCGTTGATAACGCCGATAATACCTGCGACAAACTCAGCAACCGCACTGATAAGTGCGAAAACGCCACCGACATAAAGCATAGTCATATCGTATGTACCGTCGTTAAAAGCTGCAAGTGCGGCGATACCGAGAATGGCGATGATTGACACAATCAATGCAATAGCACCGAATACAATCATAAGGATTCCCGTTACTTTAAGAAAAGTTGAACCTTTTGCCTCCATAGTTTTTCCTCCTGTCATTAAATAATAAATTTTATGCACCTTTGTCTTTGATTATTAATCGGACAAAGATAGCGTTTTGCACAAAAGATATTCACCGTCTGAGCAGTATATATCCTGTAATTGTATTATACTGTTTTAACAGCAAAAAAATATGTGCCAAACGGCACATATTCAGAAAAAAGTATTTATTTGTCGTTAATTCTATCGTCAAGGATTACAAGTCCCGCCTCTCTTGCCTTTACGGCAAGCTCTGTTCTTGACTTAAAGCCTGTTTTTTCAAGCATATACTGTATATAGTTCTTGACAGTGCCCGGAGCAATGTAAAGTTTTTTGGCAATTTCCGTGTTTGTATCACCGCTTGTCAGTTCACGCAAAACCTCAAGCTCCCTTTCGGTAAAATCCGTACTCATTGCGTTGCCGAATTTAATTTTGGGAGTTGTGTCGGGAAACACACGCTCACCGTTCATTGTTCTGTCCATAAGTTCAATAATAGGTTCGGAACTTACCTCTTTGTACCAAAAGCTGTCAACTCCTGCATCCTTGGCACGCTTTAGATAGGAATATTCGGGCATTGAGGTAACAATGATTATCTTAATTTTCGGGAACTTTGCTTTTATTCTTTCAGCCGCCTCAAGACCGTTTGCCCCCATTGAAGTGCATATATCCATTAAAATCAGGTCAACATCGGAATTTTCACAATGATAATCCGTCATATCGGCATTACTTATTGAGCCCGCAAGCGTATAGTTTTCGCTTTGGTTTACATACATTTCAAATAAAGTTCTCGGCATTGACTGATCTTCAACTATCAGCACTCTTGTCATACTGCAGCACCTCGCTTTTCGGTATTGTGATTTCAAGAACAAAAATTTCGGAAGTCGATATTTTCATGCTTCCGCCGATTTGTTCCGCTTTTTTTCTTACGGAAGAAAGTCCGCCGCCCTCATTGATTTTTTGAGGCGGTTTTCTGCCGTTATTTGCAAATTTAAAAATATATTTTTCACCGTCATCAAGACTTTCAAGAATCATTTTATCTGCTTTTGCGTGTCTTGCGGCATTGTTAAGGCATTGCATTGTTGCAAAAGTCAGAAC
>OLRH01001251.1_pt1 | contig 13219 bp, 10 predicted proteins | sample 1672321 | NCBI WGS metagenome assembly OLRH01 (sample SAMEA3136671, study PRJEB25190) | human gut metagenome | reverse complement strand
TCAAGGCCGCCCTGGAAAGGAAGGGGTGTCACCGCGTCCAGGAAACGCATCGGCAACATCATGCGCGAACAGGGCATGACGAGCGCGTACGCGCGCGGACGGTCCGAACCGCACAGGACGCGGGCCGACGAGGCCAGGCTCGCGAACCTGCTGGACCGCGGGTTCGACGGCTACGCCCCGCACACGCATCCGGCGAGCGATCTTACCTATGTCCGCGTCGGCGGAGACTGGGCGTACGTGTGTCTGCTGGCCGGCCTGGCGGACAGGGGCATCGTCGGCCATTCCGCCGGGCGGACCCGGGACGCAAGCCTGGTGCTGGGCGCGTTCGCCACGCTCGACTTCCCGCCGGCGGACGTCCGGGTGTTCCACACCGACCGGGGCGGCGAGTTCGACAACACGAGGATCGACGAGCCGCCCGACGTGTTCGGCATCAAAAGATCGCTGTCGCGCAAGGGCAACCCCTACGACAACGCCGTGGTCGAATCGACGAACAGGCTGCTGAAGAAGGAGCTCGTGTACCGGAACCACTACGCCACGATCGAGCAGCTGAGGCATGACCTCAACGACTACGTGTGGTGGTCCGACAACCAGCGGCTCCACTCCACCCTTGGATACCGGAGTCCGAAGGAATTCACCGAACAGGGACTCGTCCTCTAAGAAACCGTCCAACACACCGTTGCCAATCCAGGGTATCGGCGAAACGGGTCATGCGGCTGATGACCAGGCATGGCCTGGCGCCCCTGTTCAAGAGCGCGAAGCGGTACAGCTCGTACAAGGGCGAGCCCGCCAAGGCGCCGAAGAACCTGGCGGACAGGGATTTCCACGCCGAGCGTCCGAACATGCTGTGGGTCACGGACCCGGCCGGGTTCTCGATCCCCGCGGGCAAGGCCTATATGTCGCCCGTGATCGACTGCTACGACGGGCTTCCCGTCGCGTGGACGATCGGCACCAGCCCGAACGCGGCGTTGGCCAACGGCATGCTCGCCGACGCGTGCTCCACGCTCAGGGACGGGGAGAAGCCGATCATCCACAGCGACCGTGGCTGCCACTACCGGTGGTCGGAATGGATCCGCATCTGCAAGGAGCATGGTCTGACGCGTTCGATGAGCGCGAAAGGCTGTTCTCCGGACAACGCGGCCACGGAGGGGTTCTTCGGCCGGACCAGGCAGGAGTTCTTCCATAAGCGGAGCTTCGCGGGCGTCTCTATGGACGGGTTCGTCGACATGCTGGACGGCTACATGGTCTGGTATCGGGACAAGCGCATCAAGACGGAGTTCGGACACGGGCATCATGGACCGTCGACGCGGGCTCGGTCTTGTGGCATGATTGGTGGTGATGGAATCAATGACGAGTCCAACAAAACGTCACCGCCCCCAATAGCGCAATATGTGATGTTGAAACACCTAATTGTGACTTACCGCTCGGTAATGGCAAGAAAAGACATCACATTTTGTCATACTGAAATCACATGTTACATGTCCACATCCGTTAACGATGGAATGGAGCGACCCGTGACTACCGTGCCCATAGCAGCACAGCATCATACGTTAATCGGCCCAGATTATCGTGAGGAGAACGTTTATCCGGAAGCTTATCCAGGATTGGCAATCATCCATAATTCGTTGGAAGAAAAGGTAAAGGCACATTGGCACCCCGGCCTGGAATTCGTCTACTCATCACATGGCAGCTGCCCGTTTATCGTGGACGGGCAGGAAATGCCCCTCAATACCGGCGATCTGCTGCTCATCAATCCATATTCGATTCATTACGGCATACCGACGAACACAGACGGAACGACACCGCTCGTGCTCTCGGCCACATTCAATGACGAGGTTTTGGAACGGCTGTACCCCTTCGCCGACAGGTACATGTTTTCCCTGCGAGCGCCCCGCGCCACCAAAGACGATTTAGCGCGACTCGCACGATTAGGCGAGGACATCATCCGATGGCAGCAGTCCGATGAGGCCATTCGTGGATTCAAGCTCAATATGCTGCTGTACGAATTGCTATCGCTGCTGTATTCGAGGTTCGTTTCCGGGGTACGGCGGCCGGAATTGGTCAGATCCGGAAGAAACATCACCATGCAGATCATCGGATACATGACATCGCACCGCAAACAGCATCTCGAAGCGACCGACGTCGCACGGGAATTCGGATACGGCAGGGAACATTTCTGCCGCCTATTCCGCAAGGCGACCGGCAAAACGTTCAAAGAATTTCTGACCGACCTGCGATTGGACGACGCCTGCAGAAAACTGTCAGGTTCCTCTGCGTCGATAGCCAGCATCGCAAGGGAATGCGGTTTCCCCGATACGCGCGCGCTGCAGACGGCCGTGCAACGCAAATACGGCATACGCGCGCAGGAATACCGCGAACGATACGAAAATCGAAACTAACGTTCAACGAGAAAAGGAGGAAATATGACTGGGCCTGCACCAACCATCCGTCGTATGAAAATTGAAGATTATCCGCTGGTATACGGGTTGTGGACACGATGCACCGGTTTCACCATGAGGGACATCGACGATTCCGAGGATGCGATAAAAACGTTCCTCAAACGCAATCCCGACACCTGTTTCGTAGCCGAAGACGATGGCGGAAGGATTATTGGAGCGATTCTTGCCGGTCACGATAGCAGACGGTCGCGCATCTACCACACGGCGGTCGATCCCGACGCGCGCGGTATGGGCATTGGCTCGCTTTTGGTGGGCCGAGTGGTTGAAGCGCTTCGTGCGATCGGCCTGCCGAAAGTCGCCGTCGGTGTGCCCGCAGACAACGATGCCGGCAACGATTTCTGGGAGCATCAGGGGTTTGCGGTCCGTGACGATTTGGTCTATCGGGAACTACCTCTCTAATACAAGCCGTCCGACAACGAACCGTCCAATACGCTCGCACTTTGTCTCTATAAGCCCGGTTCCGCACTTGCAGTCCGCAACAAATATGTTCTGTATATCAAACGTGTTCAAAGACCATGCAATGGAATATCAGACGGAGGAAGACCCGTTCGGAGCGCTTAAGAGAGACGAGCTGCTGTGACGAATGGCGATACGGCGATGTGGCCATGGCTGACCTTGCCATCGTTTTCTCTGAAACATCCGGCATCCTCATCTCACACTTTTATGAGCGAGTTTTTGCCCTTCCGTAACATTTCATGAGGGAGAGCCGCCCTTCCATGGCCACCTGCGCACCCTATGCACCCCTTAAAAAACGGCGCCATTCCGCCATGAAATCACCCCCCTCATCCGAGCATGGCATTGCGCACCCCGTCAAAACATGGCCGTCATCCCTGGTTTCCCGATTTCCGCACTTTTTGAAAAACAGTTTTACCCGATTTCCGCACTTTTCCGGATACCGAGCGGCACTGTTCTGACCGCGCGACTGCATCAAACGCCGATTCCGACGATTCTACAGATTAACGGTAAAACGTCGCGCGGCGACCCGGCCGGTTTGCGGAATGGAGGTCAGGCTTATTCCGCGGCGCCCTTCAGCAGCATCGCGCCAATGCCCTCACCTTGGTGACGCAGGTCTATGGCGAGCCTGCCGTCCCCATCCATGGTCACAATGGTCCGCACGGCCGATCCTTCGCCAAACGCCGGCGACATATGAACATATTTTTAGGAAACGACTGTTCAGCGCTTGCCATCCGCTTCATTCAGATACCGATATACAGTGGATTGCCCAACGCCCATCATCACCGCAATTTGACCGACCGTACCATTACCCGTCAAAGGCATGGAGTTTCGGAACGTTGATTACGGGACGGGTTTTGAGACACTTTCCGCCGGAGTGTCGGAGACAACTCCCCAGTCCGGTTTACGCTCCGAAAACGTCCGTTTTCGAAATGGTCCAAGACGCATTCCGATGGTCCTAGTCGGATTCACCAAGTGTTGCATGTTGCATTCGGTACAACATTTAAGAATTCACAGGACCACACTCATCCAACAACGAACCGATTTCGCGACATGGCGACATGACAACAGATAACGCCCAGACACCGCGCGACCGGTCTCATTCCCATCACCCGGCCACGTCAAACCGTCGTCGTTCCACGAAGACAGCCGGACCCGCAACCCTTCGTCGGACTCCACGTCCACCTGGCAAGGAGCCAGCCGGTTCCATAATCCTCATCATCAAGACGCTAGACTGTCTTACAAACCGGAAAATCATACCGTCCGGCGGCAATCGGGAATGGAAAGGCGATGGCAATGACGCGCATCGAAGACGGAATCCAGGATACGGAACCGATCCGGTTCCTCGAACTATTGGGACTCGACGAAGAGGACCTAGCCGGCTATAGCATTCGTCTGAATGGCAGCAACCCGGAATGGGGCAAATGGAGTGATCTTCCCGACGCCTACTATTTCTCCTATGATGACCTGATGAAGTGGATTTTCACGAAGAAATGGCCAGATAAGGATAAGGCAACAGCGCAGATTCACACACGTAAAGTCCTCCAGTTCATTCAGCTCAAGCCAGAGAATCCCCACCCCACACAATGGCTGTTCGTCGGAGCCTACGACGTCCTCGACGAGTACACGGAGAACGACGGCAAGATTCTATACCGTTACAATGAGATCCCGGAATACGCCTCGCTAAAGGCCAGGGCGGTAGTGTACTACAAAAGAGATCCGGGTTACACGGGAGTCGTCTTTAACCTGTCCAACAATGAAGAACGACGCCGGGATTTTCTCAAGACGATGACCCTTGAGAAAATCGCTCAATCCCCCGTATCCGCGTTACCGTTCTCTGGATACGAGAACGTTCGGTTGACGCACCGGCAGCTCGTGGCGGCCGTGAACAACGAGGAATGGCGGGCGGCCCTCGGCAGCGTCCAGGCGGTCTATCTGCAGACCGATAGACGAACGGGATGGCATTACGTGGGGTCCGCCTACTCACGGAAAGGAGCCTCGCACGGTCTGCTGTCGCGTTGGAAGGAATACGCGTCCGGAGACCACTCCGGGGGAAACAAGCAGCTCAGAAACCTCGGCGCCGGATACATCGAGAAGAACTTCCAGTACTCGATCCTGGAGATCTTCGACATGAACAAGTCACCCAAAGAGATCATCGACCGCGAACACTGGTGGATGGACACCCTCGGATCCGTCCGTAGAAACAACGACGAAGTACCCCACGGATACAATTCCGTCGCCGAACGAGAGAACTCCGACCAACACGAATGATCCTGTGGGTAGCTCCTACCGGCTGAGGCTCGCGGTGCCGGCCGTGACCTCGCCGAGGGTGGGAAGCGGCACGCTCGCCGAAATAGGCGACCGTGTTCTTCGAATCGTCATGTTCGAGGTCCTTCCCGCACCACGGCCCGTATTTATCGCCCGCGGCGCATCCAAGGGATTCCTGTCTAAATTCCGACATATCCGAAATGATTACGGACTGTCAATCTGAAAAAGCAAAGCCCATCCCCTGGTCGAGAAACCTTCGAACGAATACGGATATCCGTTTCCAAGACGCGCAAGGACACGTTCCGCCGGACATCATTTCGGTTCGCTAAGCGTTTTATGTAACGCTGGTGCAAACACTTAAGAATTCGGCCGCCATCCACGTGGAGATGCATTCCATCCTCCGTCCGGCTTGGAATACGCATCAAGTCATTCCATTGTGGCTAGACATCCAGCGAATCGGGTCAGACCGAGTTCGCGCAGGCGTCCAGCACGCCCCTCCCCGCCGGCCCGCCATAACCCGGCTATTTTCTCGAGTTGAAACGCACTTGGCCGACAGGGCCACTCGGGAAAGGCAAGGAATGACGAAACCGGCGTCGATACAGCAACGTATCAGGAGACGCTTGACACGTTAAGGGAGATGCGACCTTACGGGAACAGCAGTGCTGCGTTTTCGGCGTATGCCAGCCGCGAGCATCGGCCGCCGGACGGACATGTTCTTCCAGATCGAGGGCTATACCCGTTTTCTATTGAATCCGCCAAATCAAACGAAAGGGCGCACGTTTCAAAACGTGCGCCCTTTCATGTAATGGATGGAGAGGAAACGGCTTCTATCTGGCCATGACCCCCGTTCTCGCGATTGATCCCAGCCAGTCCAGGGATGGCTTCGGATGGCGTTCGAAGGTGTCCCTGTCCCAGGAGGCCAAGCCGAACGTCGGGGTGAACGAGCCCCATTCGTAGTTGTCGAGCAGGGACCAGTGGAGGTATCCCCTCACGTCGATGCCGTCGTCCATCGCGTCGTGCATGCCGGCTATGGCGCCGAAGGTGTAATCGATTCTCCGGCGGTCATCGGCAGTGGCGATGCCATTTTCGGTGACGATTATCGGCGTGCGTTTGGCGACGTTCCAAGTATGGCGGATGGCGATGCCCAGCGCCGGCGGGAAGTACTCCCAGCCGGTGAGGGTGCGTTCCGCGTCCTCGGGGATCGGCACGGGGCCATCCTTGCCGATGAAGGTCCTCAGATAGGCCTGCACCCCAATGAAGTCATCCCCGGCCGCGGCCTCGGTGAAGTAGTCCTCGCGCGGGTACTGGTATTCCTCCATCTCCCGTTCGCATCCGGGCATGGCGTGGAACGCCTGGCAGGCGATGGTCCACCCGGACTTGATACGCGGGTTCTCGGACAGTATTTCCCTGGCTTTCCTGTGCGCTTTGACGAGCGTGGCGGAGATGTCCGGATCGGGCGCAGGCAGCGAGGCGGCCACGAAGTCGCTGCCTTCGGTTCCGCCACGGGTCAGCGCGACCATGTTCGGCTCGTTAATGGTGCAGACCCAGGTGACGTCGTGGAGGATCGGCATCACGTACCGCACGTACCGGGCGAAGTAGTCGACGGCATCGGCGTTGAGCCATCCGCCCTTGGTGGCGAGCCACAGCGGCAGTGTCATGTGGTTCAGCGTGACCATGGGCTCGACGCCGTTCTCGTGGCACGCGTCGATCATTTGGCGGTAGTGCAGCAGCTGCGCTTTGGAGAAGCAGCCCTCCGCGGGCTCGATGCGGGCCCATTCGATGGAGAAGCGGTACATGCCCAATCCGGCGTCGGCGAGCATTCTGATGTCCTCGCCGTAGCGGTGGTAGCTGTCGGCCGCGTCTCCCGACGGTTCGCTGAGATCCGTGCGTTCGGCATGCTCCCTGGCCCACCAGTCGCTCGCGACGTTGTTCCCTTCAATCTGGTGCGCGGCCGTGGACGCGCCCCAGATGAATTCCGGCGGGAACTCGTATTGTTCTTTCATGACATGTCTTTCTATTTGATGCCCGTTCCGGCGACGCCCTGGATGAAGTAGCGCTGCAGGAATACGAACAGGAGGAGGATCGGGGTGACCACCAGTACCGCTCCGGCGAGCAGGACGCTGTAGTTCGTGGCGTTCTGGCCGGTGGAGTAGAGGGACAGTGCCACGGGCAGCGTGTACTTCTCCTCGGTCTGGGCCGCGACCAACGGCCACAGGAAGTTGTTCCAGGAGGACAGGAACGTGAGGATGGACAGCGTCGCCAGCGGCGGCCCGCACTGGGGCAGGACGATCTGGAAGAATATGCGCAGCTCACCGGCGCCGTCGACCCTCGCGGCCTCCATCAGCGCGTCGGGGATTCCGGAGATGAACTGTCTCATCAGGAAGACTCCGATGGGCTGGCACAGGAACGGCAGGATGAGCGCCGCGTAGGAGTTCGCGAGTCCCATGTTCGAGATGATCACGAACAGGGGGACGAACGTGGCCACGCTCGGAACCATGAGCGTCACCATGACGGCGCCGAACAAGATGTTCTTGCCGGCGAAGTCCATCTTCGCCAGGGCGTATCCGACCATGGAGCAGAACACCATGTTCCCGAGGACGGTGATCACGGCGACGACCATGCTGTTGGTGAAGTAGGTGCCGAAGTTCAGCTCCCCGAACCATTTCGCGAAGTTTGCGAGCGAGGCGTGCTCGGGTAGGAGCTTCGGCGGTTTGGCGAGGATCTCCCTCTGGGTCTTCAACGAGCCCAGCGCCATCCACAGGAACGGGAAGATCCAGAAGACTCCGATCACCGCGAGGACGCAGTAGGAGAGTCCACGCCCCTTGACGAATCGGCGCCAGAGCGACTGCTTGTTGCTTTGCGGCCTCGAGGCCGCGACTGTCGTGGCTGTCATCTCAATCCTCCTTGAGAATGCGGAACTGGAGCACGCTGACCAGCGCGATGATGATGAACAGCACCCAGCTGGCTGCGGAAGCGATTCCGTACTGTCCGAAACCGAACTTCTGGTACACGTAGTACGCGGCGGAGAGCGTCGAGTCGAGCGGCCCTCCCTGAGTCATCACGAAGGATTCCTCGAAGAACTGCAGGTAGGCGACGGAAAGGAGCACGGCTCCCAGCAGCAGCGTGGGCTTGAGCAGCGGAAGCGTGATGCTGCGGAAGGTGCGCCATTTGCCCGCGCCGTCGATGGCCGCGGCCTCCTTCAGCTCCTCGGGGATGGCCTGCAGGCCGGCGAGGAAGATGATCATCAGCGTTCCCATGTTGCGCCAGATGGTCATGACCATCAGCGCGGGCAGTGCGTAGCGGGTGTCGTGCAGCCAGTCCGGTCCGGCAATGCCGAAGACGGCCAAGAGCGAGTTGAGCAGGCCGTCCTTCTGGAGGATGTACCTCCACACGACGGAGACTGCGACCACACTGGCGACGACCGGCGCGTAGAACACCGCCCTGAAGAACGCGTTGAGGTGCTTGGATCCCTTGTTGAGGGCCACCGCGAACGCGAGGGCGATCACCATGGTGATCGGCAGGCCGACGAGCACGAAGATTCCGGTGACGCCCAACGCGTGCAGGAAGCGACGATCGTGGAACAGTGCGATGTACTGGTCCAGTCCGACGAAGTTGACGTTGAACGGGGTGCGGAGGTCCTTGGAGGTGATGTCGGTGAAGGACATCGCCATCGAGGACAGGAGGGGGATCAGCATGAATACGCAGAACACGACCACGAAGGGCAGCGCGAATCCCCATGCGAGAATCGTGCGACGGCGGCGGAGAACGTTGCCCGAGCCCTCCGTCTTCGTCTTTCTTGTTCCGAGGCTCATGGGATCAGTTCCCGGTTCCGATGGAGTCGGCTTCGGACTGCAGGTTCTTCAGCCCCTCGTCGACGGTGACCTGTCCCTTGTTCATCTGCTCGAGGATACGATCCGCGGCGGAGGATACCTGGGCCCAGGTGGACAGCGCCGGCGGAGCCATGGTGTTCTTCAGCTGGTCGCCGAATGCCGAAAGCTTGTCGTTGCCGGAGAGCGCGTCATCGTCCCATGCCTTCTGGGAAGCGGGCAGATCGGAGGACTTCTTGTACCATTCGGCCTGCACCTCGGGTTTGCTGGCCCACTGGATGAACTTCCACGCGGACTGCTTGTTCTTGGAATCCTTGAACGTCACAAGGTCGCAGCCTCCGACGAAGGACGTGGCGGGACCCGAGGATTCGTCCATCGACGGCAGGACGACGGTGGCGTACTTGGATTCGAATCCGTCGCCGCCCAATTCGTTGATCTGGCTGACGGCGGTCGGCCCCTGCAGCATCATCGGAGTGTCACCGGACACGAAGTTCGCTATGTCGGCACCGGAGCTTACGTCGGCGTTGACGTTCGCGACGCCGTCCTTGTAGAGACTGGTGGTAAAGTTCAGTCCCTTCTTTATGCCAGTATCTTCGAAAGTCCATTTCGTCTGTTCCTTGTTAGTCAAGGACGCCCCGGCCGAGTAGGAGAACGGCAAAGTTCCGAGGAACGCGTCAGTGCCAGATGGGTTGAGGTTCATGCCGTATTTGACCCCATCGACCTTCTGCATGTCCTTAGCCATCTGCTTAAGCTCATTCCAAGTCTTCGGAGCTTTGTTCCAACCAGCCATCTCGGCGATGTCGGTACGGTAGTACAGCACTCTGGTGTCGATGTACCAAGGCACGCCGAGCTGTTTCCCGTCGACCTGGCCAGTAGCCCTAGACCCGTCGGAGAAGTCGGACATGTCGAGGTTGTCAGGCACGGTGGAGAACGAGTTGGAGAAATCGGCCATCCAGGTGGTGCCCATCTGCGCAAGGTCGGGACCGTTGCCCGCGGCGATGGCGGTCTGGAGTTTGTCGTGCGCGGAGGACCACGGAATCGCGGTGACCTTGACCTTGACGTCGGGGTTCTCCTTTTCGAATCCCTTGACGAAATCGCCCAGCAGATCGCCCTCGTTGCCCATGGCCCAGATGGTCAGGTCGCCGGTGGCCTTGCTTGAATCGATGGTCTTGACCGCATCGGAATCGGAATCCGCGTTGTTCGCGGACCGTCCGCACGCGGACATACCGGCAATCATCGCCACACTGGCCATGCCGGCCACGACCGCTTTGAAAAATGGCTTCCTCATTGAAATCTCCTTTGATTCATATCAATCTAACCGCTTAGATTGATATTACAATTTAAGCGCTTAGATTTAAGGAAGTCAAGGCGACACGCCCATATGATTTATGCGCTTAGATTTTTTGATTGCATCCGCAGCTGCCGCGCACAATGAGGCGAACCGGGAGTACTCGTCTTTCAGCCTTCTCCCAAGGCTCCCCGTTCCTGGAAAGCAGCATGCGAGCCGCCTCGCGCCCCATGTCCTCCATGGGCTGGCGGACGGTCGTCAGCTGCGGTTCCATCAGCCGTCCGGCGAGGATTCCGTCGAATCCGGTGACGATGACGTCGTCGGGAACCCGGACACCGGCCTCCTCGAGGAGTCTGATCACGCCGAAGGCGGTCTGGTCCGTGCCGCAGACCAAGGCCTGCGGCAGTCTGCCGGATCCTATCGCCTCGCACAAACCCACCATGTATTCATCGGACGTGGCGAAGGAGTCATCCAACAGCGCGTCGCTGGAATCGAGACCACGTTCCTCGAGGCATTTCCGGAAGGCGACGTAGCGGGCGACGACGTCGTCCGAATCGAAGCCGCCGACGAACGCCATCTCGTCGACATGATGGACGTCTACAAGATGGTCGACGATCTGCCTCATGCCCGATGCGTTATCGCATTGCAGGTATGCGGCAGGCAGTTTTTCATCGCCCACACCCACCATTACAAGCGGAATGGTCTTCGCCAACATGGAAAGAGGAAGCGTATCGTTATATCCACTTGGCATCAGCGCCAGACCATCAACGCGACCGGCGATATCCGTTACCGATCTGTGATCATCCCTTTCCGAGGCGGCTCCCATAAGTATTCCCTTGCCACTCTTCCAGCATTCGAGTTCGAAACCGCGAAGCACCTCATCAACGTATAACGGATATACAAGAACGTTGGGTTCGTCACCGTCCAGAGGCTCGTCGATGGATCTGGGGGAAACATCAGGCCAATCATCCTCAAGGTTGCTTCCCTGAGGTCTTTCCAGCAGCATATCGAACGCGTACATGCCCAACGTGCCCGTCCTGCCTTTGGCAAGGCTACGTGCGTTGCCGCTGGGAACGTAGCCAAGCTCCTCGGCGACCCTGAGGACCTTGGCCTTGGTATCATCCTTCACTTTGTCGGGATGCCTGAAGGCGAAGGAGACCGTCGCGGTAGACACACCCGCCTTCTCTGCAACGTCATACACCGTAACTCTTGCCATAAGACCAGTCTAAGCGCTTTGATGCATGGGACACACACGAGGTCCCAAAACCATAGTTTTTCCGGTCTTCTAACAGGAATCCGCGGCGCCGAAGAGAAAAAACCAGGAGTGGAAAGGATTTCCATGCCCCTGCGGGAGACCTGGGAATCAGATGGAAATCAAGGATGGAAAGACGGGGTCCCCGGAAGCCAAGCCCCACGGGAGTCCCGGAAGGAAGAAGGAAATACGGGAAATAAAAAAGCCCTTCCGGGAACCCGCATGGGGTCAGCCGGAAGAACCGGGAGGAAAACCGCAGCCGGAGCTGTCTGAAGGGTACCGGTTACGGTTGAAACGGCCGACGATTGGACAGCGGCAGTTCCGGCTGTCATATCTTTGCGGCCGAACGGACGGCGATTGAGTTGTTTTCCGCCGGTGACCGTCTGAGCTGCGCCGGCAACCGCGGCAACAGGCTGCTGCGCCGACATATCTTCCGGGGCAACCACAGCCGACATGTCTCCGGCAGCAGGCGCAAGAGCTGTTTCGGCTTCATCTGCCGGTTCAGCGGCAACATCGCCGGCGGCAGGAAGCGTTTCAGACACGGCTTCAGAATCTGCAGCCGGCATCTGTTCATAAATCTTTGCGTCAGAATTGATTCCGGCTTCATATTGTGCAACATAGTCATCGACAAAACTGCTGTCGGCGGCGGCACTGCCGGATTGTCCGCCAATGGCCGACTGGAGTTCGTTCTTTTCTTCACGAACGGTTCCGACGGCATCGCCGACTGTCGATTTGGCGTCGTTGACGGTTGATTTTACTTCACCGACCGTTGACTTGGCATCGGCAATTGCTCCCTGTGCGGTTGCTTTGGCATCGTTTACCGCAGCCTGAGCGTCGGCAGCCATTTGTTTGGCCTCGTCAACCTGAGATTTGACGTCGTTGACCATGTCTTTGCCTTCCTGAATTTTCTTTTCGGCGTCTTCTTTCAGTTTTTTGGCTTCTTCCATGGCCTTTTTGGCTTTTTCAATTTTCTTTTTCTGTTTTTCGAGTTTTTCTTTTTTCTCTTCTAATTTTTTCTTCTTTTCTTCCAGGCGTTCTTTTTCTTTCTGGAGTTTTTCGGCTTTTTTCTTGGCTTTTTCGAGGTTGTCACCGGCAAATTTGGTTACGGAGGATTTGGCATCGCCGATGGCACTGTTCATTTTGCCGCCCAGTTTGGTGGCTTCGGTTACGATTTTGGACTGTTTGACCAGTTCGATTTTGGAGGAAATTCCCTCTTTAATTGCAGTCAAATCCAGCGTAGGCCATTGCGCCTGTGCCGGAGAGGACAGAGACATGAGCAATGACAACCCAAACAGGGTTATCAGTTTTTGATGTTTTAAAATACTCATTGCAACCTCCATACGCCAAGTAACCGTATATTTTAATAATACCAAAATTTGCGCCATTTATAAACGCCTAATATGCATATCAGCCAATATTTAAATATTTTGTAACAAAGTTCGCTTCGCCGTATTCCTTAATCAGTTCTTCAACCAGCAGAACGTTCTTACGGCCGGAATTGTACAGTTTCAGATACGGCCCGAGACCGCTTAAATCGACGTCCAGAATAACAGATTCACCGGTTGCCGGGCGGGAAAGCAAAATCGCATAAGGAAAATCGCGGTAGCTTTTGCCGAAAATAAAGTCGATTTCGCGCTGGGTCATGTTTTTTGCTGTCATTTTTCAAAAACTCACT
>OLRH01001240.1_pt1 | contig 13283 bp, 6 predicted proteins | sample 1672321 | NCBI WGS metagenome assembly OLRH01 (sample SAMEA3136671, study PRJEB25190) | human gut metagenome | reverse complement strand
AAAGGCGAATTTTGCTGCAAAGTTGCGCTCTGTGTGCGCAGAGAATCATAAACACGCGGTCAAAGTATATAAAAGGGACCGCTGCCAAAAAGAAAATCAGGAATAAATTATACAAAGGCTTTGAATACATTGTATAATTGGAGGAAAACGCAATCAGTAAAAGTGCTGAAAAACAGGAATTTACGTGGATTGTATTGCCTTTCTGGTATAAAGGTGCTATACTTTAACACTGAAAAGTAAATGCGCAATGAGAAGATTCGATGCGTAATTTTTTTGAAAACAACATGGCAACGGTTGCGCAAGTAAAAGAAGCTGGCTTCTTTTATTGTTCCACAGGGATCCCCTGTGGAACAATGTGCTTTCATCAAGCCAGCGCGAAAGGCGAGTGAGCAGATTGAATAGAACAGGGAAAAACACAACAGGTTGGGCGCGCCGGCTGACAGCGCTGCTTGTCACCGCTTGCCTGGTTATGGCAATGGCCCTGCCTGTATACGCCGAGGTGGATCTTCTGCCCGACGCACCTGACGAAGTAGAGCTGCTGGAGGATGAGCAGGGAACGGCCTCCGGGGAGGATACCACTCCGCCGGAGCAGAATGCCGCCACCCCGGAACCGGAACAAAGCGCCGAGCCGGAGCAGCCCGCCCCGACCGAAACGCCGGAGCCCACGGCAGAACCCGCCCTGACCCCGGAACCGGCAGCCACCGCAACGGCCACCCCTGTGCCGACCGTGACCCCCACCGCCACCCCGGAACCGACCGAACAGCCGCAGAAGATGTACGCCGCAGAAAGCGTGGATAACGTGCAGGCAGTTAGTGAGGGGGAAAATACGGAAACTCACACGCTCTATTTTGCAGTGCCTAGTAAATGGAGCAATTATACAAAGGTAAAAATACATGCCATTATTGGACAAAGTCCACAAGATCGAAAGTATTATCTTGATATGCAGGAAGCTGACGAAACGGAGGACGGAAGAAAAATTTATTCTGCGGTCCTGAATAAGGCCGATCACTATCCAAATAACGGGTTGGGTGGACTTGAATTTTGCGGATATGCGGAAGATTCACTTACAGACGATAACCCTACAGACAAAGTAACAATTGTTCAAGTAGATAATAATAATAGTCTACCGTGGATGTCGTTCAATCCAACAGATCAGAAGTATATCGGCGGCGACTACTATGACGGAAAGAACGAAGATGGCTGGGATCCAAAGAAATGGGAGATCTATACGGTTAGCCATAAGCACTTCGCTAACCAAACGATGGCCTTTGAAAATAAAACCAGTGCAACACTAACGAACGTCAAAGCCTGGTTTTATGAACCGAATAAAGAAACAGGAAAACTTGATCGGGTCTGTGACCCAATACTCTTAAATAGTGATGGGTTGGATTCTGGTATTGCTTCTGGTTCCACAGCAACCTTTAAAATTCCTAACGTTCTTTGCTCTTTTGTTCGCTTTACCGCGAGCGATGGCGATAAGGATAAAGAAATAAGTGAATACTACAATTTTTATAATGAGAAAGTAACAGGAGAAAATCAGAAACGCTTCCAGTATTCCGAACAATGCTATTGCTACATGTACAATGGTATTAAGGATGCAACATGGGGGCGTCCCGGTGCCATCCGCATCTATTACGATGCTACTTTTTCCAAGATGGCATTGAATGGAGATACCGGCGACTTTTCAATCCCCAAAGCCAATAATAATAATAAAGAGACCATTTATTATCGAATAAAAGGAGACGACGTAAAATCCGAAAGTGGTACGCTGGTAAAAGATGGTACAAACGAAAACCTTTATTATATTGACATTCCCCAAGGATATCGTTCAATCATCTTTTCCGGTGATGCAATTAACGGTGACGAGGAGACAAAAGGAAATGGAGTAAGTACAGCATGGCTGGAGATTCCCACAGATGACAAAAATTGCTTCTATGCGGATACGAATGACGATGCAGTATATAAAGATACCACTCGTGGCGGCTACTGGGCTCCAAAAGGTACCCTGCGTGATGCCGAAACGTGGAAGAAAACTGGCACTACTGGCACTAAAGTAGTAGATATTGCATCCGTTCCTTTTACGGAAAAACCAAACACAAAGTATGTTACCAGTACGCTGTATGACTATTATACAGATTACGAACTGAACGGCAATAACCGTGATAAGTACGATAATGATAATACGGTTAATCAGCGCCACTGGGTACCCTTCCGCCAGTTCGATCAGGCAATCAGCGACTACTATCAGAGTTATGTAGATAAAAATACCGGAAAGCCCATTATATATCCCATTTATACAGGCCATTTCCAGCCAAGCGATTGGGATAAAAGATTTGCGGATATTGCAAGTACATTGAATTTGTACGGATGGAGTTCTTACAATATCTTTATCGCAGCCAATAACTCGAACTTTGATATAGGAGACACAAAAGAGAAAAAAAATTCCTACGCTTTCCAGGGCATTGTGGCAGACAAAAGGGACAGCGATGGCGACATCGTGATGAATGGAACGACCCTGAAAGAACCGCATTTCAATGAAAAGTTCCTGACCGGCCAAAACAGCAAAAATGCAAAACTTGGCGAAGTTTACCACAATGTTGAGTTCCCGTTTACCCAAGAAGAAGTTTTTATAGAACCAGCGCAAACGCCAAATGGCCCGCAAAAAGGCGAGGGCGTTAAATACTGGTGGTTTGACAGTAAAGAAACTTCTCTATATCTGCGCAAAGATACAAATAGCGATCAGTTGTACCTTGGTAATGATAGCCCAGGAGTGACAACCGCTGGATATAAGAGCGAGGCGTCCCACAACGTGGACAGTGCAAGTAGTCCAGATAATGTTTCAACGCCATACGGCTTTTTCCCGTTCAATGAAACCACAACCAGTAAGAGCGCAGTCAGGTACAATTACGGTTACGGTGCAAAACTTGAAATCCCGTTTACCCTAACCAGTACCGGAACAGTTAAGGACGACTACAATAATGAAATTCCAATTCGTTTTTACTTCTCTGGTGATGATGATGTGTGGGTTTTCATTGACGATCAGCTTGTCCTGGATATTGGCGGTGCTCATGCCAGAGTTTCTGGTGTGTTGGAATTTGACCAGCGCGATAATAAGAAAAACACCGTAACTTCCTATGTTAGCCGGGTCAAGAACAGCAAGACAGGTAATTATGGCGCTGAAAATTGTGATGAGCACAACCATACAACGGCGACAAGCATTACTTACTTAGGAACAACCGAAACGTATTATAAAAACGCAAGTGTTTCCATCCCTAATCTTTCCACCGGCAAGCACACCCTTACCATGTACTATATGGAACGCGGTATGTGGGAGTCCAACATGGCGGTGGCGTTCAACTTCCCGGATAATAACGAGCTGCAGGTTCAAAAAGAGGTTGATCTGAACAAGGTTGATCCGGACTTCAAAAACTGCTTTACAGACCAGAAAATCTTCAACTTCACCATCCAGAACCAGGCAACCCATTATGGAGAAAAAGTGGCCGCTGGCTCGGATACAAGCGGTACCAAAGAGGTGAATTTTGCGGATTGTGACGAGATTAAACCCGCAACCGATTCAACCGAAGGTGAGTACATTTTCAAGTTGGATACAAACCCCGAGCAAGGTTCCGGGCCTGAAGGCGAAAAGGTCCTTCACTGGTACGCACGCTATACGGATACGGAACCCGTCAGTGCAGCGCGTAAGAAACGTTATGGCATCCTGACGCTGAAAAACCCCATCGATATCAAAGACGAGCGCTTCCTTACGTTCCAGGTTTACGTTGATCCAGGGGATAGTGGAGGTGACCTTTCCCTCAACAACCTGTATCTGGAACTGCTGGATGAAAATGACGTCCAAAAAGGCAGCCTTGGCACATCAGGCATTAACGGCGCAACGTATGGCTCGGTCGAAGTGAAGACAGGCGCATGGGTCACCGTAAAGCTGGACCTGAACAAGATGAAAGCGCAGGACGGTTTTAACGGCAAGGTCAAAACCATCCGCGTGGGCGATAACTATAGCCGCCACATCTATTTCAGGAACTTTACCTTCATTCCCAAAGCGGTGCCAAAAACGATGACCGGCTTTACAACCGATCAGAAGGAAATCCCGGATTACGGCTCCGCCACAAGCGGTCAGTTGCAAAACGCCATAAACGCACAGTACACCTCCACCAAGGACAGCGACACCCAGTTAGTGGACGATGACGGACGCTTTGTTCTGGAAGATGGAGAAACCGTTACCTTCAGTGACCAGTTCCGCCGCGGCAGCTACATTTCGCTCAAAGAGGATCTGAACCAAAACCTGTACGACACCAAATGGACGGTGTGCGAGAACGGGCAGGCGGTTACTTCGATGAAGGGCGATAGCGAATCCGTGACAGTTACCGACACGAACAAGTCGCTGGACAAGCAGGAGGGAAGCAGCCCCAATGATGGCCGAACGGAAAAAATAAGACCGAATGATGATCAAACGGGTAATAGCTATACCGGAAACAAACCCTCCGCCGACACCATCGTCTTCCGCTCCTATAAGGACCCGGACGAAAATAGCTCCACGCTGACAAAGCTAAAGGTAAAATACGTCAACACCGTCAAAACCGGCGGGCTGAAAATCCAAAAGAAGGCCGCAGAGGGGGAGGAAGGTACCATTAATGGCACCTACACCTTCAAAGTTACCTTTAATGATGTTGGCGGTGAGGGTCTGGAAAAAGAGCCCATCATAAAGTATGTTGAGATCAACATGAGCGATGAGAACAACTCAGAACACACCGGAACCATCACCGGCATCCCCGTTGGCACCCGCTATACCATCGAGGAAGTCAAAACCGATGATTCCAGACTGCAAAGCGTAACCGTTCCGGATGGTCAATACGCCCATGTGATCGACAACACCATGGTGGAAGGCGAGATTGTGGCGAGCAAAAATCCGAACGATCCGAACGATCTGGAAGTTACCGCAGTCTTTACCAACACCCAGCGCAAACTGATCAACATTGAGTTCAACAAGCTCTGGGAAGATGCAGATGGTACGGTCCTTGGTACAACGAACCAGCCGAACGAGATTTACATCCAGCTCCAGCGCAAAAACAGTGCTGCGGATGCCAAATGGGAGGTTGTTGACTACCCGACCTCGGGCAGCAAATATGTTACGGTTCGCCATACAGATAACGGCTGGCTGTATCCCTTTAACAACCTGGATCAGTACCCGGTTGGCGGCAGTGCGGATAATAACTATATTTACCGCATTGTGGAAGGTACGGTAGAAAAGGGCGAATTTAAACAGGCAGCGGAAGACGGAACCATTACGATTAAAGGCAATACGTATGTTGTAACGGCTGAGGCAACAGCAAACAGCGAAAAGGACAGCGAAACCGGCGCAACTACAACGCCAGCCAAAGTAAACGGTGGAACCATCACCGGCGGCAGCGGCAAGATTGTGCTGACCAACAAGCTGCAGAACCCGAAGTTTGTACTGGATATCATCAAGAAGGACGCGGAAAAAGACGAAAATAACAATGAAGTATTCTTGAAAGATGTTGAGTTCAAGCTGGAAAAGCTGGTCGAAACAACAACCGGAGGAGAATCGCAGTGGGTAGTAGATAAAAACTACAAATTCGATAGCACAAAGACAGATTTCATTACCGGTACAACCGGAGCGGACGGCAAGATAACCCAGAACCCGTTCAAAAATCTGGAACCCGGTACATACCGCCTGACGGAAATCAAGGCACATCCGGGGTACAACCTGTTGGCACAGCCAATTGTGATCAAATTTACCCAAGACGGCACGTGTTCTATTGATGGGCAGGTAATTCCGCTCGGAGACAAGTTTACGAAGTCCGACAACACCTACACCATGACCCTTACCGTTCTGAACCGTAAAACGCCTGAGCTGCCCCACACGGGTGCAGACGCGCCAAGCCTGTGGCTGCTGATCGGCATGCCGCTGGCGGTGGCAGGGCTGTTGATATTCACATTCCGCTACAACAGGAAAGGGGGCCGGCGACATTAACCATCCCCCGGAAACCCAGCAACCCCCAGGATGCAGGACCTGCCCGCCAGTGCGCGCCCGTTTACGGCAGGGCGCAGCCATAAGCCAAGTGGGCAAGCGGCCCAGTTTTTCCTCCTTTTTTCTTCACGGCACAGTGCGGGCGGCGCGGCAGCGTTTCCCCGCTGCAGCGCCCCGCACTGCACGCCGTGCTGATGCAGAACCCTTAAGCCGGGCGGCCCCGCCGCCCATCCGATGATGATTTTTTTAAGAGAAGAGGTACTGAAATGAAAAAAGCAAAACGTTTTCTCACAGGCCTGTTGAGCGCCGCCCTGGCCCTCAGCCTGTGCGCCATGCCAGCAATGGCAGAGGATGTAACAGGTGCAGATACATCTGGAACTACACCTGTGACAGCGATTGACACTGGCAGAAAGGGTACACTTACTATTTACAAGTACTTGATGGAAGATACTAGTGACGAGAAGACAAATTCTCCGACAGCAAACGAAGGACAAACGGTTCCCGCTGAAGCTGAAGCTGTAGACGGGGTAGGCTTTACGATTTATCAGGTCATGAATGCGGATGATCTGGTTGACTATTATAAGAGTGGCAGTAAATCGGGTACGGTTACTGTCGATACCTACTTGACTACCGATGCTACTACAGGTAAACAGAAAGTTGTTAAGAATGATAATGATGTGCCGCCATATCGGGCAGAAGTGAAAACGGCGACTGTTGATGGTAAAAAAGGTGTAGCAAAATTCGAAGATCTTGATGTTGGTCTTTATGTTGTGATGGAGACAACGAAACCGGTATCTGTTACGGCTGCTGTTGCACCATTTCTCATTTCTATTCCTATGACCCGTATTGCAGATGACAATGGTAAAACTGCAAATACGGAGTGGCAGTATGACGTTGTTGTTTACCCGAAGAACAGCACCAAAAAAGGTAGTGTGACCATCGTAAAGAAAGGTGCTGTTGGTGACAGTAGTGATAGCAATGCCGCAGCTTTGGAAAATGTTGGTTTCAAACTTCAGTGGTATAATGATACAACAGGAGCATGGGAAGATAAGACGACAATTACCACTGGACAAGATGGCAAATTTACAGTAAATGATTTGAACAAAGGTAAATACCGCTTTATTGAGACTTCGAATGCCGACTCTAAGTATATCCTCGATCTTAATGAAACCTATGAATTTGAAATTGACCAAGACGGTTATCTGAAACTTCCGGAAAGTACAGACACAACTACGAATACAAAAGATTACGTTATCAATAAAGAGACCGCAACAATTACGATTTACAACTATAAACCCGATCTGGACAAGCAAGTTAAGAAACGTACTAATGACAGTTGGGTCGAAGGTACAGATTATAATGTTGGGGATACTGTATCTTATAAGATTAGTGTAACGGTTCCTTCTAATATCACGAAGCTTGCACAGTTTGATGTTGAAGATACCCCCGAGCACTTGATTGATGATGCTGATAGTATTGTGGTTAAGTGTGGTGAGGAAACTCTGACAAAAGATACGCACTATACTGTTGTACCGGGTACCAAAGATGAAGCAACGGGTAGTAAGGGCTTTACTATCAAGTTCAAGACAGCAGAAATGGCTGCGTATGCAGGAAAAACGCTGACCATTACTTATAATGCAAAACTGAGCGATAAGGCTGTAACGACTATTGATGGAAACACGAACACTGCAAAACTGATTTATACTAACAAAATTAACGAAAATGGCCAGCCGGATGAAGATTCGAAAGAAGAAATCCATGACGAGACGATTGTTTACACTTTCGAAATCGACATTGTAAAAATCAGTGATCAGCTGGGTAAAGATGGAGAACCTGAAAAATTGCAGGGAGTGAAGTTTAAGCTATATAAAGTGGCCACTGATGGTGGCGTAACGGGTAGTGAGATTGGACTGAAAGGCGAGGACGCTAATCTTAAACTCGAACTTATAAAAGATGAACTGGTGACAGATAAAAATGGTAAGGTGTCGGTATCTGGGCTTTCCAATGGTACCTACTACCTGGTTGAAACTGAAACCAAAGAGGGATACAACCTGTTGAGCGAACCCGTTAAGGTTGAACTGAATGTTCAGTATGAAGAAACATGGACTGAATCCAAAAAGTATGAGAACGGTATTCTAACGAAGCATGACGTTACGGTGAACCGTAAAAATGAGTTTGGCAACGTCACTAATAAAACGCTTGGTGCCGTTACTAATACCATCATCAACCGCAAGGGCTTCAAGCTGCCCACCACCGGTGGTTTCGGCACCCTGCTGTTCAGCGGCATTGGTGTGCTGCTGGTTGTGGCCGGTGTTGGCGTGCTGCTGAGCCTGAAAAAGAAGAACCGCGCCTGATGCGCCCGCCGCAAGGCAAAACAATGTTACAATTCACCAATAGGGTATAGAGGGATAATCCATCATACACAGGGGGAGGGCCGGGTTTGGCCCTCCCCCTATGGTGGGTTATTGGGGAATAAATTTTTTTGGGTGTACATGGCCGTTGTTCGGTTGATTTTTAGGTTCTGCGTGGGGAACCACCCTACGGGTTAGGTTTGCGGCGGGGAACCACCCCTCAGTCACCTTCGGTGACAGCTCCCCTCTAGGGGAGCCACCGCAAACATAAGGTGGAGATATTGGCGCCCCTTGAGGGGTGACTCCCCGCGGGGCGGGGAGATGTCGCGAAGCGACAGAGGGGACGGGGCGCTGTTTGCGCTGTCACCGAAGGTGACTGAGGGGTGGTTCCCCGTGCAGAGCCTAAAAATAAATAGGGCAAGGCCCGTTAAACGGGCCGATGGCGAGCATCGGCCCCTACAAATGATTTGCAACGTTTGCGGCGCGGGGTGGATGGGCGGCAATTATTAGGCCCGTCAAACGGGGCGGCGGGGACGCCGCCCCCTACATGCAGGGCGAGGTTTATTACAATTTTGTGGTGTGCAACGCCGTAAGGCCCTACAGATTATTTTATTGTTATTCACTACCCTAAAAACCACCCCCAACCCAATATCTCCTGAGCGGCGCAATGCGGCGCGGTCCACCACAATTATTCATTATTCTTTATTCTTTATTCTTTTGCCTACTTCCAATTCCTAATTTCTAATTGCATCAGCTCCCAACTTCAACCCTCTCACGGAAAGGTTCGCGGTGACGCTATGGATACCACAACAAAACTAAAAGTCGGCTTTGCGGCCTTGATGATCCTGTCCGGCATTGGGGTGGCATCGTACCCGGTTATCAGCAACGCGGTGGCGCAGCGCCACGCCAGCGAAGCGATCCAAAATTACGATGATACCGTAAAAAGCATGGATACCGAAAAACTGGACGCCGCCAAGGAGGCCGCCCGCCGCTATAACCAGCAGCTGGACAACGCCGTGGAGCGCGATGCCGCAGGCGAAGCGGAGGATACCGGCACCAGCTATGTGGACCTTGTGGATGTGGGCGAAAGCCTGGGGTATATCACCATCCCGAAAATTGACGTCAACCTGCCCATTTACGAAGGCACCAGCGATGATGTGCTGCAAAGGGGCGTTGGCCATCTGGAAGGCTCCAGCTACCCCCTTGGCGGCGAAAGCACCCACAGCGTGCTGACCGGCCACCGCGGCCTGCCCGAAGCCGTGCTGTTCACCGACCTGGACAAGCTGGAAGAGGGCGACTGTTTCTACCTGCATATTCTGGATGAAACGCTGGCGTACCAGGTGGATCAAATCAAAGTGGTGGAACCGGAGCACACCGAGGATCTGGAAATCACCGCGGGGCAGGATTACTGCACCCTTGTTACCTGCACGCCGTATGCCATCAACACCCACCGCATGCTTGTGCGCGGCACCCGCATCCCTTATAATGGAGAGGAAGAAACCAACACCCCGCAGGCCGTGCAGTATCAGGCGCTGCGCACCGGAACGGTGGTCAAGCGCGTGGTGGATGCCTGGCCGTGGATCGCGGTAACGGGCAGCATTGTGATCGGCGGCGAAGCGCTGCTGCTGCTTTTGCTGCTGCACCGCTGCAAAAAGCGCGAGGAGGATGACTAAATGGGACGGCTGATTGCTAAAATTCTGGCCTGGCTGGCCATTTTGCTGGGGCTGGCGCTGTTGATACAGCCCACCGCTGCCCAGTGGTGGACCAGCACCCGCAACGCCAAAACCGCTGCGCAGTTTGCGGCCCGCGCCGAAGCCCAGCCCACCGCCCCCGCGGCGGAGGAAACCACAGCCGAACCCCCGGAGCCGGAACGCGCCTACCCTGAACTGTACGCCGCGATGCAGGACTATAACGCGGAAATTTACGCCGGGGGCCAAAGCGGCCTGACTGACCCGTTCGCCTACGAGGAAGCCCCGCTGGACCTTGCTGCCTATGGCTATGACGATGATGTGCTGGCTGTGCTGTGGATCCCGCGCCTGAACCTGGAGCTGCCCGTTTACCTGGGCGCCAGCCGCGAAAACCTGGCCAAAGGCGCGGCGCTGCTGGGCCAGACCTCGATGCCGCTGGGCGGCGAAAACACCAACACCGTGATTGCCGCCCACCGCGGCTATTATGGCGCGGAAATGCTGCGCAACGTGCAGCAGATCCAGGTGGGGGACAAGATCCAGCTGACCACCCCGTGGGAAACGCTGATTTACCGCGTGAGCGAGCTGAAAATTATTGACCCCAGCGATATCAACGCCGTGCTGATCCAGCCGGGGCGGGACCTGCTGACCCTTTCCACCTGCCACCCCTACACCCGCAACAGCCAGCGCTACCTGGTAATTGCGGAGCACGACACCGCCGCTGCGGACACCACCAAAGAGGAGGATTTGCAGGAAAGCGCCGCTACCTGGGACGAAACGCCGCGCCAGGTGACCGTGGAGGATGCCGGCGGCAGCTCCATTGCCGAAGTGGCCCCCCAGGCCCTGACCCCATTGCCGGGGGAGGGCAGCGCGGAATCCGAGGGGAGCGCGATCTCCAATACCATGATCTGGCTGGAAAACAACGCACTGTGGGCCGGGCTGGTGGTTATTGCCGCCGCCGTTGGCATTATGGTGATATGGAAAAAACACCGGGAGGATTAACCATGCAGTACACACAGCAGGCCGCCGCCGTTACGGCCGAAGTAAACAAGGCCGTGCAGGGCAAACAGCAAACGGTAAACACCATCTGGATGGCCATGCTGGCGGGCGGCCATGTGCTGATTGAGGATATTCCCGGCGTGGGCAAAACCACGCTGGCGCTGGCCTTTGCCCGCGCGCTGGACCTGAAAGAAAGCCGCGTGCAGTTTACGCCGGATGTTCTGCCGTCCGATTTGGTGGGATTTTCCGTTTACCAGAAAGAGACCGGCAAGTTTGTGTACCACGCCGGTGCGGTGATGTGCAACCTGTTTTTGGGCGATGAGATCAACCGTACCTCCTCCCGCACGCAGTCGGCTTTGTTGGAAGTGATGGAAGAAGGCACGGTGACGGTGGACGGCGTTACCCGCCCGGTGCCCGCACCCTTTACCGTAATTGCAACCCAGAACCCCATCGGCGCCGCTGGCACGCAGATGCTGCCGCAGTCCCAGCTGGACCGTTTCATGGTCTGCGCCGTAATGGGCTACCCCGATGAGGAAGCGGAGCTGGCAATTTTGGCCGGGCAGAGCAAAGGCCGCCTGCTGGACCGTGTGCGCCCCGTTGCTGGTCAGGCGGATCTGCTTGCCATGCAGCAGGAGGTCAGCACGGTATTTGTGCATGAGCTGATGTACCGCTACATTGTGGCGCTGGCCCAGGCCAGCCGTAAGGACCCGCGCCTGGCCGTGGGGTTAAGCCCCCGTGCCACCCTGGCGCTGACCAGCATGACGCGCGCGGCGGCGTACCTGGCGGGGCGGGATTTTGTTGCCCCGCAGGATGTGACCGCTGTGTTTGATGCGGTTGCCCGCCACCGCCTGGTGCTGAACGACCAGGCCCGTGCAGGCGGCGAAACGGTGGACAGCGTAATGCAGGACCTGCTGCGTACCGTGCCGCGCCCCCGCCCCGAAAAGGCTGACCGCCATGGCAGGTAAGCTGGGCCGGGCGCTGGTGCTTTTGGTGCTGCTGGCCGCGGCGCTCATCACCCAGGCACCGCTGGCGGTGTTCCTGTTAGCGTTTGCGCTGGTGCTTCTGGTGCTGCTGCGGCTGGACGCCGCCTATCTGCGCAGGCAGGTAACGGCAGAGCTGCTGGTGCCGGACAAACCCGTGATACAGGGCGAAGATTTTACCCTGACGGTTCGGCTGCGCAACCGCAGCCGGTTGCCCATCCCTGCGCTTGTGGTGCTGCTGAACGCCGCCGATGAATGGGGCGGGGGGCAGATCGCCCTGCGCTGCGCCGCCATGCTGGGCGGCAAGGAGAGCGCCGAACAGCGCATTACCCTAAACGCAGGCAAAAGCGGCGTGTGGAGCATTGCGGTGCGGGGCATCACCCTGCGGGATCACCTGGGGGTGTTCACCGCGGCATGCCTGGCTGCCGTGCAAAGCCAGAGCATCTGTGTGCTGCCCGCTGCCGCGGCTGGCAAAGCCAAAGCGGAAACCGCCCCCGATGAGGACGGCGACGAGGCCGACACCCGCGCCGCCCTGGGCGGCAGCTATGAGCTGCGGGAGTACCGGGACGGGGATACCATCAAGCAGGTACACTGGAAGCTGAGCGCCAAGCTGGACCGCCTGATGGTGCGCGAACCGCTGACCGCCCTGCGCGCTGCCCTGACCCCCGGTGGGGACCTGGACGGAGCGGAGGAATGGGGGGATTTTCCCCAACAGGCGGCGAAGCACCGCAAAAACCCGCCCAAGCGCAAAAAAGAACGTACTGCCCTGAGCCGGCGCGGCGCTGCCGACCCCGGCAGTGGGCTGAAGTTTGTGGACCGTGTGCTGGTGAGCACCCAGCGCCCCGCAGCGCACCCCGCGTTGTGGCTGGCGGCAGATGCCGCGCTGCTGCTGGCGCTCACCTTTGGTTTGCTGCTGGTGCTTTCCACCGGGTTCGGCATTGCGGTGCCGTTGTGGGTGTGGCCCGCGGCAGCCGCTTTCTGCGCCGGGTGGGCGCTGTTCCTGCGTGCGCCGCAAGCCCTGCGCCGCTGGGGGCTGCTGGCGGGGGTGATTGTATATCTTGTGGTGTTGTTCATCTGCCAGCGGAACTTTTTGGCCGGGGCGCAGCAGTGCGCCGGGAACATTGCCCAAAACCTGAACGCCCGCCTTGGCAGTGCGCTGCCGGTGGCCCAGGGCGGCAGTGCGGCGCAGCTGGGGCTGTTTTTGCTCAGCTCTTTCTTGTTCGACCCGATTCCCTGGACTTGAGCCAAACGCAGGACCAGA
>OLRH01001220.1_pt1 | contig 13382 bp, 9 predicted proteins | sample 1672321 | NCBI WGS metagenome assembly OLRH01 (sample SAMEA3136671, study PRJEB25190) | human gut metagenome | reverse complement strand
CGAGTAGCATAATGGATGGCGATCCGCAAGTCCGGGAAGGAGCTTGCGGATGCTTTCTTTGAAGTTGCCTGACACATTTTGAAGGCGTTATTAAACGAGTCTGCGCAGCGGGGCAAAACGTGTCCTCCACTCTCTGGCCATGTTCCTTTTAATTCTTATTGATGTGGCAGTCGCCAATCTCAAGAGTCCTTGTCTTCTTTTTACTGTTCCTGGTATAGGAGCGTCTGCTTTTTCTTGGCCTTTTTCTTTTTGGCCAGTGGATGTAAATTTCTGTTAAGATACAACAATTAGTTAATTGTATGCTGAAGGAGCTGCAGAGGCTCTGCAAGTTGATTAATATTCCCGTGCTGCGGGATGCGCCTGACTGTCAGGCGGCAGTGAGCGTTTACCCATTCCGTCAAACATCACTGCCATGGTGGGACTGTCTAAAAGTATAATCACCCCCAGTTAGGATTGAATATTCGTTGTTACTCTGCATGCGGGCAATACTTTTCCATTTTCGTCGATACCTTTCAGACAGTCTGGGGGAGCTACCCCTCACTGCCCGGTGCCCGCTTCACTGCCAGGTGGGAATGTCACTCTTCGGAATTGCACGAAAAAGGACCTGGGGGCTGTTAAGTAACATTCAAAAAATAACCTGCATCATCTTAAGGAATCTTTTCGGTCTAGATCTCTTTTCTCATCAGTCATGTGCCACCGGCACACTCCTTCTTCAAAAAAAGATCTATCCTCGAAAATCTTCTCTTAATCTGAAGCAACTTATTTTTTTCATGTTCCTAAGTCGCAATTCTGTGTTGAAAATTAGGCTTTTCGGGCGAAAAGGCCGCCAGAATTGCAGCGGAAGAGTGGCTGAAGGGCTTTGCAGACGTGTCCGCTATGCAATTCTGTCAATGCCAGCGGAACGATACGTCGCTGAGGTCGAGCTTCAGACCTTGACTCAGTACGGTTCCACGATAAATCAGATCTGCGGTTTCGACATTGTCGCAAAACAGCAAAACAACATAACGACAAAACAGCAAAACAGCAGCAAAATAGTTGAAGATCCAAGTTTGGAAGAGCAACATCCGCGTGGCGACGGAGAAGTTCGTTGGGATATTCATTGATAATGTGTTAAATTTGTTGCCGCAAGCTTTTGCGTCGGTGTCGGCCTGGAAGGGTGGGCCGGTCGCCGGAGGTTATGGCTATTCGTAAAATGAGAAATGGTATGAAATTCATAAGTTGGAACGTGAACGGACTTCGCGCCTGCGCGGGGAAAGGCTTTGGTGAGGTGTTCAACACGCTTGACGCGGATTTTTTCTGTCTGCAGGAGACGAAGATGCAGCCGGGGCAGCTGGATCTGGAGTTCCTGGGGTACACGTCGTACTGGAACTCGGCGGAGAAGAAAGGCTACTCCGGCACGGCGATATATTCAAGGCACACGCCATTGTCGGTGACTTACGGCATCGGCGTTGAGGAGCACGACCACGAAGGACGCGTAATCACTTTGGAGATGCCTGAGTTCTACCTCGTCTGCGTCTATGTGCCGAACTCTCAGGACGGTCTCCGGAGGCTCGACTACCGGATGCGGTGGGAGGATGATTTCCGGGAATATCTTGCCGGCCTCGCCGCCCGGAAGGGTGTGGTGGTCTGCGGTGACATGAACGTGGCCCACAATGAGATAGACATCAAGAATCCGGACACGAACCGCCGCAATGCCGGGTTCACCGATGAGGAACGCTGCAAGTTCTCCGGGCTTCTGGACTCGGGTTTCACTGACTCCTGGCGCTTACAGCACCCGGACGAGGTGAAATATTCCTGGTGGTCGTACCGCTTCCACGCCCGCGAGAAGAATGTCGGGTGGCGGCTGGACTATTTCCTCGTCTCCGACTCCCTCAGGGACAAGATCGCAGCCACCGAGATCCACACCGAGATCCTCGGCTCCGACCACTGCCCCGTCGAGCTCGACCTTGATCTGTAAGACAAGGCCGTGCGCGGGAACAGGCCATCTGCTCACGAGGCCGCTATATTCAATGGTCTCGTGTACAGAAATGTTTTTTTCGCTCACGAGGGATCTCTTTCCCTGCCTTTCGTGAGCGGAAATGGGCATTTCACTCACATTCAAAGGCTGTTAGGGAAGAATGAATATTATTGCGTATATTTCGCTGCGTAAAGTACGCAATGACATTGGCGGAGCCCCGTGGCGTATAACGCACTGAATGACAGTCAACTCTGAAATACCGCCATCCCATTTGTCCCGGTGGCTATTTGGAAACCTTTGAAAGTAAGTAAATAACATGTTGCGATAGTTCTCGCAGTCCGGGCATATTTTTTAATTGAATATTTAGTCGTAACTTAGCGGACTGCTTGACAGGCAAAGAATTTGTGGGGAAGAATAGCCGGTCGCCTGGATGCGACAGCTGAGTTTGCGGGGGTGGATGGTGTCGAAGTATCGATAGAAGTGCCGGTAAAGGAAGGACTGGAGCGGGAAGAGGCGGAGCGGCATAATGAGTGGAACATTATTAACACTAATGAATATGAAAACAAATAGATTTTTAGGCTTCATCATGTCTGTGGCGGCGCTTGCTTTCGCGGCCACGGCTTGTGATGACAAGAAAGAGGACTTGGGCGCTCCGTCGGTGGAGGTCGAAAAGTCCGAGATTTCATTTGAGAAGACCGGCGGAACCGAGACCGTTCAGGTGACGGCCACCAGGGACTGGAAGGCCACTACCGAGCAGGACTGGATCTCCATCGGACCGAGGGAGGGGAAAGGCTCCTCGAAGGCTGTGACAGTCGAGATCAAGGTGATGGAGAACACCGGGGTTGATCGTGAAGGATCTGTGAAGTTCGACATCGGCTTTGATCCCAAGACTTTGACCGTTAAGCAGAAAGGAACAGGTTCCGTGGCTGACATGACCGTCTACAAGAACGACTTTGACAAGGAGAAGGCCGTCAAGAGCGACAGCGGTTGGAAGACATACCTTGATTCGTTCGAGGGGTGGCGCAATGAGACCGGCACGGGAATCTCGTCTGTTACCTACGCCTCAAGCGGAGTAAGCGCAAGAACTAATGATAAGTACAACTCGTCATCATCCTCATCTGACTATCAGGGGTCAGGAATGAATTATCTTTGGTTCGGGAAGGAACCTTATTTCGAGGTAAAGAACATAACGCTGCCGGTGTCAAAGAATTACACGCTTTCGTTCGGAGCTGAGCGCAATGAATATTCCCAGAGCGGGGACATCGACAACACTTTCAAGCATGATGAGTTCAAGGTGTATGTCAGCAAGGATGGAAGCAAGTGGGTACAGATTGAATATTCATTCCCTGCCGGCGACAAGAACAAGCGTTGGGATCTTGCTTCCTCCACATTCACTGTTCCTGACGGGACTTCCGCCCTCTATCTTTATTTCATGTCCACAAAGGCAAGCGTCTATTGTTTTGATGACTTGACCCTTTCGATTTCCGAAAAGGCCGGCACCGTCATCGACTTCTCCAAGGGCGTTGACCTCGGCACCGGTGGTGACACTCCTGATGTCCCTGGCACCAGGATGAGTCTCGCCCAGATGCTTACGGCTGACAGGACAGCAGGCACGATTGTCGAGTCCGAGGAGGTCCTCGTAGGAGCCCTCACAACCAAAGGCTATGTCGTGACAGACGGTACATCAAGCATTTATGTCTATGAGGAGTCAACCCCTACAGTCAAGGTTGGTGACAAGGTCACCTTCAAGGGCACATTAAAGGATTATTATGGCGTGCCTGAGATAATGGATCCTGTAACCACCAAGGTGTCTTCCGGACACAATGTGACCTACCCGAAAGCGAAGGACATCACCTCCACTTTCGATTCCTACACCGCAGATTTCGCTGAATATATCACTTACACCGCCAAGGTTGTAAAGAACGGAAGCTACACCAACTTCATGGTTGAGGGGGCTGCCAAACTTCAGGGAGCCTTGTCTGGCGCTCCTTCCGCCATGTACTCCGGAATCGACGAAGGTGACAAGGTTCAGGTGACCGGTTTCTTCAACACGATTAACAAAGAAAAGAACCTTCTCAATGTGATTGCCGTTGAGGTCAAGATTCTTGAAAAAGGTGAAGGCGGCGGAGACAATCCTGGCGGAGAGACTCCGGCTGCGGGCGAGTTTGCCAGCAACGTCAAATGGACAGTGGTTGACAAGGAGTCATATTCAGAGAAAGCGACCGTCAATGGTGTCAGTGATGTCGATATACTTAAGCTTGGCACAGGAAAGAAGGTTGGCTCAGCTACGATTGTGGTTCCTGCCGGTACGAAGAAAATCTCTTTCTATGGTTTGGCCTGGAAAGGTAAGACAGCAAGTGTTGTGGCTGAATCTGATGGAAAGGCTATCTGCGAAGCCATCGGTCTGACAGAAAATCCAGGATGCTCGAACACGTCTCCTTACACGATAGATAATGTCACAACCGCATCCAAGAAGACCATAGACATCGCCGCCCAAAATGGTGGGAAACCACTTTCCGCTGACATGACAATCACTGTCAAGTCGGTAAAGGGCACGGATTGCAGGGCTGTACTTTTTGGCATACAGGCGGAAAAATAAATTAATATCAAAGAGCGACAAAGGGATGCCCGGAAAAGCGGGCAGCCCTTTTGCTCTCTAATAATACGAACACATGAAGATAACGTTGAGCAGGTTTTGGATGATTTGCGCCGGGGTTGTGATGCTGGCGCTATCGTCTTGTGGTTCAGGTGGTAAGGAGGATGTGCTTCCGCCGACAGTCGAGGTGAAGACCACGATGATTGAGGCGGAGGGGCGTTCGCAGTACATTTATGTCAAAGCCTCGTCATCCTGGAAAATAACTTTAACTTCGGTGGATGGCGGCGCGCCGGTGGATTGGATCATCGCCGCGCCGAGTTCGGGTAGCGGCAACACGGATGTCACCCTGAATGTGGCGGCGAATGAGTCAGAGCAGGAGCGCTCGGCTGTACTCACTGTGGAGAACAGTGCGGGAAAGGCCTCGAAGACAATCAGTCAGAAAGGGAAAAAATCGGAGATCAAGCCGGATCCTGACCCGACACCGGAACCAAAGCCGAACGAGACAGGCTGGCTGGAACTTCCTTCAGTTCCGGCAGGGACGGATTTTTTCACCCATTCGATGACGATCGGCTCTGTAAAGACGCGGAACTATTCCTTCATCTGGGACTACGACAATCTTGTGGCTCCGTGGGTGGCATATCCGCTCAGCAGATGGAATGTCGGAACCGGCTCCAGATCGGATGCATGGGGACTGGATCCTCTGCTTGATGAGGATAAGCAACCTGTGCTGCATTTCCGTGGGTATTCGGTCGGAAACAGCGGAAGGTATGACAGAGGGCATCAGCTCCCGTCTGCGGACAGGCCAAACATTAAAGGTGCCGATCCACAGAAGAATCCTAACGCTATGACTTTTTACGGGACAAATATGACCCCGCAGCTTAATGGGTTCAACGGAGGAATATGGGCGAATCTGGAGGGCAAGGTGCGCTCTTGGGCCAACGAATCAGACACCCTCTATGTCGTGACCGGTTGCGTGATAGACTACAAAGACGGAGAGACCGTCAAGTACGCCCTTGACAACAATGGCAAGAAAGTGACCGTCCCGACAGGCTACTACAAGGTAGTCCTCCGCTATAGAGCGAACTCCACATTTGGCTATTCGGGTTACTCTGCCTGCGCCATATTGTTTGACCATAAGGTATACAGCGACAAAAGAATCACATCTGAATATTCAATGTCAGTAGATGACCTTGAGAAGAAGACAGGAATAGACTTCTTCGTGAACTTGCCTGCCAAGGTGGGCGAGGAGACTACGGCAAGGATCGAGGCCGAGGATCCGAAGGATGTCACCTGGTGGTGGAGGTAGCGCCCCGGCGGAACCGACATATTCATGAATAATAATACAAAACTGATATGCGTTTGAGAAAAAAACTTTATTCCGCTCTGCTGCTTCTGGTTGTGGCCGCCACGGCCTGCGCCAAGGGGGACAAGGGCGCGAGGGGGTATGTCATCGGCTTCTACAATGTCGAGAACCTCTTCGACACCTACCACGACGAGGGCAAGAATGACTATGAATATCTCCCCGACGGGGCAAACCGCTGGACTGACGCGCGGTACAACCGCAAGCTCCGCAACATCGCCACGGTGATCAAGGCGATGGCTGACGAGAACAAGGCTTTCCACACGGTTCTGGGTCTGAGCGAGGTTGAGAACCGCCATGTGCTTGAGGATCTTGTCAGCCAGAATGAGATCGCAGATGCCAATTACCAGATCGTGCACTATGACGGTCCGGACAGGCGAGGCGTCGATGTGGCCCTGCTTTACAGGCCGGAGCAGTTCAAACTGATTGAAAGCAAATCCATTCCGTTTGATTTCAACAGTAAGGACATAAAGTTCGACATGGACGAGGAGTCTCAGGGACACTTCCGCACCCGTGATGTGCTGATGGTCAGGGGCGAGATCAAGGGCGAGATGTTCGCGTTCTTCGTCGCCCACCTTCCATCCAGGATCGGAGGCAAGGGGAGCGACCTTAGGAGCCGTGGCGCGGAAATCATCTACGAGAACTCCGCCAAACTGATGAATGAATATCCCGGGATCAAGATCGTGGTGATGGGTGACATGAACGACAACCCTACGGACGAGAGCATGGCCGTCTATATGCACGGCAAGGAGAATGTCTCCGAAGTCGGCAAGATGGACTTCTTCTCTCCGTTTACCTCAATGTTGAAAGCCGGTTACGGCTCTTTGGCCTATCGTGGCGAGTGGAACATCTACGACATCATCCTTGCGAACGAGGCGCTTGTGAACGCTCCGAAGGGGACGCTCAGGATTGTTCCGATCGTGAAGGGCAAGTACTACGGACGCGTCTTCAACCAGCCGTTCATGGTTCAGCAGACAGGACAGTACAAGGGTACGCCGTTCCGGACATATTCATCCGGCTCCTACGTCGGCGGCTACAGCGACCACTACCCGACCTATATTGTCATTAGTAACAAGTAGTTACTTCAGTCGCTTCGGCACTTCGACAAGCTCGGTGACTGAAAGTGCAGTGACCGCAGAGGCTCGGTCACTGAGCTTGTCGAAGTGACCCTCCAAATGGATAAATAGTTAATATTCAATAAATATGAACAAAAGAATATTCCTTGCCGCATCGGCTCTGTTTCTGGCTCTGACTTTATCGGCCCAGAACTACACCGGTGGCGTGAAAGGTACGGTCGTCAGCCGCTTGAGCAAGGCGACCATTGACGGAGCGGATCTGATCCTGTATTCAGAAGGAAAGGAAGTCGCCCGTGTGAAGGCCGGACAGGACGGAACATTCCAGATCGGGAACCTGAAGGACGGAATGTACGACCTTGTCATCGAAAGCCCGGACTATCTCCAGTCCAGAGTGAACGTGACCGTCAATGACGGCTATGTCAAGAACATGTTCAACCTCTCCCTGACCCCGGTGGCGAAAGTCGCCGAGGTGGACGACGCCAGTTTCTCTGAGTTCGACATGGACGATTCCGGCTACCAGGACAGCCCTACCATCCTTTTCGGCCAGAACGATGTGTTCAACAACATGGCCGGCTACAATTTCAGTTCCGTGCGCTTCCGTGTCCGCGGCTATTCCAGTGAGTCACAGGATGTCTATCTTGCTGGCGTGAGGATGAACGACGCGATCACGGGTTACACGCCGTACTCCCTCTGGAGCGGTCTCAACGAGGCCACCAGAAGCAAGGAGTCCGTGAACGGAGCCGAGGTCTCCGATTTCGGATTCGGCGGCTACAACGGCCTCACGAACATCATGCCGATGGCCTCTTCCGTCCGCACAGGCTGGAGAGGAAGCGTGCTGACCAACAGCGCTCTGTACAGGCTCCGCCTGATGCTGACCTACGCTTCCGGACAGTTGGACAACGGCTGGTCCTACGCTTTCAGCGCATCGGCGAGGCTTGGCGGAAATGACTGGATAAAGGGTGTTTTCTACCGCTCGTTCGGCTACTACGGAGCCGTGGAGAAGAGGTTCGGCGAGGAGCATAAGCTGGGATTCACATTCATGGCCGCCCCTGGCGAGCGTGGAGCGCAGAACGGTTCCACCCAGGAGGTTTACGATCTGATGGGCGACAACATGTACAACTCCAACTGGGGCTACTATAACGGCAAGGTGCGCAACGCCCGCGTCCGCAAGACCCACGAGCCGATCGCCATCCTCAAGTACGACTTCACACCGGAGTCCCAGAAGTTCTCGGCCTCGGCCACAGTGCTTTACAGATTCGGCAAGAACGGCTACACGGCTCTTGACTGGTACGATGCCCCGGATCCTCGTCCTGACTATTACAGGAACCTTCCGAGCTATTTCTACATGGACAACACGGACTACAACCGTCGTAACTTCGCCAAGTACGCATGGGCGAAGGAGGCTTGGGAGACCGACCTCCCATCGACCACCCACATCAACTGGGATCGTCTCTATGCCGTGAACTCCTTGAACTCCACCGCATCAGGTAACCGCTCGAAGTACGTGATCGAGGAGAGGCGTGTGGATCAGAACGACCTCAACTTCGCTGTCAACGCCAAGTGGAATCCTGTCAAGTTCCTGACAGTCAACGGAGGACTCTCCTACAAGTGGAACCGCACGGAGTACTACAAGATTCTGGACGACCTGCTCGGAGGAGACTACTATGTCAACATCGACCAGTTCGCCGAGAGGGATTTCGCCGCCTATCCGACGATGATCCAGAACGATCTGGACTACTATCTCAGGAACGGAGCCGCCCAGACCCTTGCCCAGGGCGACAAGTACGGCTACGACTACTATGCCCACGTCCGCCGCGCGGAGGCCTGGGCCTCAGGACGTTTCACGTTCGGCGGCTTCGAGGCGACGGTGGCCGGAAGGCTTGGATATTCGAAATTCTGGAGGGAAGGTCTTTTGAGGAAGGGTCTTTTCCCGGGACTTGACGACAACGGCAACCCGTTCACCTACAATGGGGAAATCATCACCAAGTACGACCAGATTGACGGCAGGCCGATAACCTCGAAGGGCGAGTCCGACAAGAAGGACTTCCTGACGGGATCCGGAAAGATCAACCTCGGCTACTTCATCAGCGGAGGCCACAGGATCTACGCCGACGCAGCCTACATCACCGAGGCCCCGACATTCAACCAGGCGTTCATCTCCCCGAGGACGAGGAACACCGTGATGCCTGACCTCAAGACCATCAAGACATTGACGGCGGACATCAACTACGCCTACAGCAATTCCGGCTACGATGTGCGCGTCACCGGATTCTACACCTCCATCAAGGATCAGACGGACGTGATGAGCTTCTACGATGACTCGCAGAACTCGTTCACCAACTTCGCGATGTCCGGAATCGACGAGAGGCACGTCGGAGTCGAGCTTGGCTTCAAGGTGCCGACTCCGGTGCCGAACCTTTCCCTTCAGGGAGTGTTCACCTACGGCCAGTACATCTACACATCCAACCCTACGATGTACCAGACCTTCGACAACAGCGCTGAATATGTCGCAGGAACCTACGGAGTGACAATTCCTTACTGGAAGAGCCATCCTACCGTGGACGGAAAGACCGTGCAGCACTATGTGCCTAGTACCCCGCAGCTTGCGACCAGCCTTGGTCTCGCGTGGAACAAGAACTACTGGTTCATCGACGCGGATGTGGATTTCTTCGGGAACTCCTATCTGGACATGAACCCTCTCTACAGGACGGACATGGCCACAGCCGGGCCTGACGGTCAGGTGACCGCCCAGGAGATCGAGTACATGGCCGCGCAGGAGAAGTTCAAGAACTTCATGCTCGTGAACGCCAGCGTGGGCAAGTCCTGGTATATTCAGAGAAAGTACCAGCTCGGCTTCTCGATGCAGGTGAAGAACCTCCTGAACAACAGGGATGTACGCACCGGCGGCTACGAGCAGACCCGCCTTGTGGACAACACCGTCAGCAAGGAGAGATTCTACAGGTTTGATTCCAAGTACTTCTACATGAGCGGAATCAACTACATGTTGAACATTTATTTCAGATTCTAAGGATTCCAAGGTATGAAAAGAATATATTTCGCGCTGATCGCCGCCATTTTCGTCCTCGCCTCCTGCGAGGAATGGGACCAGGTCTTCACCACGGACTACGGCAAGGCTGATGTCTACGAGCCTGTGACGATGACCCCCAACACGACCATCGCCCAGCTCAAGGCTCTGTACAAGTCCGGTCCGGTGAAGATCGAGAAGGACATCGTCATCGGAGGACAGGTGGTCTCCGAGGACCGCAGCGGCAATGTTTACAAGAGCATCTACATCCAGGACGCCACGGGCGGCATAGAGTTGAAGATCGGCAAGAACGCCCTCTACAACGACTACAAGCTCGGCCAGTGGGTCTATGTCAAGTGCGGCGGCCTTACGCTCGGCGCCTACAACGGAATGATTCAGCTGGGCTACGCCGATCCTACCGGTGAATATGAGACCTCCTACATCGAGGTTCAGTACATCATTGACACTCACATATTCAGAGGTAAGATTGACACTCCGCTGCAGCCTAAGAAAGTCTCCGCCGCCGATCTTCTGAAAGAGGAGAACATCGGCTGCTATGTCGAGCTTGACGGCCTGACCTACGCCCACGAGATCTTCTGCCTGATCTACATAGACTCCTACAAGGACAAGAAGTCCTCGTCCAACAGGATATTCCTATCCGGCACAGGCAAGGACTACAAGCCGGTCGCGGATCCGACGTGGGGCATAACGACCTGGGCGATGTCCAAGCAGGGTTTCATCGGCTACCTGAATTCCGGAAAGTTCGATGACGCCTATTCCGCTGATTATGCCAGACAGGTTTCGGATCCGGAACTCAAGGCCACCCTGCTGAAGAACGCCGACGCCTATGCCGTAAGCCAGTATTTCAAAATGGGCAGCCAGACCGTCCAGATCCGCACGAGCGGCTACTCCCGTTTCGCCGACACCCAGATTGACCCGTCGGTGCTTGCCGGGACCCCGATCAATGTCAAGGGTATCCTTACCATCTACCAGGGTAAGGCTCAGTTCACCCTCATTGATCTAACAGGAGTGGAAATCGTCAAATAATTAAACCACATTATGAGAAAAACACTTTTAGCAATTGGAGCGATCGCTATGATGGCAGCATGCGCACAGACAAAGGGCAATCCGTTCCTGGAGGAATGGAACACACCTTACGGCATTCCGCCGTTCGAGAAGATTCAGCTTACCGATTACATTCCTGCCGTCAAGGCCGGGATTGAGGAGCAGAACAAGGAACTTGAGGCTATCCTGAACAATCAGGAGGCTCCTACCTTCGAGAACACCGTGGCGGCTTACGAGCTGTCCGGCAGGACTTTGACCAAGACGACGGCCGTGCTGTTCAACCTTCAGGAGACAGAAGGCAGCGATGAGATGAACAAAGTTGTCGAGGAGGCCACCGCGCTGATGACCGAGCACGAGGACAACATCTCGATGAACAAGGCGTTCTTCGAGCGTGTCAAGGCTGTCTATGACGCTGACCAGAGCGGACTTACGAGAGAGCAGCAGATGGTTCTCAAGAAGCTCTACCAGAGTTTCACCCGCAACGGTGTGGATCTGGAGGAGGCCGCCCAGGCAAGGCTTAAGGAGATCAACCAGAAGATCGCCGCCGCGCAGCAGAAGTTCGGCACGAACCTTCTGGCCGAGAACAACGCGTTCAAGGAGCAATTCGGACTCCCTGTCTCATCCTACACCTCCGAGATGACATCCTGCGAGGACAGGAACCGCCGCGAGGCGATGTTCAAGGCATATTCCTCAAGAGGAAACAATGGCAATGAATATGACAACAAGGCTCTCTGCCTTGAGATCCTGAAACTCCGCGCCGAGAAGGCCAGACTCCTTGGCTTCGACAATTTCGCAGCCTATCAGCTGGACAACAAGATGGCTCACGACCCTGCTACCGTGGACGCTTTCCTTGACAGGATCATCGGCCCGGCAGTGGCCAAGGCTAAGGAAGAGGTGGCTGACATGCAGGTGATTATGGATGAGGACATCCAGGCCGGTAAGGTGGCCGCAGGTTCGAGGATCGAACCTTGGGACTGGTTCTACTACGCCGAGAAGGTACGTCAGCGGAAATATTCATTGGACGAGAATCTGTCGAAGCCATATTTCCGGATGGAGAATGTCCGCAACGGCATATTCTTCGCCGCCAACAAGCTTTACGGCATCTCCGTCGAGCCGCTGAAGGATGTTCCGCTCTACAACCCTGCCGTCGAGGCCTTCAAGGTCATTGACGCGGACGGAAGTCTTCTTGGAATATTCTCGACCGACTATTTCCCTCGCTCTTCAAAGAGAGGCGGCGCGTGGATGACGAACTTCCGTGAGCAGTATGTTGACGCCCAGGGCAATGACGTTCGCCCTATCGTCATCAACGTCTGCAACATGACGGCTCCGACCGACTCTCTCCCGGCCCTCTTCACCATTGATGAGGTCGAGACTGTGTTCCACGAGTTCGGCCATGCCCTTCACGGACTTCTCACGAAGTGCCACTATCCTTCCGTCAGCGGAACCAATGTCGCCCGTGACTTCGTGGAGACATTCTCTCAGTTTAATGAGAACTGGGCTTTCCAGCCGGAGATTCTCGCTGAATATGCCAAGCATTACGAGACCGGTGAGGTCATTCCTGACTCCCTCGTGGCCAAGATTAACAATGCCAGGAAGTTCAACCAGGGCTTCATGACCTCCGAGCTTTGCGCCGCGTCCATCCTCGACATGAAGTGGCACGAGCTTGACGAGGAGGATCTCGCGAAGCTTTCCGAGGGTGACCAGGCCGCCAATGTGGCTGATTTCGAGAAGAAGGTCTGCAAGGAGATGGGTCTCATCGACGAGATCATCCCGCGCTACCGCACCACATACTTCAACCACATCTTCAACAGCGGTTACAGTGCCGGCTACTATAGCTATCTCTGGGCCGAGGTTCTGGACAAGGATGCTTTCGAGTACTTCCAGCAGCAGGGCATCTACAATCCTGAGGTGGCTCTGAAGTTCCGCCAGACCTTCCTTGAGAAGGGTGGCAGCGAGGAACCGATGACCCTCTACCTCTCTTTCCGTGGCGCCCAGCCTGATCCCGGTGCCCTCCTCCGCGCCCGCGGACTTACGGAAAAATAGAACGGTATTCCGAAACTAAGAAGAAAGACATATTTATAAGTATAAGAAGGACATCCCCTTTTTGAAATTTTGCACGTTACCAAAATTTTCAAAAAGGGGATGTCCTTCTTATGTCCCGATGATTGAATACTTTTCCGTCGGTCGCTGGGCTTGTCGAAGCGCCGGTAAGCCAAAACTGCATAAACAACTGCTGACAGTGGGGGCAGAAAAAAGGCAAATGGCAAATTTTGCACGTTACCAAAATTTGCCATTTGATTTTT
>OLRH01001215.1_pt1 | contig 13414 bp, 12 predicted proteins | sample 1672321 | NCBI WGS metagenome assembly OLRH01 (sample SAMEA3136671, study PRJEB25190) | human gut metagenome | reverse complement strand
CAGGTTCTAGTGTCCTTCACGGACGTGCGGGTTCAAGTCCCGCCTCGCGCACCATGATCGATCCTTGAAAGCATTGAGCTTTCAAGGATTTTTTCTTTTCTTATCCGCCTCTACCCTTATTTTTACCCTTTATACCTTGGTCACACTATGGATATTATGTATGTACTCCGTGCGTATTATCGGTCAGCACCCACTTGACTTGCCCAATCCGCCGCCGTATAATCAGGACAAATTTCAACTGCAAAGGAGCAAGAGCATGAATAAGACCAACACTCCGTTCCGTTACGACTACGTCGGCAGCTTCCTGCGCCCCGCGGCACTCAAGCAGGCGCGCGCCGACTTTCAGAGCGGCAGGATCGACGCCGCAGCGCTCAAAGCCGTGGAGGACGACGCCATCCGCGATCTCGTCGCCAAGCAGAAAGCGGCGGGTTACCACGTCATCACCGATGGTGAGTTCCGCCGCGCGACCTGGCACCTCGATTTCATGTGGGGCTTCCACGGCGTCGGCCACACACCGACCAAGACCGGCCTTCCGTTCCAGGGCGAGGCCGCGATGCTTGACGACACCTATCTCACAGGAAAGGTGAGCGTGGACGAGCATCCCTTTGTCGAACACTTCCGATTTGTCAAGGCGCTCGAAGATGAGAACACCGTCGCCAAGCTGACCATCCCCGCGCCCGCGCAGTTTTTGGAACAGATGGTCATGCCTTTTGCCATGGAGAATACAAAGAGATTCTACCCCTCCGTGCAGGAGCTGATGGATGACCTCGCCGCGGGCTACCGCAGGGTCATTGCAGACGTGTACGCCGCAGGCTGCCGCAACCTTCAATTCGACGATTGCAGCTGGGGGATGCTGGTCGATCCGCGCGCCTGCATGATCTTCGATACCGATGCCAAGGGTCTCGAGGAGATCAAGGAGCAGATGTTGACCGTCAACAACATGGCGATCAGCGGTAAGCCGGACGACCTTGTTATCAATACGCATGTCTGCCGCGGCAACTTCCACTCGACCTATGCCAGCTCCGGCGCGTATGACAGCGTGGCGAAAACGCTGCTTGCGCGTGAGAATGTCAATGCCTATTACCTCGAGTTTGACGACGCGCGCAGCGGCGGCTTCGAGCCGTTGGCCTCTGTGAGTGGAGAGAAGAAGGTCGTGCTCGGTCTTGTGACGACCAAACGCCCCGAGCTGGAAAACAAGGACGCGGTCATCGCGCGCATCCACGAGGCGGCAAAGTACCTGCCGCTCGACCGCCTGTGTCTGAGTCCGCAATGCGGCTTCGCCAGCTGCGAGATCGGCAACAAGCTGACGCAAGCATTGCGCCGAATTTCTTCAGACCTGTTTCAATCTTCTCGTCACCGTCTTTTACAACTACCAGTTTCTTGTCAGATTTTACATTGGAACAGATGGAACCTGCACCCATATGGGATTTGTAGCCGAGAACTGCATCGCCTACATAATTGTAGTGCGGAACCTGTACCTTGTTGAAAAGTACCGCATTCTTTAATTCCGTAGAATTACCTACTACTGCACCCTCACCTATAATTGCTTTTCCGCGTATAAATGCACAGTGGCGTACTTCTGCTTCTTTACCTATGATGACCGGACCGTTGATGCAGGCTGTAGGTGCCACTTTGGCACTCTTGGCGATCCATACATCTTCTGACGGGTGGTCGTATTCTTCTTCACTTAAGGTCTGTCCCAGTTTCAGAATGAAATCTCCGATCTCCGGTAATACTTCCCATGGATATGTTTTTCCTTCAAATAAATCCTTTGCGATTGTTTCGTTCAGATCCAGAAGGTTTGCAATTGTAAAATCTTTTAACATAATATTTTCCTCTTTTCTCTCGCTATGATGACATGTTTTCTTTTATCTGTCACAAATGCATACTACTTTGAAGCAGACGGCTTTCTGCAGGTACGTGATCGTCCCGTTGCGGACGTTGATCTGCCTGTTGTTTTCGCACTGTTTTTTTCAGATGAATCCTTATAATTCACTGCTGCAGCATCAAAGAACTGTCTCAGATATGGCTGGATATTGCTGTCCTCCACCTGTCTGGTGCGAAGGCGCACAAAATGTTCCAGCTTATCCATATATTCCTGTTCTGTAATACTGCCCTCTGCCACATAATTCAGTCCTTTTTCCCAGCTTGCAGTCAGTTCCGGGTTCAGAAGCTGTCTGATGGAGCAGTTTACCACATCAAAGATCATCTCTCCAAGAAGGGTTGGAGTGATCACCTGGGTTTTCTTATTGAGTGCCAGATATTTGATATTGCACAGTTTCTTAAGAATTTCCGCTCTGGTGGCACTGGTTCCGATTCCGCAGCTTTTAATCTGGGCACGAAGCTCTTCGTCCTCGATCAGCTGACCTGCATTCTCCATTGCAAGAATCATAGAACCGGAATTATAACGCTTTGGCGGCGATGTCTCGCCCTCTTTGATACTCAGACTGTCCACAGAGAGTATATCACCTTTTTTCAGGTTCTGCAATGCGGCAAGAAGTCTGGTATCACACGCCATATCCTCAGCCGAATCATCAGCTTTGTTCCCGCCGTTTTTTCCTGTATCCGGATCTTCCTCTTCACTTCCCTCATTGCCGGCTGCGCCGGCTCTGTTTCCACCACTCATGGCATCTGCTGCTTTTCGCTTCGCAAAAGAATTTGTGGCAACTTTTAAGTACCCTTCATCCAGCAGTACTTTAAATGAAGAAAAGAAGCTCTCATTCTGAATTTTTGTCACAAGACTGATCTTCTGATATACTGCAGGAGGATAAAAAATACATACAAACCTTCTGACAATGGTCTCATATACACGCTGCGCAGTAAGAGAAACACTTCTCAATGCGTTTAAGCCCTGGCCTGTGGGTACGATTGCATAATGGTCTGTGATCTGCTTATCATTAACATATCTGGTCTTTGCCAGATTTTTGTAATTTCCCTGTTCAATAATGTGCTGTGCGATTTCCGCTGTATGTTCATAATTACGCAGACCGGAAATATTCTTATAAATTTCCTTTGCAGCCGCAGTAGACAACACACGGGCATCTGTTCTGGGATAAGTGACCAGTTTCTTTTCATACAGTTCCTGTACGATTTTTAATGTCTCATCCGGGCTGATCTTGAACAGCTTGGAGCACACATTCTGAAGCTCCGCCAGGTTAAATAAAAGCGGCGGATTCCTGTTCTCTTTTTTCCGCTCGATTTTCTCTACTGTACATTGCAACGGCTGACTCACAGACAGCTCCTGTATCAGTTTTTCAGCATAGGCTTTCTCTTTAAATCCGTTCTCTTTATACAGATAAGGAGTCTGGAAATATCTGCTGCCTTCTACAGCTCTCCACTCTCCCTCAAAGTTTTCTCCCTCAAGGGCAATGCTGCTGAGTACGCGGTAAAACGGAGTTTTCACAAATGCACGGATCTCGCGCTCTCTTCGCACTACCATTCCAAGTACACAGGTCATAACCCGTCCTACGGAAATGGCCTGATATTTCGTATTTAAATAATTTGACACGCTGTTTCCATAACGCAGTGTCAGTACACGGGAAAAATTAATTCCCATGAGATAGTCTTCTTTCGCCCGAAGATAGGCTGAAGCAGAAAGATTGTCATATGCTGACAGATCCTTTGCCTCTCTGATTCCTCTCATGATCTCTTCTTCTGTCTGAGAGTCGATCCAGACTCTCTTTTCTTTTTTTCCACGAACACCTGCCATCTGTGCCACCAGACGGTAGATGTATTCTCCCTCGCGTCCGGAGTCGGTACACACGTAAATAGTGTCCACATCCTCTCGGTTAAGCAGTCCTTTGACAATCTCAAACTGCTTCTGCACACCGGGGATCACTTCATATTTAAATTCGCGCGGCAAAAAAGGCAGGGTATCTAAACTCCACCTTTTATATTTGATATCATATTTTTCCGGGTAGCTCATGGTGACCAGGTGTCCCACACACCAGGTCACCACACTGTCCTGAGATTCCAGGTAGCCATCCCGTCTTTGTCCGTTGATCTTCAAAGCTTTTGCGAATTCCTGTGCCACACTGGGCTTTTCGGCTATGTATAAAGCTTTTGACATATTATTTATCTGCACTCATCTTTCTAAGCGGCCATGCCAGCAACAGGGCACCGCCCACCATATTTCCTAAAGTTACTACTACCATGCTCTTTACCATGGCTCCAAGGGATAATCCAGGTACCAGACAGTATGCGGTAACAAAGATTCCCATGTTTGCGATGCAGTGCTCAAATCCGCTTACAACGAATCCTGAGATACACATAACGATCATCAGGAATCTTCCTGCATCACTCTTTAATTTCATACCACAGAGCACACCAAGACAGACGAAGAAATTACAGAGTACTGCTCTGAAAAACATCTGTCCGAGCGGAACACTCAGCTTGTTTCCGATAAATCCTGCAAAATAATCTGCTGTTCCGGACGCTCCGGCCCATACAAACAGCAATGCTAAAATTGCACATCCGACAAAGTTTCCAAGGTAGCTTACGCCCCATACCTTACCTGCCTCTTTCCAGCTCACCTGTTTATCATAGGCTCCGAACGCCATTACCATATTGTTTCCTGTAAAAAGTTCGCCGCCTACGAAGCTGATCAGAAGCACTGCAATGGAGAATACTAATGCCCCCACAAATTTTCCCCATTCAGGCATGGTCTTGGAGAATACGTTTCCAACTACATTACTGTAGATCATGGCCACATCAATAAAAAAACCCGCCATGATCGCACGTATGAAGTACTTGAAAAAGTTGGTATTCACCAGGTTACTCTTGGCTTTCGCCGCGTTTGACACTTTCTGTACATCTTCGTAATTCATAACTACACCTCCGCAATGTATTTTATTGAGAACATTATATCACCTGAATATCTGTTTCACAACCGAAATCGTCAAACAATTCAAGAATATTCATCAGATTTGTAGTTACTGTTCACACACCACTATCCCGCGAGGTGTTTTGGCATGAATATGCCAAAATCCCGAGACATACAAGCCAAAATTCCATTGCCGCAGGCAATCTGGAATGAATTTTGGCTACGTTACTGTGAACAGAGTGAACAGTAACGATTTGTAATTATGTTCCATTATATTCGAAGATTTTTATAGCAATTCCATAAACTAATGCATTCAAGACAGTTCGGCAGAGCGCAAAAGACAAGAAAGATCTCCGCAGGCGTGCAAAGCATGTCTGAAAGTAAAGCTGATTTTTTTATTCAAATACAACTGCTTTATCCTGCAATTCTGTTACATATCCGATAACACCGCCGAAGATATCCATACCTGCAAGCTCTTCTGCAAGGGCATTGGCTTCTTCTGCCGGTACTGCAAGCAGAAGTCCGCCGGATGTCTGCGGATCAAATACCAGATCCTCCATCCAGAGTTCCTTAATCTCACTTCGTACTTCATCGCCTGCGAAGTCACGATTTCTGTATGCCCCTTCAGGAATCAGCCCCATCTGTGCATATTCTTCAACACCCTCAATGATCGGAAGTTTCTCAGACTGGATCACCAGGGTTTTCCGGCTGCCTTTTGCCATTTCCAGACTGTGACCTGCAAGACTGAATCCTGTTACGTCGGTACAGCTGTGGATCGTGTATTTAGATGCAATCTCTGCTGCATATTTGTTCAGCTTCGCCATGATCTTCTGGACTCTCTCAATTTCTTCCTGAGACGCCATTTCTGCCTTAATGGCAGTGTTAAGGATTCCACAGCCCAGCGGTTTGGTAAGAATAAGGATGTCTCCTTCTTCTGCGCCGTAATTTTTCCACATTTTGTCCGGATGCACATAACCAGTTACACAGAGTCCGTATTTCGGTTCTTTATCATTGATAGTATGCCCGCCTGCAAGGACTGCTCCGGCTTCCATGACCTTATCTGCACCGCCGCGCAGAATCTGCTCCAGTACTTCCGGACCAAGGCAGTTTGGAAATGCTACCACATTTAATGCCAGTTTCGGAACACCGCCCATTGCATAGACATCACTCAGTGCATTGGCTGCCGCGATCTGCCCGTACATATACGGATCATCCACTACTGGCGGAAAAAAGTCTACTGTATGGATCATTGCCAGTTCATCATTAATCTTGTATACTGCTGCATCGTCTGATGTCTCCGGACCTACCAGAAGCATCGGATCTGTAAATTTCGGAAGTTTGCCTACTACCTGCGCCAGAACTTTCGGGCCAATCTTAGCACCGCATCCGGCTGCACTGGCAAGCTGTGTAAGACGCACTTCACTTTTTTTCATTTCATTTCCCATAAGTCAGTTCACCCCAATTAATCTCCATATTCAGAATCTCCTCGTAACTGTTCAATACTTTCGTTACTGTAAACGGAGTGAACAGTAACGTACTTTCACAGCCGACAGACTGCCGAATAGTTACATATCTTCTATAACAAGAGATTCAGTGCTATCATTGTATCATGTTTTCACATATCCGTCAAAATGTGAACCGTTTACCATATATCAGGTATTCCTATAAATCTTTCCATTTTATGCAAGAATCCTATAAATCTTTTCATATTCCAGATCCTGTTCCTTCATATAGGAAGCTGTTTCTTCTTCGTTCTGTTCCCCACATTTCCACGCAAGGCCGCAGGAAGCTGATATTTCTCTTGGCACAGGGATCAGTCTGCCTGTAAATTTGTTTTTCTTACATTCCCTTTCCATGGCAATTGCCTGAGTGGTAGTTTCAAAAGTCACCACTGTTGTCAGAACTTTTTCTTTCATAATCCGTCGTGTCCTCATAAAAAGAGGCACCGTTACCGGCACCTCTTTTATTATTTTCTATAAATTATTTCGCCTGGATATATCCTTTTGCTTTTAAGGTTTCAGCACAGAGAACTGCTCCGCCTGCTGCACCTCTGACTGTATTGTGGGAAAGTCCTACGAATTTCCAGTCATATACGGTGTCTTCACGAAGACGTCCTACAGATACGCCCATGCCATGTTCGAAGTTTACATCCTCTGTAACCTGCGGACGGTTGTCCTCTTCCAGATACTGGATGAACTGCTTCGGAGCACTTGGAAGTTCTAATTCCTGTGGAAGTCCCTTGAACTCTACTAATGCTTTGATAAGCTGCTCTTTAGTAGGGTTCTTACGGAATTTAACGAATACAGCTGCTGTATGTCCGTTCAGTACCGGTACACGGATACACTGGCATGTGATAACCGGTTCTGTAGCAGGTTTGATTACACCGTCTTCTACTTTACCCCAGATTCTTAATGGCTCTTTCTCGCTCTTCTCTTCCTCGCCGCCGATGTATGGGATGATGTTTCCAACCATTTCCGGCCAGTCCTTAAATGTCTTACCTGCTCCGGAGATTGCCTGATATGTAGTAGCAACTACTTCATATGGCTCGAACTCTTTCCATGCAGTTAATACAGGAGCATAGCTCTGGATAGAGCAGTTTGGTTTAACAGCGATAAATCCGCGTGTTGTTCCGAGACGTTTCTTCTGGGATTCGATTACATCGAAGTGTTCCGGATTGATTTCCGGCACTACCATCGGTACATCCGGTGTCCATCTGTGAGCACTGTTGTTGGAAACAACCGGTGTCTCTGTCTTAGCATATTCTTCTTCGATCTTCTTGATCTCTTCTTTTGACATATCTACAGCAGAGAATACGAAATCAACTGTTGCAGCAACCTTCTCTACTTCGTTTACGTTCATAACAACAAGATTCTTGACACCCTCCGGCATTGGAGTATCCATTTTCCATCTTCCGCCAACTGCCTCTTCGTATGTCTTTCCTGCACTTCTCGGACTTGCAGCTACAGTTACAACTTCAAACCATGGATGATTCTCAAGCAGAGAGATAAATCTCTGACCTACCATACCTGTAGCACCTAAAATACCGACTCTAAGCTTTTCACTCATAATATCTTTCTCCTCTTTATCTTCTGCCCGCGTCTCTACCCTTTCGCGGACATTTTTATCCAGGTGTCCTTATATTACGTACATCTGTCTTTCTTGTACATACTATAACAAACCAAAATAAATTGCAAGCATTTTTTTAATTTTCTTCCAGATATTTTTTGTTCTCAGCGATCACTTTCTCCATCACGTCAGGTCCCGGTGCACCGATGGTCATACGTTTTTCCACACAGGTTTTCATACTGATTGCTTCGTAAATATCGTTCTCGAATACCGGGCTGATGGCTTTATATTCTTCAAGAGGAAGTTCATCCAGAGAAATCCCTTTATCAATACAGGTAAGCACCAGACGGCCTACAATGCCGTGTGCATCGCGGAAAGGTACTCCATGATTTACCAGATAATCGGCTGCATCTGTAGCATTTGTAAAGCCATTCTTTGCACTTGCTTCCATATTCTGTTTGTTGAACTGCATAGTAGAGATCATGCCTGTGAAGAGGGCAAGACATCCTTTTACAGTGTCAATGGCATCAAATGTAAGTTCTTTGTCTTCCTGCATATCTTTGTTGTATGCAAGAGGGATTCCCTTCATGGTTGTAAGGATAGATGTTAATGCTCCGTATACACGACCTGTTTTTCCTCTTACAAGTTCTGCGATATCCGGGTTCTTTTTCTGAGGCATGATACTGCTGCCTGTGCTGTAGGCATCGTCTATCTCTACGAAGCGGTATTCATTGGAGTTCCACATAATGATTTCTTCGCAGAAACGGCTCATGTGCATCATAATTGTGGAGAATGCGGACAGAAGCTCAATCACATAGTCTCTGTCTGATACAGAGTCCATGCTGTTTCTGGTCGGGCCGTCGAAACCGAGAAGCTGTGCTGTATATTCTCTGTCAAGTGGGTAGGTGGTTCCTGCCAGTGCACCTGCACCCAGAGGGCAGGTGTTCATTCTCTTACGGATATCTGCAAGTCTGCTTCTGTCACGTACAAACATTTCAAAGTATGCACCTACGTGGTGAGCCAGTGTGACCGGCTGCGCTTTCTGGAGGTGTGTGAAGCCTGGCATGTATGTGTGGACATTCTCTTCCATGATCTTCTGAAGTGCTTCGAGAAGTTTCTTTACCAGTTCGTCTGTCTCGTCAATCTCATCTCTTACATAGAGTTTCATGTCAAGGGCTACCTGATCGTTACGGCTTCTTCCTGTGTGAAGTTTCTTGCCTGCATCACCGATTCTGTCGATAAGGTTTGCTTCTACAAAGCTGTGGATATCTTCGTATTCGGATGTGATCTCGAGTTTGCCGGATCTTACATCTGCAAGGATTCCGTCAAGACCTGCTTCGATCTGATCTTTTTCTTCTGATGTCAGGATTCCCTGTCTGGCGAGCATTGCTACGTGTGCTTTGCTGCCTCTGATGTCCTGCTCATAGAATTTCTGGTCAAAAGAGATGGATGCGTTGAAGTTATATACAAGTTTGTCTGTTTCTTTTGTGAAACGTCCGCCCCAAAGCTGTGCCATTGTGTTATTCCTCGTTTCTTCTTTATTTTTGGTATTATTGCTTTTACGTGTTAGTGTAACATATTTTTTCAGTATTGCAAAGTAGTTAGTTTGGAATCATTCAAAAGGTACGTGAAGAAAAAGAAGGTGTGTTGAGGCTTAGTTTCGGAACCCTGTAATTCTAAGGCATTCGGGAATCTGCTAAAACCATGAGCCGCCCTCTCAAACTCGCTCCGTTGCAAACTTCGCTCAGACACGTGAGACGGTCGGCTCATAACGCAGATTCCCGAATACCAAGAATTACAAGAACCCTCAAATGCGCCCCAACACACCTTCTTTTTCTTCACTGGGTATTGGCTATATGTTACATAATTGTGGTTACTGCTTTATTTTCTGTTTTCAGCCTCTCTTCGGGAATAGACGCAACCGCAGTAGTTCTGACGGTAGAGGTCGTATTCGTGGGATAGTTCGATGGAACGTTTGTAGCCGTTTTTTTTCTTGAAGTCGGATGGGAGGTGTTGGACGTGGTAGATTTCTGCCAGTTCTTCACCGATTTCGTTGATCTTGGCTGCGTTTTTCAGAGGGCTGATGGAAAGGGTGGTGGTAAAATAGTCATAGCCGCCCTCTTCTGCCAGTTTTGCTGCTTCTTCCATGCGGAGGCGGTAGCATTTGAAGCAGCGTTCGCCACCTTCGGGTACGTCTTCGAGGCCTTTTGCCATCTGGAAGAATTCCTGTGGGTCGTAGTGACCCTCTATCAGTTTGACAGGGTGTTCAAATTCCATGGAGTTTACAAGACGGGTAATTTCATGGACTCGTTTGCGATATTCTTCTTCCGGGTAGATGTTTGGGTTGTAGTAGAATACTGTGATGTTGAAATATTTTGACAGGTATTCCAGTACGTAACTGCTGCAGGGTGCACAGCAGCTGTGGAGAAACAGGCTTGGGATCTTGTTATCTTTTTGCGCCTGATCTATAAGTTTTTCCAGTTCTTTCTGATAGTTTCGTTTATTCAACAGTATTATTATATCCTTTCTGCATCTTCACAAATGCTTTTTATTATCTTTTAATAAAATGCGAATACCTGTTCAGATATTCTCTATTGTGCCTTCGTAATGATTCTTTGTATTTTTTAACTTCCTGCACTCTCCTATTCGTTCGCCCATTTTTACGATAGTCTCATATCCCTCTTCTGTATTCTCGATCAGATCATAATCAATACGGACTTTTCCCGGCTGGATGAGGAGGATTATTGTGGAACCTCCGAATTCGAAGTTGCCTTTTTCCTGGCCTTTCTTTACTGTGGCAGGATTTTTATGGAGATTTGTGATTTTTCCTACCATCATGGCGCCTACTTCCATCATGAGGATGGTTCCGAATTGTTTTGTTTTCAGCAGAGTGTATTCTCTGGCGTTTTCTTTGTAGATGGGATATACATCGTTTGCTGCAGGATTCACTGTGTGGAAAACGCCGGGCAGAGTTACATTCGCGGATTTTCTTCCATCTGCCACATAGCAGTAATGATGATAGTCATCTACTGTCAGTCTGAAAATCAGCGCATAGCCGCCTGTGTATCTCTCAGCAATTGCCTTATTCTTCAGAAGCTGTCCTGCTGTATATTCTGTATCTTTGATGCTGAAACGTGAGTCTGAGCTGATCCTGTGTACGGAAAGTTTTCCGTCACAGGGGCTGATCAGGATGTTTTCGCGCATATCGATCGGGCGTTCTTCTTTTCGGATGCGCCTTATAAAGAAGTCATTCCATGAAGAGAAGTTCTGTTTTTCGTAAATGCTCAGGTCAATCTTGTTGTTTTTTACAAAATCCGGTACAAATCTGGCAGAAAGTCTGGTGTTAAGCAGGACTCCCGCTGCCTTTGACACGAAAGGTCTGATCAGGAGTTTCAGGCAGAGTCTGCCACCCCGGTCATTATATAAATGCCGCAGGAATTTGTCCTGCTCATTCTCTTCAATCGTGATATTTCCTTTTCTGTCAATATACTTCATTCGTATCTTCCCTCCATAAAAGTATAACCGCAGCCTCCCCGTTTTCCGGGAACCGCTGCGGCCAGTCAACAGTTATATTTATTTTATATCAAACGGAACATCTTCGCAAGTGCAAGTGCCACGACTGCAACCAGCAGGATGCGTACCGGATTCTGAGGTTTTTTTACCTTTATATCCAGAATAAAAAGCAGTCCCACGATAATTACTGCAATATGTATCACGATCAGGAAATAGAGTCCGCAATATCTTCTCATCAGATAAAGGAACGGCAGGATGATCGCCATGGATGTGATCGGAAGCCCCTGATAATACTGTCTGTTCTCAGAAGTCTCATTCTGTCTCTTTGTTTCTGAAACATTAAAATATGCAAGGCGGATGACAGATGCCACACTGTAAAAAATAAGCGCCCCAATCCCCGCCGGTGTATTCACACCCAGACAGTAACAGATCATTGCCGGAAAAATACCAAAGCAGACCACATCACATAAGGAATCGATCTGAATCCCGAAATTCTTCTCATCATCCGTACGGTTCTTCTTTGTTCTGGCTATCTTTCCGTCAAACATATCACACAGTCCGGAAAGTGCCAGACAGAAAATCGCAACCTTAAAATCCCCCTCCAGAGCCCTGGTAATTCCAAATACGGAAATTCCCAGACTTATATAAGTCAATATCACCGTATAATCATAAATTCCTAAAAACATATTTTCTCCCCCTACTTTTCTTCTTGTTCTTTTCTTCCTATTATGAAATACGCCACACAGGTCATCACTGCACTGATAAGCATCTGTGCATAATAGGAAATTCCTCTGCTGAGCAGCATTGCAGGAAGTAATGCTTCTCCGAAAACCGGTGCAAACATCACCAGATAAAGAGACTCACTGATTCCCATTCCTCCGGGTAAAGGCAGCATATCAACAGAGACAGATATGACAGACTGCAAAATCGTAAGGGTTATAATGGAATATCCATGAAATCCCAGCGAACGGTATACCCAGTATGTAACTGTAAATAACAAAATCCTCTGCGCCATAGTGATCAGTAACACTTTCAGGATCGCCAGCTTGTGACTTGCCCAGAAAGCCGCAGTTTCATGATACTGATCCATAGACGCTTCCAGTTTCTCAAGCCGGGTTGTCTTTGGCTTAAGGAAACGGAAATGTTCAATAAGTTTCAGACCTTTTACCATGATCCATTTCGCCAGTCCAGGTGCAAATACAAGGATCATCATGAAAGTAACGCAGAAAATATTCAGACCTACACCCAGGTAAAACACCCACATGTACTGGCCAAGATATCCTTCCAGAAAGCCTCTGCCAAAAATCCAGATTACAATTCCGATCACTACCAGAACCGCTTTATAAGTAATCGTGACAATCATCAGGACCAGCGTAGTGACAGGAATCGGAAGTTTGTCCTTTTTCATAAAATAAATCTGCATTGGCTGTCCGCCGGATGCAGACGGTGTGATACAGCTGAAAAAGAATCCCACAAAAGAATACAGAGCACAATGCCCCATCTTTACTTTTGCTCCGAGAGTCCGCATCATATAGAAGATAATTACAGACTCGCCAAGTATGAACAGTACCACACAAACCACGCTGATCAGTAAGTAAACCGGATCTGCCTGCCGTACTGTATGAATAATCTCTCCCAGATCCTCTCCCTTAAATACCATATATACGGTAATGGAAAATATAAGGATCAGAAAAATGGTGTTAAATATTGCTTTCTTTTTGTTTCTCATTTGCTTACACTTTCTTATACAGTTTTTTTACAGCATTCGTCTGATTTCTATACACGATTCATGTATGTCGCAGTGTCTGATATATGTATATTTCTGATATGAAACACATAGTAAACAGTAACGTATTCCTTACAGAACATTTGCCCTCAAATACTATAGCAGCAAAAATACTATAGTTTATCTATTATATCATACCCTGACATTTCTGCATATCATAAATTATGAAAATATTCGTTACTGTTCACTCCGTTCACAGTAACGTAGCCAAAATTCATTCCAGATTG
>OLRH01001212.1_pt1 | contig 13432 bp, 10 predicted proteins | sample 1672321 | NCBI WGS metagenome assembly OLRH01 (sample SAMEA3136671, study PRJEB25190) | human gut metagenome | reverse complement strand
ATGAACGATTGAAGCAGCTTGTGCCGGAAGCGCGCATCGGCGTGGCGCACGGGCAAGCAGGATACTGAGACCCAGGACACAGCGGATGATACTGAGGATAGTTCGGTCGCCATTGATGAGGAGGACACAGCGGAAGATACAGAGGAAGATACAGAGGCTGATCCTTCAATAGTAGGTGTATACACCAAGAATGGTTATGAGAATTCGTATTTTGGATTTAAGATCAACCTTGAAGGAAGCTATGGAATTCAGACAAGAGGTTCATTACTGTCTGCCACCGATATCTCTGAGGTTGTGGAGGATTCCAATAGCAATGAGACTGTGCAGAAGGCATTGGATAATCTGGACAATAGCTTTACGGTAGGAAACGATTATGCATTCTGTGCAAATGATGGTACACACTATATTCTGCTCAAAATAAAGTCCCCTAAGGGTGGCGGAAATTACGGTTATGATGTGTGGGCTGATGAGAAGACAGTAGCAAAGGCAACTGTTGCTCAGATGGATACTGTTGTTACATCTACAGCAAGTAGAATTGGTGCTGAAGCAAGCAATATCGAGACTGGTTATTCCAAGTGTACAGTATTTGGTGAAGAGCATTACATATGTACAGCAACGGCTGATATGTCCGGAACAGAGTACTCTCTGACAAATGTAATAGTAAGATCAGATGACGGAAAGTACGCGATGACAATAGCCATAGAGACTCTTGGAGACAGAAATTATCAGGATATTCTGGATAACATGTTCAGTCCATTATAAATTTTAGAACTTTACTTTTTCAAAAACAAAAAGTATAATACACATCGAAAGCGAGTGGCAAAGATTGCGTAAATCCAGTTTTGTCACTCGCTTTTTATGTGTATATATAATAATTTTTAGTGTGTAGCTATTCAGCGTAAGTCCAACTAACTTAGGCGGTAGCTGCATTTTTTTGTTCAGGGAAAGGAGTTTGAAGAGTGGAAGAAAAGGATACGGACAAAGAGAAAAGCAGAGAGAAAAATAAGATGAAGGATATGCCGGTTAGAAAATTAATGATCCAAATGGGAATTCCGATGATTCTTTCCATGGCGCTTCAGGCGGTGTACAACATCGTGGACAGCGCATTTGTGGGAAATATGAAGGTTGGAAGTGAGGCGGCATTAAATGCATTGACGTTGGTGTTCCCGGTGCAGATGCTCATTGTTGCTCTCGGAATAGGAACCGGTGTTGGCACAAATGCATTTATCGCAAGAACCCTTGGTCAGGGTGATAAAGAAAGAGCTGCCAAGGTGGCAGGCAACAGTCTGTTTCTTGGCGCCGTGATATATGTGGTGTGTCTGGTATTTGGAATATTTGGAGTGAGGACTTATATAGTTTCACAGACAATGGATGCACAGGTCACAGAGATGGCTGTGGATTATCTAAGAATATGCTGTGTGTACTCATTTGGAATAATATTCTTCTCGTTGTTTGAGAAGCTGCTTCAGGCAACTGGAAGATCCATGTATTCGACAATAGGCCAGGTGATGGGAGCTGTCATAAATATCATACTTGATCCGCTTCTCATATACGGAGTGGGTCCATTTCCTGAGACGGGTGTCAGAGGAGCCGCCTATGCAACTATTATAGGACAGATAGCGTCTGCGGTTCTGCTGTGTGTGTTCCATCTGAGACTTAATAAGGAATTTGAACATGGATGTGCATACATGAAGCCTGACTGGAGAATCATCCGGGGAATATATGCCATAGGACTCCCGGCCATCATAGCCCAGGCACTTATGTCCATCATGGTATACGCGCTGAATCTCATTCTCAAGTTTAACCAGTCGGCGCAGACTGCATATGGTCTGTTCTACAAGGTTCAGCAGTTTGTGCTGTTTCTCGCATTTGGACTCAGGGATGCGATCACCCCGATCACGGCATACAGCTATGGAATGGGCGACAGAAAGAGGATAAATGATGCGATTAAGTATGGAATAATCTACACAATAGTGCTGATGGTGTTTGGAATGGCTGTGACAGAGTTGTTTCCAGCTGCATTTGCCGGACTTTTCAATGCGGGACAGTCCAGAGTGTATTTTATAGACGCCATGAGGATAATCTCCCTAAGTTTCGTATTTGCCGGGGTAAATGTTGCATTTCAGGGAATATATCAGGCCCTTGAAGGCGGTGTGGAATCGCTTGTGATATCGCTGCTCAGACAGTTGATAATCATCCTGCCGCTTGCCGGAGCATTTGCGGCTCTGGTCAGAGGCGGTCAGGCGGATGTATCACTGATATGGTGGGCATTCCCGATCACGGAGATCGTGTCGTGCGTGGTGGGCATGGTGTTGCTGAGAAGGAAAATGAGGAGGGTTACTTCTTCCCTGCACCTTTCATCATTGACTTAAATGTCAGCATGAATGTTGCGCCGCATGAGAATGCGGACACTATGTCGCTGATAGGCTCGGCGTAGTAAATGCTCATGACTGAGTGAGTGCAGTACGGAAGGATGATCGCGAGTGGGATTATCAGTATGACCTTTCTCAGCAGTGCAAATATAAGGGATTTGCCTGCCTGTCCCATGGATATGAAGGATTGCTGACATCCGTTCTGTATACCGAAGAACATCATTCCGAATATGTATATCGGGAGAACCTTTGCGCAGAGTGCCTTGAGTGCTTCATCTGACGTAAATATTCCAGCAGCCACGGATGGGAACAGGAATGCTGCGCCAGCCAGGACAAATGACACGATGATGGACATGGTTATCAGTATGGTACATGTCTTCTTCACTCTGGCTACGTTGCCCTTGCCGTAGTTGTAGCTGATGATGGGCTGGACACCCTGGGAGAATCCGCTCATCGGGATAAATATAATCTGCATGATACTCTGGAGTATGGTGAATGATCCCACATACAGGTCATCGCCGTACTTCTGGAGTCCATGAGTGAACACGATGGTTATAAGGCTTTCCGTGACCTGCATGATAAATGGTGATACACCGAGGGCTGCAATTGACAGGATCAGCTTGCCCTGTGGGCGCATCATCTGCGCTGATATGCGAAGACTAGCCTTGTCGGATGTCAGAAATCTGATAACCCATGCCGCGCTTATCGCCTGGGATATGATGGTCGCTATGGCCGCACCCTTGATTCCGAGGTTCAGTGCAAATATGAATATCGGATCTAGGATGATGTTGAATATGGCTCCTATGAGCACAGAAAACATGGCGGTCTTTGACTGTCCCTGAGCTGTGATAAATGTGTTCAGTCCGGTGGTGATCATGACAAATATCGTACCTATAAGGTAGATACTCAGATAATCATCGGCATGCGGATAGGTGGCGTCACTTGCTCCGAAGAAATACAGAAGCGGCTTCTTCAATGTGTAGATGACAGCCATAACAATAACTGTAAATATGATGAGCAGGGTTACGCCATTTGACAGGATGCGCTGTGCCTTGTCCCTGTCGCCTTTGCCGAGAGCGATGGATGCCAGCGGTGCTCCGCCAGCTCCTACGAACACGCTGAATGCACTTACAAGTGTGATGATCGGGAGACACAGTCCGATTCCGGTGAGTGACGCTGCGCCAACCTCGGGAATATGTCCTATATATATTCTGTCCACTATGTTGTATAAGAGATTGATGAGCTGCGCCACAAATGTTGGAATGCCCATGGAGAGCATAAGTTTAAATATCGGCGCCGTGCCCATCCTCTCTTCGGAATTTAAAGAAATTGTACTTGTGTTCATAACTACTCCTTAATGTTGATAACTTTATAAAATCCGATGAAAACTTCGTCGTTCATCATGGGGACGGAGGTGCCTGACCCCATCTGCCTTTCTTCGTGGGGACGGAGGTACCTGTCCCCTCCGTCCCCTAGGATATTTCAGTTGGGTGAAGTAGTCAATCAGGAAATAATTAAGAAAGTATAAAATAAATGATAAGTGGAAAAAGTCCAGCAAATATGCGGAAAACGGTAAAAAGCGAGTGAAAATATAGCAAAAACTTGAAAAAATATTCTTGACAAATTTACTAGGAAAGCGCATTATGGTTACAAATATAAGATAAACCGTTGATCAAGAGGAGTAGCGGCATATAACATGTTCAGAGAGTTGCAGGTGGTGTGATTGCAGCGATGGGAGTGCAGGTGAATGGACTTGTGAGGGCAAACCGAAAGATTTGAGATTCAAGTAGGGGAGACGGAGACCTACCGTTATAGAAGGTACATATATGATTGTATATGGTCGAGGGCATCGATATATATAAATATATATAAATTATTTATATATATTTTTTTTATTTATTGATGAAATTAGGTGGCACCGCAGGAGATTAGATTTCTTGTCCTAATGTTTGTAGGATAAGGAATTTTTTTTTATGTCCTGTGGTGCTTTTTTAGTTTGCAGAAAGACATGTGACATTTGACAAATCCTTTAACGACAGCCTGAAAGACGTATACGAAAGAGATGAGCACAGGGAAATTTCTTGAATACAGGATAGTGTTCAAAAACAAGGAGGATGAGACATGATAAGACCAGAACTTAGCGAGGCAAAGAAATATGCGGCAGACGGATACAGGATGGTTCCGGTGTGCTGTGAGATGTTATCGGATGTGATCACACCGATCAACTTACTCAGAAAGCTGAAAGCGGCGAATGAGCACTGTTACATACTTGAGAGCGTGGAGAATCAGGAGGTGTGGGGACGATACACATTTCTTGGTTACAATCCAAAGCTTGATGTCACATGCATGAATGGACACATACAGCTCAAGGATATAGATGGAAATGTGATAAAGGAAGCGGACGATATTCATCCTGAGGTATTCATCAGAGAGATACTCAAGGATTACAGGAGTCCGAAGATAGAAGGACTTCCAACATTTACAGGAGGTTTTGTCGGTTACTTCTCATATGATTACATAAAGTACAGTGAGAAGAAGCTTGTGATCGATGCCGAGGATGATGAAGGGTTTCAGGATCTGGATCTGATGTTATTTGACAAGGTCATTGCATTTGACAATTTCAAGTCAAAGCTGATCCTCATTGCAAATGCTGACACATCCGATATAGAAGCTGGATATGCAAATGCACTTGCTGATATAGAAGATATGAAGAAGCTCATCCTCGATGGAGAGATGGCAGAGATAGAGCCGGTTAAGATGAAGAGTGATTTCAAGCCGCTGTTTGACAAAGAGAAGTATTGCAGCATGGTTGAGAGGGCAAAGAAGTACATATTTGAGGGAGATATCTTCCAGGTGGTTCTGTCCAACAGACTTGAGGCTGAGATGGAGGGATCGCTGTTCAACACGTATAGGATTCTCAGAAGCACAAATCCTTCTCCGTATATGTTCTACTTCAGCGGCGACCAGATAGAGGTTGCGGGCGCATCGCCTGAGACACTGGTAAAGCTTGAGAATGGTGTGCTTCACACATTTCCACTTGCTGGAACGAGACCAAGGGGAAAGACAAAGGAAGAGGATATGAGACTTGAGGCTGGACTCATGGCGGACGAGAAGGAACTGGCGGAACACAACATGCTGGTGGATCTCGGAAGAAATGATCTTGGCAAGATAAGCAAGTTCGGAACTGTTGAGGTTGAGCAGTACATGAAGGTCCAGAGGTATTCACATGTAATGCATATAGGTTCAACAGTCAGGGGGGAGATCGACGACAGCAGATACGATGAGCTGTCAGCCGTGGATGCGGTACTTCCGGCCGGAACCCTCTCAGGAGCACCGAAGATCAGGGCGTGTCAGATCATCAATGAGCTGGAGGACAACAAGAGAGGAATATATGGCGGTGCCATAGGTTACATAGATTTCACAGGAAATCTTGACACATGTATAGCCATAAGGATCGCATACAAAAAAGGCGACAAAGTATTTGTCAGATCGGGAGCGGGAATCGTCGCAGACAGTGTTCCGGAAAATGAGTTCCAGGAATGCATCAACAAGGCAAAAGCAGTTACTACAGCACTCACAATGAGCCAGGACATATCATAAGGAGGACCCGCTTGCGGGATAATGCGTGCGCCGCGCGGAGCGCCTTTCATGCGCATGCACAATACATATAAGGAGGACAAAATAAATGACAATACTTATAGACAATTACGACAGCTTCTCCTACAACCTGTATCAGCTTGTGGGGGCAATAAATCCAGATATAAAGGTCATAAGAAATGATGAGTTCACTTGTGAGGAAATCGAGGCGATGAATCCGGATCACATAATCATCTCACCGGGACCCGGAAGACCTTCGGATGCGGGAATGTGTGAGGATGCGGTGAGATATTTCGCAGGAAAAGTACCAATCCTCGGCGTGTGTCTCGGACATCAGGCGATTTGTGAGACTTATGGTGCGACAGTCACATATGCAAAGAAACTCATGCACGGAAAGATGTCGCTGGTTGATGTGGATCTGAACTGCAGATTGTTCAGGGGACTTCAGAGCAAGATACAGGTTGCCAGATATCATTCACTGGCAGCAGCCGATGAGAATTTCCCGGAATGTCTGGAGGTCACAGCCAGGACGGAGGATGGAGAGATCATGGCAGTGAAACACAGGGATTATGAGGTATATGGAGTTCAGTTCCATCCGGAGTCGATACTGACACCGAAGGGCAAGATAATGCTCAGGAATTTTTTAGAGATATAAAATGATATAAAATAAGGAGGATATGGCGATGATACAGGAAACTCTTAAGAAGGTAGCAGCAGGACAGGATCTTACATACGATGAGGCATATGCCAGCATGGATGAGATATTCAGTGGCCAGGTGCCGGGAGAGACAACGGCGGGATATCTCACAGCGCTTCACATGAAGGGCGAGACGCTTGACGAGATAACAGCCAGTGCAAATGGAATGAGAGACCATGCGGAGTCTCTTCCACATGACGGAATAGAAGTTCTTGAGATTGTGGGAACAGGCGGTGATTGTGCGAATTCATTTAACATATCGACAACGAGTGGAATAGTTGCAGCAGCGGCCGGAGTACCGATCGCAAAGCACGGTAACAGAAGCGTATCAAGCAAGAGTGGAGCAGCAGATGTCCTTGAGGCTCTTGGTGTAAATATTTCCATATCACCTGAAAAGATGGGCAAGGTTCTTGCTGAGTGTAACATGAGCTTTATGTTTGCCCAGGTTTATCACAAGGCGATGAAATATGCAGGTCCGGTCAGAAAGGCACTTGGAATACCGACAGTATTCAATATCCTTGGACCTCTCACCAACCCGGCAAAGGCTCAGATGCAGATCATGGGAGTATACAAGGAGGAGCTTGTTGATCAGATGGCTCCTGTACTTGTTGGTCTTGGCGTAAAACGGGGACTTGTCGTATACGGACAGGATTGTCTGGATGAGATATCCATGAGCGCACCTACAACAGTTGCAGAGATCAAAGATGGCGAGATCACAAAGTACGAGATCAAGCCAGAGGATTTCGGATTTGAGAGATGCAGCAAGGAGGAACTGGTGGGTGGCGGTCCTGAGGAGAACGCACAGATTACCCGCGATATTCTGTCAGGTAAGATCAAAGGAGCCAAGAGAAATGCGGTTGTACTGAACGCAGCCGCTTGTATCTACATTGCAGGCAAGGCAGATTCCATAGCGGATGGAATAAAGGTAGCAGAGGACATGATCGACAGTGGCAAGGCTGCTGAGACGCTTGATGCATTTGTAAGACTGACAAATGAGTAGATAAGTTTCATCACAGACTATGATAGAAAGTTGTATAGAGAGGTAAGAGATGATATTAGATGAGATTGCTGCAAAGACAAAGGAACGTGTGGCGGAGCAAAAGAAAAAGGTTCCTCTTGAGGAGATGAAGAGACAGGCACTTGATATAGTTGCCAGAGAGACGAATAACGGCAGCAGCCCATATAGTAAGTTCCCATTTAGGGATAATCTGGCGGCAGATGGAATATCGTTTATCTGTGAGGTCAAGAAGGCATCGCCTTCCAAGGGGCTTATCGCACCGGACTTTCCTTATGTTGAGATTGCAAAGGAATATGAGGCGGCTGGTGCTTCAGCCATATCGGTGCTCACTGAGCCGTTTTATTTCCAGGGAAGCAATCAGTTCCTGATGGATATAAAGAAGGAGGTAAATATACCGCTGCTGAGGAAGGATTTCACAGTTGACGAGTATATGATATATGAGGCAAAGGTCATAGGAGCATCGGCGGTGCTTTTGATTTGCGCCATACTGGATGACGAGCAGCTTGCCTCATATCTTCGGCTTGCACATGAACTTGGAATGTCGGCTCTGGTTGAGGCTCACGATGAGGATGAGGTCAGACGGGCGATAGCCTGCGGGGCAGGCATCATCGGAGTGAACAACAGGGATCTCAGAACATTTACGGTGGACATCATGAACAGCGTTCGTCTAAGAAAGTTGATACCGGATACGGTGCCAGCAGCCCATATGGGGACGGAGGTACCTGTCCCCTCCGTCCCTCAGAAGATGGTGTATGTGTCTGAGAGTGGAATCAAGATAAAGGAGGACATAGACAGGCTTAAGGCAAATGGAACGGATGCGGTGCTTATAGGCGAGACTTTTATGAGAAGTCCTGACAAGAAGAAGTTGTTTGTGGAACTTAGAGGCGAGTAGGAAGTATTCAGGCTCATCTGAAAAAGTAATGTAGAGAACGAAATATAATTTGTTTGATTGTTATATTATATAGAAGAAACACAATACAAAAGTGTAGAAATACATTTGAAAATATATCTGAGAAGACAAAAACAGGAGGAAGAACATATGTCAAAAGGCAGATTTGGCGTTCACGGCGGCCAGTACATTCCAGAGACTCTGATGAATGCGATGCTGGAGCTGGAGGAGGCATACAAAAAATATAAGGATGATCCGGAGTTCAACAGAGAACTCACGGAGATGCTCAACGAGTATGCGGGAAGACCTAGCAGACTTTACTATGCGGAGAGAATGACAAAGAATCTGGGCGGTGCAAAGATCTACCTTAAGAGAGAGGATCTGAACCACACAGGAGCGCACAAGATCAACAACGTAATCGGACAGATGCTTCTTGCCAAGAGAATGGGCAAGACAAGAGTTATCGCGGAGACCGGTGCCGGACAGCACGGTGTTGCAACAGCTACAGTTGCAGCCATGATGGGCATGGAGTGTGAGATATACATGGGCGAGGAGGACACGATCAGACAGGCTCTCAATGTATACAGAATGAGACTCCTGGGCGCAAAGGTTCATCCGGTTAAGACCGGAACAGCCACACTGAAGGATGCGGTATCTGAGGCATTCCGTGAGTGGACAAGCAGGATCGATGATACACACTATGTACTCGGCTCAGTCATGGGACCATATCCTTTCCCTGAGATCGTCCGTGATTTCCAGGCTGTGATCAGTAAAGAGATCAAGGCACAGCTCATGGAGAAGGAGGGAAGGCTTCCAGATGTCGTCATGGCATGTGTGGGTGGCGGTTCAAATGCCATCGGAGCTTTCTACGATTTTATACCTGACGAGAGTGTCAGATTGATCGGTTGTGAGGCAGCAGGCAGAGGCGTTGATACATTCGAGACTGCGGCAACTATTGCGACTGGAAAGCTTGGTATATTCCACGGCATGAAGTCTTACTTCTGTCAGGATGAATTTGGTCAGATAGCACCTGTATATTCGATCTCAGCGGGACTTGACTACCCGGGAATCGGACCTGAACATGCATACCTTCACGACATCGGACGTGCGGAGTATGTGGCTATCACAGATGATGAGGCAGTTGATGCATTTGAATATCTGTCAAGAATCGAGGGAATCATCCCTGCGATAGAGAGCGCACATGCTGTGGCTTACGCCATGAAGCTGGCACCTACAATGGACAAGGATAAGATAATAGTGATCAATGTATCAGGACGTGGCGACAAGGACGTTGCAGCCATCGCAAGATACAGAGGGGAGGATCTTCATGAGTAATATAGTAAAAGCATTTGAGCATGGAAAAGCATTTATACCATTTGTGACATGTGGCGATCCGTCGCTGGATGTGACAGAGGAGGTAGTATACGCAATGGTTGAGGCCGGTGCAGACCTTATAGAACTGGGAATCCCATTCTCAGACCCGACAGCCGAGGGCCCGGTCATCCAGGGCGCAAATATAAGAGCGCTGGCAGGCGGTGTGACGACAGACAAGGTATTTGACCTTGTGAGAAAGCTCCGCAAGAAAGTGACAATACCTATGGTGTTCATGACATATGCAAATGTCGTGTTCTCGTATGGTTCGGAGAGATTTATCAGCACATGCAGGGAGATCGGCATAGACGGTCTGATCCTTCCTGACATTCCTTACGAGGAGAAGGATGAGTTTGACGGAATCTGCAAGCAGTATGATGTGGATCTCATTTCACTTATCGCACCGACATCCCATGAGAGAATATCCATGATCGCAAATGATGCGAGTGGATTTGTGTATTGTGTGTCATCACTCGGTGTAACTGGAACAAGAACCAAGATCACCACCGACATAGGAGCAATGGTCGATCTGGTGAAGAAGGCGAAGGACATCCCTTGCGCTGTAGGCTTCGGAATATCCACACCTGAGCAGGCAAAGCAGATGGCGGAGAAGTCAGACGGTGTTATCGTCGGTTCAGCCATCGTCAAGCTGTGCGCCCAGTACGGCAAGGACTGTGTGCCTTATGTGAGAGATTATGTGAAGAGCATGAAGGATGCGATAAGGTAGGAAATTAGAAATACTAATTGGGGTATGCATTTGTGGATGCATATTTAAGAGAGTCGGAGAAATCTGGCTCTCTTGTGTTTTATAAGCATAGTATTATCTGGTATAAAAAATACTGCTACAAATATTTCGAAAATGTGTTGACGCCAAATATTTCGAAAATGTGTTGACGCCAAATATATATTATGTTATAACAAGTACATCAGCAAATTGCTGATGCCATAATGAAAATTGAATAAAACATATATTAAGTTGAAGAGTTTAAGATTATTAGGATTTGTATGCACTACAATTCTGCAATCATGACTCTTTTTTTGTTGCTTTTGGACCTTGAGTCAGATTGTATTTGACAATTGAATACGTATCTGCCCAGTGACCGGGGCAGCAAAGAATACGGACACAGCGACTGTCATCGGCTGAAGAATGACAGACCGAGGAGCAGACGCCGGATGGGTGTTAGTTGGTAAAGCTTTTGATAACACATTGGTAGATATATGTAGATTTAATTTTTCATTATGGAGGTAACGAATATGAGATATTCATTTGTAGAGAAAATATCACACAGACAGCAGGAGACAGCATACATGCTTTATATGATCATCAGCAGCTATTTTCACAAATGCAGCTGTAAGTCAAAGGCTCTTGAGGAGAATCTCTTCCTTTATTATAAGGAGATTCAGAAGGACAGACAGGTTGACAAAGAAAGGCAGATCATCAGAGTCAGCGAGGGCATACTGAAAGACAGTATGTCGAAGATCTCAGAGATGAATGCAGAGGCAGTCATCTACAGAACAAATGGTTTGTATGTCATTGACTTCTATACGGGATTCGAGAGAATCGTGGCAACTGTCAATGAGAATGGCCATTATGAGATATGTCTGGATGAGGACGAATCAGTGGCATAGAAGGAGTGACATAGAAGGAGCTGAGAGTAAGGCGTTGACTACTGAATTTGTTAAAGAATTGGTGCATGGTGGCAGTTGTTCGGGGGATAAATAAACTTGAATAACTGCCATGTTTTTACTTGATATAAGAACGAATGTTCGATATAATGGATGCAGGCTTTAGCATAGAGTAGGAGACTTTTATGGATCATTTTGAATTGGTATCGGAATATAAGCCCACCGGAGATCAGCCGGAGGCTATAGAGAAATTGGTGAATGGATTTAAAGAGGGTAATCAGTTTGAGACGTTGCTTGGTGTAACCGGATCAGGTAAGACATTCACCATGGCGAATGTCATACAGCAGCTGAATAAGCCTACTTTGGTTCTTGCACATAACAAGACTTTGGCGGCGCAGCTTTATGGAGAGATGAAGGAATTTTTCCCGAATAATGCAGTGGAGTATTTTGTTTCATACTATGATTATTACCAGCCGGAGGCATATGTTGCGTCTACGGATACTTATATTGCAAAGGATTCATCTATAAATGATGACATTGACCGTATGAGGCATAGTGCAACAGCGGCACTTATAGACAGGAAGGACGTCATCGTGGTTGCGTCTGTATCGTGTATATATGGTATCGGTGATCCGGACGAGTATAGAAATCAGATGCTCTCATTCAGAGTGGGCATGATAAAGGACAGGGATCAGGTCATCGATGAGCTGACAGATATACAGTATGACAGGAATGACATGGATCTGCAGAGAGGTACGTTCAGGGTGCGTGGGGATGTGCTGGAGATCATTCCTGTGTCTACATTTGATGATGGAATAAGGATAGAATTCTTCGGAGATGAGATAGATAGAATCACGGAATTTGACCCGCTCACCGGAGAGGGAAAGAGGGATCTGACATACACTTGTCTGTTCCCGGCATCCCACTATGTAGTTGGACAGGAGAAGATGGAGAAGGATCTGAAACGTATCGAGGCAGAACTCAAGGATAGAGTTGCTTACTTCAAGTCAAAGGATAAGCTAATAGAGGCTCAGCGTATCGAGGAGAGAACCAACTTTGACATGGAGATGATGCGGGAGACTGGATTTTGCTCGGGTATAGAGAATTATTCAGGACCTCTGGCTGGCAGATCAGCTGGGGAGACACCGAGCACATTGCTGGATTTCTTTGGTGATGACTTCCTTCTTATTATAGATGAGTCGCATATGACAGTGCCGCAGGTTGGTGCTATGTATTCGGGAGACCGTTCACGTAAGATGAATCTGGTGGACTACGGCTTCAGGCTTCCGTCGGCACTTGACAACAGACCTCTCAATTTCTCAGAATTTGAGCAGAAACTGGATCAGGTCATGTTCGTATCTGCTACACCAGGCAAATACGAGGAAGAACACCAGATGCTCATGGCTGAACAGATCATCAGACCTACGGGACTTCTTGATCCGCCGGTTGAGGTCAGACCGGTTGAGGGACAGATAGACGATCTGCTCAAAGAGGTCCGCAAGGAGACTGAGCAGGGACACAAGGTGCTTGTAACTACTCTTACAAAACGTATGGCTGAGGACCTCACCAGCTATATGAGGGATAATGATATAAAGGTAAAATATCTGCACTCGGATATAGATACTATGGAGAGAGTTGAGATAGTGAGAGATCTCCGTCTTGGCGTGTTCGACGTGCTTGTTGGAATCAACCTTCTGAGAGAGGGACTTGATATACCGGAGATCACTTTGGTGGCAATACTGGATGCTGACAAGGAAGGTTTCCTGAGATCGGAGACATCGCTCATCCAGACCATAGGAAGAGCAGCCCGAAATGTAGATGCTGCCATTCTCTCGTACACCAGCTTGCGATTCCCTGGTAAT
>OLRH01001196.1_pt1 | contig 13516 bp, 6 predicted proteins | sample 1672321 | NCBI WGS metagenome assembly OLRH01 (sample SAMEA3136671, study PRJEB25190) | human gut metagenome | reverse complement strand
AGTTGAGTGCGGAGAAAGTAGGCAGGCAGATGAAAGTAATCATTGACCGGCTGGAAGGCGAATATTATATTGGACGTACAGAATTTGATTCTCCCGAAGTGGATCCTGAGGTTTTGATTGAGCGTGGAGACAGGGCGTTGCATATAGGTAACTTTTACCACGTAGAGATAGTAAAATCCGATGATTTCGACCTTTTTGGACGAATAATTTAAAGATTTTTCCTTATCTTCTTGCATATGTGAAGAAGATTTGCTAATATAGCACCGTAGTTCAATTTAAAGGCTTACATTTTGAATAACAAAGAGTTTACTTCTGAATTGTCGCGGAGGTTAGGGTACACATTGAAAGATACTTCTGAGCTGGTTGCTTCATTGCTGGCAGATATGACACGGCAGTTGGAGGAGGGGAATATTATCTCTATACAAGGGTTCGGTACATTCGAAGTGAAAAAGAAGGCAGAGCGTATATCTGTGAATCCGACTACAAAGCAACGTATGCTGGTGCCTCCCAAATTGGTGTTGACCTATAAGCCGAGTACATTGTTAAAGGATAAGTTTAAGTAACCGGCTTTTAAAAAATCTCCCGTATTATGAACGAGAAACTGAACATACAAGACCTGATTGACACGCTGGCTGAAAGGCATGGCATGAGCAAGAAGAATGCGGATAGTTTTGTGAAAGAATTCTTCCAGCTGATTGAGGAGTCTTTGGAGAATCGGTGTCCGGGACCGTGAGACTGTACCAGCCTCCGCACGACTTCTCCAGTACGACGCCGTTGCCGGTCTTCTGCACGGCCGAGTAGACCCTGTAGTTCGCCTTCACGGTCTTCCATGAGGAATCCGGCTTGTACCACACCGTCATCGGTTTCACGACCGGGCAATCCGGAGCCTTGAACGATATCCTGCCGTCCGAGACCGCCATGACCGTTCCGGAGCCGATGTAGTTCTTGCCTCCGTTGGAGTCCCACTTGGAACCGTTCGTGAACGCGATGGACACCTCCGCTCCCTTGGTGTCCGGAACGGTGAGCTTGTACCATCCGCCGCACACGGCCTTCAGCCCGGCGCCGTGGACGGCGGACTGGGGGGTGGAGTGCACCCTGTAGTTCGCCTTCACGGTCTTCCACGAGGAATCCGGCTTGTACCACACCGTCATCGGCTGCTTCGGCACGTCCGTGACCGTGACCTGGACGGACGCGGACTTGCCGCCCGCCGTGGCCTTGATGGTCGCGGTGCCGGCCTTGTTGCCGGCGGTGACCACGCCCGTGCCCATCACGTTCGCGACGCTCGAGTCCGAGCTTGTCCATGTGACCTTGCGGTCCGTCGCGTTGTCGGGCTTGACCGTCGCGGTCAGCTGCACGCTCGCCCCGGACTTCAGGGAGAGCTTGCCGCCGCTCACGCCATCACCGGAGACCGACACGGACGTGACCGGGATGGTGGTCTCGCACTCGACCGCGCCCAGGGCCGCGGAGGAGCCGTCCCACTTCACGATGCCGCCGTTGTAGTCCAGGCCGGGCTCGCGGGATCCCGGATGCTGCTGGCTGCCGCCGTCGTTGAAGATCACCTTCGCGCCCTTGGCGAGGTTGTCCGGGACCACGTACTTGTACAGGTCGGCCTGCTGGCAGCCGTCGGTCGCGCTCGGGGCGGTCATCTTAACGCCCGGCCACGCCGCGTTGTTGACCGCGGTGGCGCCATCACCCGTGTACACGTACGCGTAGATCTTGCCCCAGCCCGAAGGCTTGGCGGCGTAGATGGTGTTGTCCTTCACCGGATCAGGCGGAAGCTGGCCCGTCACGGTCACGGTGATCGACGAGGTCTTGGTCCCGGACTTCGCGGTGATCGTGGCCTTGCCGGCCTTCTTCGGGGTGACCACGCCCTTCGGGCTGACGGTCGCCACGTCCTTGTTGGACGAGCTCCAGCTCACGGACGCGCCCTTCGGATCGGTCGTGGCGGTCAACTGCTTCGTGGTCACGCCCTCGGAGAGGTCAGCGGTGTAGTTGCCCTGATCGATCTTCACGGACTTGGTCTCGATAACCGGACCAGAACCACCGATGTTGGCCATCTTCACCGTGAACATGTCGTCATCGGACTTCTCATAGGAGTTATTCACCTGCGAGGTGGTGTCCGGCAGATCGGCGTTGTCGTTCATCGCCAGATCGTACGGCAGGGAATCCATGGCGGACAGACCGAAGGTGGCTGCCAGTTCGATGCCGATGCCGCTCGTAGCGATGCGTTCAGCGGTGGTGCCAAGCTCCTCCAACGGGATGGCGATCTCATAGTGATCGTCCATACGATCGGAGTTGTGGCCCTTCTCGTTGAAGTTGACCCACTTGGCCTTGCTCTCGTTATCGGCCTTCATATCGCCGACCACACGGCCGTTGCTCTCGCCCCAGCCACCGTCAATGCCGATGACGTCCTTGCTCAGGATGCCATTGCCATAGCCGAACTTGATGCCCGACTTCTTGGTGTTGGTGGCAGCGTTGGCGGCAGGACCATACACGGCGTTGGCGTTCAGACCAGTCTCGTCGCCCTTGTAGATCCACGGGCCGTTAGAACCGTTGGTGGAAATGGTCACCACGTTGTTGAGCTTCTGCTCGCCACCCCAAGTGATGTTGGACGCCCACAGGGAACCGCCGGTCTGCAGACCGCCGTTGTTGCCGATGCGGGTACTGTCATCCTTGGTGTCGATGGCGATGTGGAACGGCAGGTTCTGGGTCTGCCACAGGTGACCTTGGCTCAGCGGGTAGTCGTCGCCAGTGTCGACGACATCCTGCACGTTGGTCATTTCCCACATGAGGTACAGGTTGTCGTCATCGTAGGCGCCGTACAACGCATACAGATCGATCGGAACCTCATACATGGAATTCGGGCGGTACACGCGCGGGTCGTCGTTGGCGGCACCCTGCGCGATCAGCATGGAGCTGTCCCAGTCAGCGATGCTCGCATCCTTCCCGGCGTTGAAGTTGATGGTCTTCTTGACGCCCATGCCCACCTTGTTGGTACTGTACTGCGCGGCAAGGTTCTGCTTCGGGACCTCCACTTTCTTCACGGTCACGGAAGCGCTCAGCGCCTGGCCCCTCTTGACCTTCTTGCCATCCTTGGCGGCGGTGCCGGTCACCTTGACGGTAGCGGTCTCGCCGATGGAAAGAGTTTTACCAACGGAAATGACCTTTCCGTCAGTGAAGGAGCCGCTCTCGCCCTCGGTGGTGGTGTACTTCAGATTGTCGGCATCCTGCGCGCGCAACGTGACCTTGACATTGTCGGAGGAGAATTCCTTGGAAGCCGCTTCCACGGACACGTTCGGATCGGATTCGCCCTTCACGTAGAAGACGCTGACCGCGCCGCCCTTGGCGGTACCGGAAACGATCTTATGGTTGGAGACCACAAGCTGGCCGCCATTGACCTCATCCGGGTAGGTGCCATCGTCAAGTGTGGTTTCCATGCCGGAAAGGCTCTTGTCGCCACCCATGTTGGCAATGACCACACCATCGTTCTGAATGCCATCAGACGTGGAGCGCTCAATCATCAGGCAGGACTTGTCGCCGCAGTTCTGCAGGTTCTCGCCCTTGCCATCCATGGCGTTACGGAAGTGGTTGACTGCCGCGACGGACTTGTTCTTCCACATGTCGTCACCGGCGTCACCCAGCTGGGACTGCTCGGCGAACTGCGGGTTGGTGCCGCCAGAGCCCTTCGGACGGTTGAAGTACAGCGGAGCGCCGGCCCTACGGGAACCAACGACCGCCCAGCCCATCATGATCTGATAGTCGGTGAGGCCGGTGGATTCCTTGTCGCCGTTGGCGTAGTTATCGTGGGACTCAACCCAGGTGACCAGCTGGTCTTCGCTTGCGCCGCCGGTATCGATGTTCTTCACCATCTTGACGTCAAGGTTGTTCGAGCCGACAGCGGCGCGAATGGTCTTGCCGTAGTTGGAAGCGGTGTTGCCGCCGCCATCGGAGGAATTGTCGCGGAACATGTTGGCGTATGCCTTGTAGTCAAGGCCGGAATCGCCCTGCAGCACCTCGCCGTACTGGAACTGGGAGCCGTTCTTCAGAATGGTGTTCCAGTAGTTCGACTGCTTATTGTCGAAGACTTCGGTCGGCAGCTCGACGTGCTTTGCCGCATCGTAGCGGAAACCGTCAACGCCGTCCGCCACAGCGGTCTTCAGGAACTTCTGCATACGATCGGCAACAGCCTGGTTCTGCGTATTCAGATCCCACAGGCCAAGCAGGTGGCACTGCGTCACCTTGTAACGGTTGGAATAATCGTTGATTTCACCGTTGGGGCCGTCGCAGCCGGTACGCTTGTGGAAGTACTCCTTGTTCTGCCAATCGGGGTCGATGGCGTTCCAATCGGAAGTGAAGTGGTTGGCGACCACATCCACGATCACACGCACACCATACTTATGGGCGGTGGCGGTCATTTCCTTCAGGTCAGCCTCGGTGCCGACCACGAAGTTGCCGATGGAGGTGTTCGCCGGCTGGTACACGTAGTACCAGTTCTCAGTGAACTTCTTGCCGTTGGCGGCGACTTCCTTGATCTTGCTCATAGGCTCGGTCTGCACGGAAGTGTAGCCCGCCGCGGCAATCTCAGGCATGTGCTGCGTGATGGTCTTGAACGACCACATCCATGCGTGCAGGATGGCGCCGTTCTTCATGTGCTTGGTCAGACCGTACTGGTTACGGGCCGACTCGAAAGAAGGATTTCCGATGGTGTCCTGGTAGCTGTCACGGTCAGCGGCGAGTGCGGTGGACGCCACACCCATGCCGCCGAACAGCGTGGCGACCGCCACCGTTCCCGCCGCTACTTTCTTCCAGGTTTTGGCCGCACGAGCCTTGCGGGCCGCGCTCCTACGCTCTGCACGGGTCATCAACTCCGGTTGATCGTCGTGCGGAGGCTCTTTTCTGGTGAGTGCGTTCGCCATACCCGCGAACGTATGAGTGCTGAGTCGCACCTTACCCTCCCTGCTTCCTTGCATCTAACTTTGACAACGTTTGCCACTAGCAGACGTTGCGTCAAAAATACCACATTTTTCCTTTGAAAAATGAGTGATTTTTATTGAAAAATGGCGGTTAAAACGCAATTGTTTTCTGCTCTGTTGCAAACGCTGTCAGCAACAGATACACTCATACCAGCACCCCGTAGCACCCACTATCGTTGCAAATTCACATATGCAAACGTTTCAGAAAATTTTCCAACCAATACCACCTTGCGACGCAAAGCACCCTCGCCCCATCCCACGCCACCGACAGCCCACCCCCAACAATCCTGAAATTAATCTTTCAAGAGATGCTCAAAAAGGGCTTCTTTACCTCTTATGGCATGCAACATGCCAATCAAATCAAAATATCAATAATAAAAAATGGGTGAATATCACAAACACGCTCGGACTCAAAAAAATAGAGTAGGGCCAAGCTATGGTGAATCAATCCATGGACCTAAAAGAATTATCAGGCAACGATTTGGGAGCGGATGGGGGCGGGGGTTACCGTACGGTGCTTGCGCATGCTTTTCAGGATTTTACGGATCGCACCGTTCGTCTGTTCGGCGGCGACGCAGAACATGCTGAATTCGCGGCCATGCGGGTCGGCGATGTCCTTCGGCTGGGGAATCATCGGACGAATCATCGAGGACTTCTTGATTACCGACTGAAGACGTTCCTGGATGGTCAGTCCGGCAATCATATTGTTGCGAGCGCAGTAATCGCACATATTCGCGAAATCGTCAAGCAGGAACGTGTATCGTACGGCGGCTGGCGCCAACGTGACGATTTCCTTGCGCTGCTGCTTTTCGAAGCAGAGGATCAGGTCGGCTTCGTCGGCCATCTGTCGGGTCAGTCGTCGGGAACGGAAGCCGCTCGACTCAATGCCGACGCTTTGCATAAGGCGGCCGCTCGACGGATCGATCGGATGCATCGGCAAACCACGCGTGCCGGCGCTTGACACCTGCACGGTGGTGCCGTTCAGATAGTGGGTCATCAGAAGCTCGCCCATAGGGGAACGGCAAATGTTGCCCGTGCAGACGAACATGATGTGCATGCCTAAACCCCTTAACCGTTCTTCCAACGTTTCGTGTTGCGGTTTTGCGAAATCCACCATGGCTTCCGCAACCCGCCAAACGGAAATTTTAGCGCGAGGCGTTCCCCGCATGCGGCAAATCGTCCAATACGCGCAGAATCATTGCAGAAATTCGGCGCGGGCGGTGGCGGTCAGCGAATAGCGGATCGGGCGGGAGCCGTGGAACTCGAGCAGGTTCCTGTTCACCAGTTCCGCGAGCGCGGTGTTGGTCTTCCGCTCCCCCACGCCAAGCCATTCGCGCATTAGGCGGCGCGATATGGGTTTCGGAGCATCGTCGAAAAGCTCCTCCTGCAGCAGGAAGTACAGCATGTTCCGCTGCAGTTCCGTAATGCCCTGCGTTCGCGCATAATGTTCAAGCCTCTTCCGCGCGGTGTCAAGCAGGGTTTTCTTCTCGCCGAGCACAGAGATGATGTTCTTCTGGGCGGTGGCGATAAAACGGATCATCCGATATGAGAACAGCGAGACGTCAGAACAGTTCAGCGGATGCTGCGCATCATCAAACGCCTTGTAATACCGGCCTTTCGCGTCGGCGATAACCGGACTCAGGCTGATCGCCGTCGGTATGGACAGGTGCTTGCTCAGCTGCAGAGCAAGCAGGAACCGGCCCGTCCTGCCATTGCCGTCATAGAACGGGTGAATGCATTCGAAGGCGTAATGGCACATCACAGCCCGCAGCAGCGGAGGAATCGCCTCATCCGAAAGCAACGCCAGCCATTTGGTCAATTGCACTTGGATTTCCGATTCCGGCCATGCGCCTTGATGAATCTCCCGGTCAAAGCCGTCACACACAGAGACTTGCTTGGCTCTGAATACCATTCCGTCAGGCTTGTCTTCCTCCCGTAGTTCCCCAGCCATCACCTGATCGTAAATATTACGTATGTCATGCAACGTTTTCGGTAGTTCCAACGTTGCGGAATTTTCGCCGGAGAGTCCGAGAAAGAGTTTGGCAAGCTCACTCAACCGCTTGTGCGGCCCGTCCGCGACCGCCGCATCCAACGCGTCTGAGATTTCCTTGCGCGTGGTGTGCACGGCTTCTATGGAGTTCGTGCTCTGCATTTCCGCGCCGATGAGTTCCATCAGATACGCCCTGCGGGCAATCGGCGGCAATGCGGCCCACAGCGATTCGACCTGCACTTCCATGCCACGGACCGAATCCATGACGTTCAACAGTTCCCTGAACGCCACGGCGAACATCTCATGACCTTCGAATTCAATACCTGACCGGTATGTTGAATAGCCGTTGAGTCTTTTTTGGTATTCCTCCTCAGCCGCATCCTTCGGCTTGGCCGTGGATGATGACATTGCCAATGTCTGCCGTATGCTTTTGTACTCCATAACCATCATCCTTATAACCGTCATTTGTGCAGAATATGCAGGTTCGGGGTGAATATAGACTATTCCTATACCTACATAATGTCAAAAATGTCGATATAGCAGCAGGCGTGTTTGCGGCTATTGGTACGTTGAGGGGCATATGTGGGGATACGTGCGGATATGTTTGCTATGCGCAGATATGTTCAAGCGCAGATTAGGTGCGGGTCAGGCGACTTCGAGCGTGGCGAGGAGAGCGCGGTGGTCGGAGCCGGCGATGTACTTGGTTTCCAGATCGCCCACGTTCACGCCCTTGTCGTGCACGATATGGTCGATTTCGGCGATCGGCATCATGGCCGGGTACGTCATGTGCAGGCCTTCGCCCGCCTGCTGGCCGGAATCCAGGAAGCGGCTGCCGAGCAGGTATCGGAAGCTGGCGTGGTCCCATGTGGAGTTGAAATCGCCCATCAGCACGTACAGATTGTCGTAATGCTGCAGTTGGGCGAGCGAGTCGAGACTACGGTTCCACAGACCTTGGTTGCGGGGGCGCGGCGAGAACGGGTGGACGGAGCCGAAGCGCACCTTGCTGCCGCCGAAATCGATTGTCGCGGCGGAAACGCTGCTTGATTCCACGGGAATGAGGTTCTGTTTGGCGTTTTCCATCGGCGCGGCGCTGTACAGCACGTTCACACCGCCGTTGTCATGCCACGTTTGCTGCGCGGCCACGGAATACGGCAGATAATTGGCGATTCCGGCGCCGTTGAGCCGGTTGAGCAGGTCCCATGACACTTCCTGCAGCGCGAGCACTTCCACATGCTCGTTTTTGACGATTTCGACGATCCGATTGGCGTCGGCATGCCCTTCCTTGGTGTTGAAGGTCATGATGCGGGCGTACCGGTCGGACGTGTTGGGCAAGCCGTTGGACGAGACTTGCGTGACTGCGGTGCTGGCCGCGTCGGAAATCGTTTGCTGCGGCCTGATATAACCCCAATGCCAGCCGATTTGCACGACCACGCACACCACGCTGACGGTGGCGAGTAGGACGCGTCCGCCTATTGCACGGACGGCTATCGCGGTGATCGCAATAATCAAAGACAGCATGCCCAGCCACGGCATCAGCGCGACGATAAGCGGCACGTACCGTTTGCCGTCGAGGTTGTTGGGCAGCATGCGCAGCAGCATGGCCAGCAGGATGACGGCGGTGGCCAGCCAGAGCACCGCGGTCAGAAGGTGTGTTGCTGCGGTACGGCGGGTCATGCCATGTTGCGCGCGGTCGAGGGGGCGGCTGGCGCATGCTTTGTCGAGCTGCGCGCCCAGATCCTCGATTTTGCTTTCGTTCGTGCGTTCGCGTTCGGCATCGTTATTGCCGCCGCTCTCACGCTCGCTTTCGCCGGTTTGCCGCATGGTTGCCTTTCATTACGCTCCCGTTCACCATACGCAACACGGCACGGGTGTGCCACCTCCTTTCCGCGAGGTTCACAGTGCTTTTACGTGCACCCGTACCGCATGCCACTATGCGGACATTTCTCTCTCATTTCCTGCTGCGGGGAATGGCGGCACTTGAGCAAACCACGCTCATGACATGCCTACGGAACGGCGAAAATGCGGTAAGAGCGGACAGGTCAGGCTAGGCGGCGTGGGGGTGGACGCGATTGAGGGCGCGCTGGACGGTGTCGCGGGTGGAGCCGGCGCCGTTGCCGCGGACGCCGAAGAAGACCATGACCACCATGATGAAGCAGATGGTGGCGCTCACGCGCAGCGCCCACTGGATGCCGAACACGTTCGCCACGGCATACATGTTCTTCGCGCCGCCGATCGCAGCCCAGCGCAGGGCGGTAAACGTTTCCATCAGAATCACCAGCACGGGAGCGCCGATGGCACCGGCGATCTGGCGAACCGTGTTCGTAACGGCCGAGCCGGCGCTCACCTCCTCGGGCTCCAGGCAGTTCAGCGACCACGTGGTAATCGGCATGAGCACGAATCCCATGCCGATTTGGCGCACGAACTGCCAAATCGACACCCACCAAATCCATGAGGTCATGGAAATTAGGCTCATCATGATGGTGCCGAACAGCAGGGTGATCGAGCCGATCAGCGCCACCGGACGCGCGCCGAGACGGTCGAGCGCCTTGCCGCCGAAGAACTGCGCGATGCACTGGCCGAACGCGCCGGGCAGCATCACCAGGCCGCTGATCGTGGCGGAATAGCCTCGGCAATCCTGAATGTAGAGCGGCATGATCACCATGATCGAACTGAACGCGAAGAACGACAGCGCGGCGGTGACGGTGCCGACGGTGAAGCTCTTGTTTTTCAGCACGCTCAGGTTGAGCAGCGGAGGTTGCTTGGACGGGTCGGCCGACTGCCGGCGAGCGCCGTGGATCTGCCGCAGCACGAACCAGACGATGCCGACCACACCGATAAGCATGGCGAGCCACACCATCGGATGCGTGAACGGATACGATTCGATGTTCGTGAAGCCGAACATGAGTCCGCCGAAGCCGAAAATCGACAGGCCGACGGAGAAGAAGTCGGCTTTGGCGGACGCGTCGCGCGTGCCGAAATTACGCAAGCCGAAAATCGCCAAAAACAGTGAAATCACGCCGATAACCGTCAGCGTGAGGAAAATCGATCGCCAGCCGTTCAAATCGGTTTGCACACCACCCAAGGTGGGGCCAATCGCGGGCGCGACGCTCATGGCCATGCCGACGGTGCCCATCGCCATACCGCGGCGGGACAGAGGATAAATGGAGAATACCGTGATTTGCAGGACCGGCCACATCACGCCGGTGCCGACGGCTTCCAGCAGACGGCCGATCAAAACCAGTACGAACGATGAGCCGAGCCAGGCGAACACCGAGCCGAGCGTGAACACCGCCATCGACGCGATCACGATCTGGCGGGTGGAGAATCGGCGGGTCAGGTAGGCGGTGAGCGGCACCATAACGCCCATGACGAGCTGGAAAATCGACGTCAGCCATTGGCCGGTCGTCACGGAAATGCCGAAATCGGACACGATGGTGGGCAGTGCGGCGCTCAACTGCAGCTGAGTGAAGTTGCCGACGAACGTGATAAAGGTGAGAATGGCGATCGATACGAACGCGGCATGCGTCAGATGGTCGTTTTTATACGATTCCTCGCCGGTAAGTGGCTGGGACAGGCCGTGGGTGCGGCCCTGTTTCGCGTTTATTTTCTTTTCCGGCTTCACTTCCGACCTCTTCTCCGGTTTCGACGGCAAACCGACCGCCCTCCATCACTCATCCGCGCATACTCGCAGCGTATTGCGCAACTCCTGCAAAAACAGACTCAAAAAGTCTAGTACTGCGGGTGGTCGAACGCGAGATGAAACTATTCGAACACGTTCAATTCCAATTCAACCGAGAAAAATTGGCAAAACTTCGTATTTGTTCATCTCGGGGTGGTATACATATGCGTTGGCAGTAACGGCACGATACAGGGAAGGAATACGCCGCGCAGGGGGTTAGGAAGTATGACCGTAGTCACGTTATTCAACATAGCGATGGAGCTATGGGGCGTTCTCATCTGCATCGTTTGCGCAGGTGGCGTCTACGTGGGCGCGATACATAGGACGCGGCGTACCTATACGAAAGTTTCCATGCAGCTTCTATGTGCGCTGATGCTGCTGGCCGACGTGTCCGCCTGGTATCACAACGGCGGCTGCGACAAGCTTGACTTCTACATGACGCGCATCGGCAATCTTGGTGAATACCTGATCAATTTCATCTTCATCGCACTGTTCGCCAACTATATCTGGCAAACCGTCAGCGGCGACGACATGCTTGAAAACGTCAGCCCGCACGAGTGGAGGGCCAGAACGAGCGGCGGAGCCAAGCGTAATCGTAAGAACCAACGTTCGGCCAACGCCCAATCCAAGCCGAAAAAGCCGCGTTCGAAGAAGCTTGACGTCATCTACGCAGCGTCCGCGCTCGGCATCGTACTGACGATTGCCACGCAGTTCAACCATATGGTCTACTACATCGACAGCCAGAACTACTACCGCCGCGGACCACTGTTCGCTATCCCGCAGATACTGGGTCTGGTAGAGCTCGCGCTGATTGTGATGCTGATCATCGAAAACCGCAAAAACCTCAGCCGACCGCTGTTCGTCACGTCGCTGTCGTTCTTCGTGCTGCCGATTGTGACAACCATCGTTCAGATTCTCCATTACGGACTGGCGTTGCAGGCCATCGCGATCACGATTTCAATCCAGTTCACGTTCGTGGTCGACACCATCGAAATGAACAAGAAAATCCGTTCGCAGGATGACGCCTATCAGAAGGCCAGCTACGAGGCGCAGCACGATGGTCTGACCGATTTGTGGAGCAAGAGCGCCGGCCGCGAGCAGATTGAGAATTATTTCGCGCACATGCAGGAAGGCGACCAAGCCGTTCTGATTTTCGTTGACATCGACGATTTCAAGCAGATCAACGATACGTACGGCCATAAAGTGGGCGATTTTTGGATTCGTGAAGTGGCGCAGACGTTGAAGCGGCTGTACCGGCATGATGACATCATCGTCCGTTTTGGTGGCGATGAGTATGTGGCGCTGATAAAAAACACCGCGAACGAGCGCGTGATCGAAAGCACGCTGGACCTGTTCCGCCGCCAGTTGGCGCAGGCGTCCGCGCAATACGGGCAGGACGTGCATTGCAGTATCGGCGCATGCCGCGTGCTGTCCGGCAAGAACGTCGATCTGAGCCTCTGCTTGGGATTCGCCGACCATGCGTTGTACCAGTCCAAGCGTGAGGGGAAGGGCATGTACACCGTGGTCGATTATGACAGCGGGAAAGTGCAGGCAGCGTAGGTTTCGTGGAAAAATCCGCAGGAAATCTGCGGGAAAAACCCTAGAAAATCAGCTGAGAAACTACGAAAAAAGCACCGCAAATCCGCCGGAGATCGACGTAAAAATCACGGAAAATCAGGCTTTGCCGAGCATTGTCAGCACAATCAGCACCACGTTCAGAGCGACGATCAGCGCGGCGACCGCGATATTGACGATGTGCTTGACCGGACCGTCCACATACTCCCCCATCAGCGTGCGGTCGTGCGTGTAGCGCATCAGCGGAATAATCGCAAATGGAATGCCGACCGACAGCACGACCTGGCCGACGATCAACGCTTCCGTCGGATTGTTGGCGAACCATAGCACCACCAGCGCGGGTACCAGCGTCACCACTCGGCACGCCCACATCGGCGCTTTGATGCGTAGCAGGCCGTGCATGATTTCGCTGCCGGCGTAAGTGCCGACCGACGTGGAGCTCAGGCTCGACGCAAGCAGACCAATCGAGAAAATCGTGCCGATCACCGGCCCGAGCACATGCTGGATGGCCCGTTGCGCGCCTTCGATGGTGTCGGTGCCGGTCATGCCGTACAGCGAGTTCGCGGCGAGGATGAGCAGCGCGAGGTTGACCGAACCGGCCAGTATCAGCGCCCAGGCAACGTCGATTTTGCTGCCGTGAAGTAGCTTTTTGATGCTCGGCTTCGCTTCGCCGGGGGCGTAATGGTCGTTGACGAGCGTGGAATGCAGGTAGATGGCGTGCGGCATGACCGTGGCGCCCAGCATGGACGTGGCCATGAGCACGGTATCAGTGCCTTTAAAGCGTGGAATCAAGCCGGCGACGACTTCTTTCGGATTTGGCGGGGCGATGAACAGGCCGGCGATGAAACCGAACGTGATCACCAGCAGCAGGCCGATGATGAGTTTTTCGAAAATGCGATGCGTGGCGCCTTTTTCGAAAATCAGCAGCACCGTCGACACCGCGCCGATGATGCAGCCGCCGACGAACAGCGGCAGACCGAACAGCAGTTTCAGTGAGATCGCACCGCCGATCACTTCCGCCAGATCGGTGGCGATGGCGATTACCTCGGCTTGCATGAAGAACATGAAACGGCCCGCGTCGCCAAGCCGTTCGCCCAGGATTTCCGGCAGGCTTTTGCCGGTGACGATGCCGAGTTTCGCGGACTGGTATTGGATAAGCACGCTCATGCAGTTGGCCAGTACCAGCACCCACACCAGCAGGTAGCCGTAGCGCGCGCCCGACGTGATGTTCGCCGCCACGTTGCCCGGAACCGCAGGATTGTGAGAATCGAAAAGGAAGAATGGGATCATTTGCAAATG
>OLRH01001188.1_pt1 | contig 13565 bp, 10 predicted proteins | sample 1672321 | NCBI WGS metagenome assembly OLRH01 (sample SAMEA3136671, study PRJEB25190) | human gut metagenome | reverse complement strand
GGTGGTCGAAAGATAATATTGTCCTGTCTTGATCTTTGCGGATAAAATATCTTCATAGCAGCTTATCCCGAATTTCCGTTTGTATATTGCCTGAAGATATGACGGACTCAGATTCATTTTTTCAGCAAGCTGATATATATTGCTGTAGTTTCCTGCATTGCTGTAAATATCGGTGCGGAGCATTTCGAGAGCGGAAATGCGGCTTTTATCGCTGTCAGGATTTATACTGCTTTCGGATATTTTCATAAGTATCATCTGCATAAGCATATTTTCGTACTGTTTCCTGTTGGTCGAACCGGCTACATTTTCACGGCATAATATCGTAAGCAGCTCTTCAATTGCAGGAATATCCGCCGAGGTGATAAGCGTGTCAGTTTTTATCCCATTCATAAGCTCGGTATCGTCCGTATCAAAATGGACAAAGTGATTAACATAACTTCCGCACAGAGTTTTGTAATGCTGCATTGTTCCCTTGCTGTATAAAATGAGGCTGTCGGGAGAAACGGTTATTTCTTCACCGTTTTGTATCAGAACAGCGGAGGTCTTGAAGATAACAAGAAGATTATCTCCCGAACCATCCGGTCTGCATATTTCAAAATTCCCTTTGTGTCTTACGTTCTGACAGACTGTGTTTATACTTATCATATCATCACCTCAAAATACGAACGGTTAGTATAATAATATTATAAGTCATTGCAATACCAAAGACAATGACTTATACATATAATATAATAATTCAGTATGCGGCGGAGGTATAATATGAAAAAAATATCAATAGTAATAAATGCAGACGATAGGCTCGGACATATCTCTCCCGAGATATACGGACATTTTTCCGAGCATCTTGGAAGATGTATCTACAACGGTATATATGTGGGTGAAAATTCACCTATTCCGAATACAGACGGAATAAGGAATGATATCATCGAGGCGTTCAGAAATATAAAAGCTCCCGTTTTCCGCTGGCCCGGCGGCTGCTTTGCGGAAGAATATCACTGGCAGGACGGTATCGGTGAAAAAGCCTTGCGCCGAAAGATCGTGAACACGAACTGGGGCGGAGTTACGGAGGATAATTCTTTCGGTACACACGAATTTATGCGCTTCTGTGAGCTTGTTGGCTGCAAGCCTTATATAAACGGCAATGTTGGCAGCGGCAGTGTTCGTGAAATGTCCGAATGGATAGAATATATGACCTCAGATGTGGAATCGCCTCTCACAGAGCAGAGAAAGAAGAACGGCAGAGCCGAGCCGTGGAAACTCGAATACCTCGGTGTCGGCAATGAAAACTGGGGCTGCGGAGGAAATATGCGTCCCGAATATTACGCCGACGTTTATAAAAGGTATCAGACGTTCTGCCGCAATTATTCGGGAAACAGACTTTACAGAATAGCCTGCGGTCCAAGCTCTGCCGACTATAACTGGACAGAAGTCATGATGAAAAATCTTGACAGCAATAATGTTGATGCTATCGACCTGCATTATTATACGATGCCCGTATGGCCCGAAATGGATTCAGCCACCGATTTTGACGATGAGCTTTATTATAAAACTATTGCTGCAGCGAACTTTTCCGATGAGCTTATCACAAGACATTCGGAGATAATGAATCGCTATGATCCCGAAAAGAAAATAGGACTTGTAATAGGCGAGTGGGGCTGTTGGCATAATGTAGAAGAGGGTACGAACCCGGGATTTTTATATCAGCAGAATACTATGCGTGATGCTATCGTTGCTGCAATAGAGCTGAATGTTTTTAACAGACACAGCGACCGTGTTGTAATGGCAAACCTTGCACAGGCGGTGAATGTTCTCCAATCGGTCATTCTTACAGAGGACGATAAGATGATAAAAACGCCTACATATCACGTTTTCGACCTTTTTAAAACACACCAAAACAACGAGGCAGTTTACTGCTATACGCAGAACGAAAATATGTCGGAAGGCAAAAATGCTCCGATGATCTCGGTTTCCGCATCAGTGAACGAAAAGAGTATGACCGTTACTGCCGCAAACTGTTCGCTTACGGAAGAGGCTGCTGTTGAATGCAGCATTTTCGGATTTAAAGCATCATCGGTTTCGTGCAGGATACTTACAAACGAGGCGCACAGCTATAACGACTTCGACTGTCCCGACAGGGTGAGCATTACCGAGCATACGGCAGTCATCAAGGATAATGTTTTAAAGCTGAATATTCCGCCTTGTGCTGTCGTGGAATGTGTTGTTGATTAAATATTGGGGCATATTCACAGTGCATTTCGTCTTTATAATAAAAATATAAGCATAAGAGCTGCGTTTCATTAAAGAAGCGCAGCTCTTTGTTTTAGGAGTAGGAGTGGGGACGTTCCTTTTGTAACGAGGAGTGTCCCCGTGTCACGATTAAGACAGGTGACACTCCTTGTGACAGAGGTACACTCTTCAAGACAGAAGGAACGTCCCCAAAGTGCGCGGTGGGAGAATTTCCGTACATGGCTTATGATAATCTGTGTTCAGAAGCAGGGAAATGAAATCAGTTAAGTGATAAATTACCAAATCTGAAAGGAGACATAAGTTATGAGTAAGAAATATTTTACGATTGCAGGATGTAATCACTACTATGGAAATGAGTATATGAAAAAGGGCATGAAGGTAAAACTTGTTAAGGAACCTGATAATGAATATGACCAGGAAGCAATACAGGTGAAAATCAAAGGCCTCGGCAAGGTTGGTTATGTGGCAAACAGTTCATATACAGTCAAGGGAAAATCAATGAGTGCCGGAAGACTGTATGATAAGATAGGCAAAAAGGCTAAGGCGAAGATAGTATTTATACTTGATGGCAGTGCGATATGCGAAGTGACGGATGATGGACTAGCCGGTAAATAAAAAGATATAATAAGTATATCTAAGTGGAAGTAGTTAACTATTGTCAATAGCCAACTGAGGCATATGTCTGGATGGCTATTATAAAAGAGAGAGGTGGGTTATATGAAGAACAATTCAGTTGGCGGAAAGATCTTAATTGTTGTGATTATAATAGGTATCTTGTATATCATCGGCAGTGCAGTGGATGCAAGCAAATCAAAGTGCGTTAAATCAGGATGCAATAATGAGCGGTCATCAGGAAGTGCTTACTGTATTTTACATAAACCATATGAAAACTCATCGTATAAGAATTCATATAGCAGCACCACAAGAGCTACGACAGAAAGTACGACTGAAGTTACGACAAAGACAACTGAGAGAGCAACTACCAGTGTTACTACAAGGGAAGAACCGACTACCAGAGCTTGGAAGGATAACAATTCATATAAAAATAATATATCTGGCAATCCATACAAGTCATACGATGATGGATATGATGACGTGTACATGGAGGGGGATTATGATGATGACAGATATAACAGAGATTCAGATTATGCTGATGGTGTGGATGATGCTATAGAGGATGATTATGAAGAGGGAGATGGGGATTGGTAGGATATTTTATACTACACTTCGAATTAAATAAATAATTTCAAGTATAGACATAGCCGTCTGGGATATTAAAGTACTCAGATGGCTATCACTTTATTTGGCGTGATGTATGTAGTAGAAAATAATAGACGTATAGAATCGCGGGAGTAAAAAAGACCATAATAAAATTGAATGTTATAATATAACAAAGTATAATAATTCTATATAGAAAGGTATATAAGATGCCTGTACTTATGGCTTTTTATAATCATGGAAAGATTCTCGTGCAGGTCACGGAGCAGCAGCTTCTGGATAGCTGGAAAGAATTCTTTTCAACTGGCACTAATTGGAAAGATCTGGAATCAGTAATTAATTATGAAAGGTTTATTGCTATTTCAGATAAGGAGCATATAAAGAAGATAATTCAGATGCCGGTTCATTTTCTGCAGGAGTCCGGGAAAGGATTTTTCATCAAAAAAGAAGAATGTGTGCTGGCTTTTAGGGATGAACTTAAGGATGTGGTTGGTAATCCGGTGTTTGTAGAGCAGATGAAAGACGTGATCGATTACCGAACGATGGACTATTATCAGCGGAGATATAGGGATGAAAACGGAATAGGAAAGTAGAAGATAACTGAAGGGGTGTGATTATTTATCTACGATATTATCAAAAGATACGTTGAAAACGAAAGTGAAAATGGACTTCTTCTGGTTGATATGCCAACTGGTTCAGGAAAGACATACTCAGCAATTGAATATATTTATAATTCATGTATGAATCCGGCGAACAAGAATAGAAGGTACATATTTGTGACTACGCTTAAGAAAAATCTGCCTGTTGAGGATTTGAAAAAGCGATTTATTGATTCTGGAAATGCGAATTTGTTTCAAGAGAAAGTTCTTATGATCGATTCTAATATGGACAGTGTTGTGGATGGTTGGTCTCCAGAAGTTGAGCGGGCAATACCAGCAGAGATAAAGAATTGTGATGAGTATAAGAATTTTAGAAATGATCTGAATTTTGTCAAAAAGCAGCGAGAAGACAAATCATCAATGCTGCGTGAATTTTTAACGAACATTGAAACAAATCTTCGGGAAAAAACGGAGCCAAGATTCAGAAAGTTAGTATCTGATTATCTGGGCAAGAATTTTAAAACAGTTGAGCAGAGAGTATATGCGATAAAGACAGATAAGAAGTGGCAATGGTTAGGCAAGTTGTATCCGGCAGTATTTACAAAGGACAGACAGGTTATTCTGATGAGTATGGACAAGTTCTTAAGTAGAAATACGACTATAGTTGAGCCTTCATACATGTTTTATAACTCTGAGATTATAAAGAATGCGGTTATTTTTATTGACGAATTCGACGCCACAAAAGATACTATTTTAAAGAGAATAATAGATAATGGGTTACATGATAAGGTAGATTATATTGATTTATTCAAGAATATATATGATGCATTACACACGGATGAATTTCCTGCGGTACTTACAACACCATCTACGGAAAGGGTGGAAGGCAAGTATCGTACACAGACTTTGGAATCAGTTGTTGAAGGCATTAGAGAAAAAGCGGACTTTATTCATTCGACATATTCCCTGCAGTTTAAGCATAGAACTTTAGGTGAGTTATCAGATATATACCAGAATTATTTGTTTCAGGATCATCAGTTCCACTCTATTTTGAATGCAAAAAATTCGTATATCACAATGCATAGTGATGCAGACCAGAAGATCAATTCAATAGGATTTTCACAATGTAAACCGGAACGGGATAAGAATAATATTCATATAATGCTGGGGCAGCTGCGAGGGTTTATAGCTTTTTTTCAGGGAGCGGTGAATATTCTTGCGATAAATTATATGCAGTTAAAGAATGAGAGAAGAACAGATGGTGAGGATGCATTTACGATGGAGGCAGCCATTAGATCTGTACTTTCTTTGTTCCGGCTTAGCGGTGAAAATATTGATTTTTTGACCTCTCAGATTATGATGTCATCGCATAAGATCAAGGGTGAGATAGAGCCTGGGCAGTTTGATCTGTCTTTTTATGAGAATGGATTTCGCTACTACGCATTTGAGAATGATACAGAGCATGATATGCAGTCTCGTATTATGATGTATTCTTTTCAGGTAACACCGGAAAAAATTCTGCTTAGATATTGTGAAAAAGCCAAAGTGATTGGGATATCCGCAACAGCTACAGTGCCATCGATCATAGGAAATTATGATATAGATTATTTGAAACATAAGATGCAGAAGGTTTATAGTGAGGTTTTGCCAGAAGAAAAACAACGTTTGATAGATTCTTTCAATGATGGTCAAAATGGATACGAGAAGATAGATATTCACACGGAATTGCTTGGGTGTAAAGAAAACTACACGGAGAAAAACTGGCTAAGTGTATTCAGAACTGAAGAGGTTGCCAAGCATGTTTATGAACGAATCCAGCGATTGTATGGTGAAGGTGAGGATCGAAAGGATTATCGTAAAAAAAGGTATCTGCGTATTGCACTTGCATTTAAACAGTTTGTGCTTCATGAGGATATTTACTCGTTTCTTTGTGTACTCAATAAGCATCCTAGATCAAAAGACCGTGATCTTGACAAAGATGTATTGTTTGAAATCTTCAAATATATCGCTGTTGAAAATAATCTAAATGGATATAGTAATGATAAAAATATAGTATTCCTTGATGGATATGAATATGAAGATAAGAAGAGCAATCTTATTGACAGATTGGCCAAAGGGGAAAAGTTATTTGTTATTTCTGTATACCAGACGATTGGTGCTGGACAGAATCTTCAGTATCCGGTTCCTGAGTTTTTGAAAGAAAATATTGTCAAGATTAATAATAGATGCCTAAAAAACGAGAAGGATTTTGATGCAATTTATTTGGATAAGCCAACAAATCTCATTGTTCCGTTAAATGATAATATGGAAGTGCATGAGTTTGTGAAGTATATATTTCAAATGGAATTTCTTCAGGAAGTATGTGAAGTTTCAGCATATGATACCATGATAAATGTAAAAAAGGCGTTCAAAACATTTATGATGGGGCATAGAAATGATGACCGACCAGCGTATATATATCAAAAGAAAAGTGTGATGCTTCTGAGTACTCGTTATATTATTCAGGCGATTGGCCGTATTTGTAGGACAAATCAGAAAAACAAAAATATATATGTATATGCAGATGATAGTATTATGGACAGTTTGGATGTATCAGTTGTCGATGGACGAATATTTAATCCGGAATTTATTGCGCTTATAGATAAAGTGAAACAGTGTGGTGTAAAGACTCCAGAGGAAAAGTCTTTGGAATATAGAGCCTCTCTTAATTCTGTTCGTGTTAATAAAGAAATTAAAAACATGTTAAATAATGATTGGACTGATGCTAAGATTCGTAAGTGGAAAGAGCTGAGAGATTTTGTTTTGAAGTATCCGACTATTTCGGATGTTGAAGCAAAGAAGCATTTTATAGTTAGATATTTTTATGTTCAGTTACCTTCTCCAGAAAATTATTATTTTTATTACCAACAAGAAGATTATAATAATGTTTCTGTTTCTTTTAGTGCAGATAAAGAGCATACCATGAAAGTTTCAGAGAAAGGTACTAAGTTACAAGATATGCTTAGGATTCCTGGAGTGAGAACTCTTTTTGAGAAAAATGGCTATGCTGTTTCATTTGAAAAGAATGATTATATTATGACACCACCGTTATGGAACAATATCTATAAAGGGGCTCTTGGTGAGGTAGTTGGAAAATATTTATTGGAGAAAAACCTAAAAATTACGGTGAATGATATTGAGGATCCAGTTTTATTTGAATTGTTTGATTTTAAAATAGCTGGAAGTTCTATTTTTGTTGATTTCAAAAACTGGCAGGAAGGCACGACAGAAGAAAAAAAATTTGTTGTTAGAAATATTGCAGATAAGGCTAAGAAATGTGGATGCAAATGTGTTGTGGTTGCTAATATATATGCAGAGGGTAATTGGCAGGTATCAGATGTTATGGTAGATGGCATTCGAATCATATCCTTGCCATGCCTTGTTAGAAAATCAGAGAGTGAGTTGTTTTTTGACAAAGAAGCTTGGGATATTTTGAGGAGATGTGTAGATGAATACAAGTATTAAGATAAATAAATTCCACCATATCCTGGACAGAGAAGCATTTTTTAAAAGGTATGATGTCTTTTGTTTGGAGACCAGTGACAAATATATAAAAGGGGGAGCTTATATATTAGACGCTTCGGAATTAAATAATGACATCAAGGCAATCAAATTCGAGTCAGGTAAAAAAATGTTTTTGCTTATGTATAGGAGAGATTCTAATAAGGATAAGCTGAAGAAGTTATTAGATAAAGTGGATGATGGTGAAAAGTTTACAATCACTATAGTGAATTCACCGGATATAGAAGATCACACAATTATACAATTATTGTTTAATTCATTGGGGTCTTATGATACTGACATTTTAAAATTCAACAACCTGACAGGACATTTATATTGTTTTCATCCAGATTGGATTAAACGAGGTAAAGAAAATATATATCAGGTGCCTTGTCTGGAGATAAGTGTAAATGCAGATATGACACTTATGTTAAATGTAAGAACCTTTACATCCGAATTACTCCAAAATAGGATTACATTCAACAAAAAGAAATTTGAGGAGTATACTAAGTATGTTTTTTCTGCAAATAATACATTGAGACGTCGGTTGAAAGAAAACAACGAGAAGTGTTTTATCCAAAGACAGATCGATGGTGAGAAAACAGAGATACCATTTCTGGTTTTACAGAGTAAGGAAAAGTTTGAACATACCAAGATGGGTGTACTTCACAATATGTTAGTGACATTTAATGAGAAGTTTGATGGAATATGTAATTTAAACTTCCAGATAAAGAATGTAACTAAAAGATTGGATTATTCCAAAGCAGTGCAAAGAGAAAATGTTAAAGGAATAACAAAAATTCTGATGGAAACAGGAGTGCATCTTGTGGACCGCATTGGAGATGATTATTCCAAGATATTTATAGATAATATTAAACGTATGTTGGAGAATAAATACCAGATTATATCTACAGTGGGAAAACGTGTTAAGAAGGATAAACTTAATATTATGCTGATCCACAATTCAGGTTATTATAACGGAGTGAATGATTCCCACGATGATGTTTATCCTGATGTTGCTGTACAGCATATTACATTTGAGGATTTTTCAGACAGCAGTGAATTTGCACTGAATACAGTTATCAATGAGCTTATTATCAAGAAGGATATAGAGGATAAAAGATTAACACTTTTTGACTGGAAAGGACTAGGATTTGATCAGCCGATAGATTTTGGAATAGAGGCTGTGATAGACGATCAAAACAGATATTTTATTATGAAGATTAATCCAGACGGCACTTTCTCTATTATGGAACAAGAATTCACTTTGTTTGAGATGAATGAATATACCGAGATGGTTGAGATATTTGAACAGGGGAAAATAGATTCTGAAATTGTTAACGGTATAATAAGGTTTGATGATAAAAGAATTTATATTATAAATGATACAGGACTTTTCACAATACCAGAGCTTGGCAAAATAGCAGGATTGTTGGAAACTGGTGATAACAAGCTTAGGAGCAAGGAACGACGTGAAGAATTGATGGCATCATTGCTGGATATTAAGATGTATGAAGAGGCGGGGGAATATTATTATTTCGTTGGAACTATTGGAGAAGGCATGCGTCCAAATATTCATAGGGCTGCATGTGTAAGAAAAGTAACAGGGTATGCCGGTTGTGATGTATGTTTTGAAATGATACTGCCAATGATGAATGTGTCATTTGTTCGCAATGGGCAGCTTACGGTTATTCCTTTTCCTTTCAAGTATTTGAGAGAATATGTGAAGAAATTTATGAAATCAGGGACGTTCCTTCTGTAACAAGGAGTGTCCCCGTGTCACGAATAAGACAGAGGGACGCTCTTTGTGACAGAAGAAACGTCCCTATAATACAGAAGACATCCATTCTTTTCTATGTTATAATACTACGTGATTTGTATATTTATAGATAGAAAATGGGGAGGAGTTTATGTTTCATTATTTTTTACAGCTGAATTTTGCGACGATCTTAATATCCTTTTTTTTGTTGATTTTCGTCAATGTAAATCCTGCATTTCAGAGAAAGGTCATTCGGTTGTTTTCCATTGCGATAAGCTCAGTACTGTGTCTGGTTATCGTTGACAGTATAGAATACTGGTGCGCGACACTTCCGTATCCGACAATGCTGCGTGTGGCAGTATCTATTATTGGGTATGTGCTTAGACCGATCAATATATGCTTTGTGATCATTCTTTCCTGTGGTAACAGGGTGTCGCAAAAGTTCAAGAAATTTATTGCGGTTCCGGGAATCCTGAATGCGTTGATCGCTTCCACTGCGTTCTTTTCAGGTATTTGTTTTTCCTATTCGGATAAGAATGAATTTGTGCGGGGGCCACTTGGATATTCGGCATTTGTTGCATCCGGTTTTTATTTAATTCTTCTGGTTATCTTGACTAATAAGTTATATAAGACTGAGCATACATACGAATCGCTGATCGCAGTTTTCATTGCGGTGACGAACACGATAGCGGCTATTCTGGAGGCGTTTTTCCATTATGACGGACTCATCAATACCACGGGAGCTGTGAGTACTACATTTTATTATATGTATTTGACTACACAGCAGTTCAAGCGGGATCCACTTACGTGTGCGCTCAACCGTAGGTATTTTTATCTGGATGCGGATCATTTGATGGAGAGCAAATGTCTGACAGCGGTAATTTCCATTGATTTAAATGATCTGAAGAGGCTCAATGACGAGAATGGCCATGCGGCCGGGGATACGGCTTTGTGTACGATTGTAGCGTGCATTCAAAATATACTGCCGAGGGGATGCCACCTGTATCGAACCGGTGGTGATGAGTTTATGATCTTATGTTCACAGGTTTCAAAAGATGATGTCCCTGCTCTGATCGATCATATGCGGAGGGAGCTTTCTAAGACTCCGTATTGCTGCGCCATTGGCTTTGCCACGCCGGATGCAGACGAGAATTTTGAACATATATGTTCCATTGCAGATGCAGCCATGTATGCAAATAAAAAACAATTAAAAGGCGAAGATGAGATTCGCTAGTAATTAAAGTAGCAGAAGACAGATACCTGAAATGTTAGAGATGGGAGAGATAGTAGATGCTACAGAGGAGAACGATATACAGACTTGGTTCGGCGCTGATCCTACATATTTCAGATAAAGAGACCAGATGTCCCGCTGTCGTCAGCTCAGCCGCGCCATATCTGCAGGTGTGTCAATGTCCATCAATTCAGTTTTGTTGGTGACGGGTAGCTGCCTTACCTGAGATTCGTGACTGTGGACAACGACATTCCCGCCTTTTCCCTGTGGGAGAGACATAAGCTCATCAAAATATTCTTTTGGAAATATCACAGGTGATCCTGGAGTTTTGTCATAACACGTTCTCCATATATATGATGGCTCATTTTGGGCACATAATAATAGTGATGCTATAGATTCCGTCTTTATGAGTGGCTGATCGGAAGGAATAAAAGCACAGCGGTCAATATAGGAACCAATTGTATCCAGACCAAGACGGATCATATCATTCCGATATGGTGAGGAGTGAAGGATTACCGGTATACTATATTCTGTGCAAAGCTTTTCAATATCCTGGTGTATGGTGACAACAAGTCGCCTGGCAAACAAATCTTTTGTTATATCAAGTATCCACTTTATGAGCGGCTGTCCGTGATATTCAGCCATGAGCTTATTGCTGCCAAAGCGTTTTCCCTGCCCTGAAGCCATGATGATACATCCGGAATTGCCAAATGGTCTGTCAAGGTCAACAAGGAACACATCTTTATGGCTGCACAGCCGGTTCAGAAATGAGAGATCCTGTTTTCGAACGACCATAATGATCCGCTTTTTATTCATGAGCTTTTCGAAAGCTTTTTGATAATCGTATGATGTGTTTTCAAGATATCCAATTTCGTCTACAGTAATCCATGGAGCTGTTGTGTCTGCTAGGCTTTCTAAAAAAGCAATACATGTGCTGTTAAAGGCATCTTTAATGGGTTGCATGAGGTTCTCGCAACCTGTGGCATCAGAGCAGAATCTGCCGATACGTACAACTTCACCGCTTGAGTTGTTTTTCATGTATACGCCTTCTTTTGGAACTGCCCATGATGTAATTCCGGGCATTTGTCTGTCGAAAAGTGAAGAGAGAAGTGTTGATTTGCCTCTTTTCCTGCCACCTGTAATAACGATATGTTTCTTTTTGCTAGTCAGAAAAGATCTCCATATACAATTGGCTTCCGGCCTGAATACAGGCTTCTCTATATTGTTCATATTTTTTCAGCCATTCCTTTCCCTCTGGTGTTATCGTGCTTCCACCACCTGATCTGCCGCCTGTTGTGCGGTTTGTAAGTGAAAATCCCAGCGCCTCTTCAGCATTTTTTATCATGCGGAATGCTTTACTGTAGGCAAGTCCCATGGACTTGGACGCGGAGCGGAGAGAACCGGTTTCTTCTATAGCCAAAAGCAGGCGATATGGACCTTCACCAAAGAATTTCTCATCATTATCATCAAAAAATGTTATTTTAATAGCAGCTCTCAATGCATATCATCCTCCTTCATCATGACAAGCTGGCGCTTTCCCTGACGGTTGCGAAGTTCTCTGATACTGATTGTACCATAAACTTTGGACAGAAGCATTTCCATTTCCTCAATGGGTGTTTTATCGGGATATACTTCACCGATCAGCTTGGATTCAGATAAAACCAGAAGGGTGTTGCAGTAATTTAATGCAAGTGATGAATCGTGAAGCGTTACCAGAGACACCGCGTGGTTTTGTTCAACATAGCTGCACAGAAGTTTCATGATTTGGTAGCGCAGCCTGAAGTCCAGCGCACTTTCCGGTTCGTCCAGGAGTAAAAGTTTCCGGTTTGTCACAAATGTACGTGCCAGCAGGGCAAGCTGTTTTTGACCCTCGCTCAATGTCTGGAAATTATCGTTTATCCGTGAATCAAGGCCGACCATTGCAAGAACTTCATGAGCTTTTTCTTTCATGGTATCAGTAGGTGGCTGAAGCAGCTTAAGCTCTGGGTTAAATCCCATCATGACAACATCTAAGAGAGATATGTCTATGGATATGCCGCTTTTTTGAGGGATATATCCACATAGCTGTGCTAGTTTTTTATGAGGCATATGTTCCAGCTGGAGATTATCTAACTCGCAGCAGCCACTATGCGGAATCAAATTGGCAATAGCTTTGATAAGGGTTGTTTTGCCACAGCCATTCTCGCCAAGTATACCAACAATTGTACCTTCTTCTGCAGAAAAGCTGATATTATTTATCACATTTTGCACATCTGTGGTGTTGGTGCGACTGATGTGGTGGTAGCCGGCTGACAGATCGCATATGTTTAATATACTCATTTTACAGGTTTCCTCCTTACGCATAGATAGATAAGAAATGGTGCTCCTATGATACTTGTGAATATACTGACCGGTAGTTCTGTGGAACATACACTGCGGGCAAGTATATCACCGAAAGTGAGAAGGCATCCACCTATAAGACCACTCAGAAGCATAGTTGATAATCGGTTATTTTTGAGCAGCATTCTGGCTCCGTGCGGAGCAAGCAGAGAAATAAAGCTGATAAGTCCTGTCATGCTGATCACACTTGAAGTTGCCAGGGTTGCGATCAAAAGAACCAGCATTCGTATCTGGTTAACATTCACGCCAAGCATTTTGCCCTCTGCGTCATCAAGGGAGAGCATTATGATCTGTCTGTACAACAGGAACATTATCAGCAGGCAGACCGCACATAGTATTACGTTTGAGCCAATGGAATATATGCTTATGCCATTAAGACTTCCCATGATCCAGTATTCAATTGATGCTAATTGTTTTTCAGGGTCGGCAGTCAGTTTCAGACACACAAGAGCGGTCTGGGCAAGACTGTGTACTGCTATGCCTGCCAGTACTATGCTTTTTCCATCACGTTCATATGTCAGCGATGACAGAATCAGAACCAGTATCACACAGCATATGGCTCCGGCAAAAGCAGATATGGTTACAGACATTG
>OLRH01001184.1_pt1 | contig 13585 bp, 10 predicted proteins | sample 1672321 | NCBI WGS metagenome assembly OLRH01 (sample SAMEA3136671, study PRJEB25190) | human gut metagenome | reverse complement strand
CTTGTTTGCGAGAGCGTGATCTGCACGGAGACGCCAGACGACGCGGCGCTTGAGGCCTGCCGCGCACTTGGCAAGGCGTTGGCGAAGTAAAACGTTCCCCACCCAGCAAAACTGCACCTGGCAAAGCCGCACAACGCATCCCTACCGGTACTCCCCGCGGCATTCCTGCTGCCGAGAGATCGATGCTCCCTGCGTTGTGTATAATCCCGCATGGCGGAACATTTTAAGAGAAGGTTCCCCTACAAGGCAATGTCGGCAGATTCCTCGGGTATCCCTTCGAGTACAGGCCTTACCTTGCGCAGGAACGTATCCACCTGTTCCGGGCAGCGGCCAATATAATCCTCCGGCTTCAGCAGGGCGGTAAGATCCTCCTCATTCATGGAAAAGGCCGGCTCTGCCGCCAGCTGATGCAGAAGGTCACAGGGCTCCCCTTCCTTCATTTTTGCGGAAGCCGCATGCGAGCAGCGGCGGATCACCTCATGCAGCTCCTGCCGGTCTCCGCCGCGCTTGACGGCTTCCATCATCAGGTTTTCCGTAGCGATAAAAGGCAGGTATTCCCGAACGGCCTTGTCGATGATCTTCTCGTTTACTACAAGCCCGCGGGTCACATTTTTGCAAAGGCGCAGAATCGCGTCGGCGCAGAGAAACCCTTCCGGCATGGAAATGCGGCGGTTGGCAGAGTCATCGAGTGTGCGCTCCAACCATTGAACAGATGCCGTCATGGGGGCATTTGCAGCGTCCAAAATAAGATATCGCGCCAAAGAGCAGATTCGTTCGCTCCGCATGGGATTTCGTTTATATGCCATGGCGGAGGAACCGATCTGCTCTTTTTCAAAAGGCTCCTCCAGCTGCCGGTCGTGCTGCAGCAGGCGAATGTCATTTGCCATGCGATAGGCACTCTGGGCCATGGAAGACAGACAGTTTAAGATACGGCTGTCTACCTTCCTGGGATACGTCTGCCCACAGACGTCAAAGCAGCGCGCAAAGCCGAATTCCGCACTGATCTGGCGGTTCATCTGGTCGATCTTGTCGGTATCACCGTCAAAGAGGTCCAGAAAGCTCGCCTCGGTTCCGGTGGTCCCGCGGCAGCCAAGAAATTTCATATGCGCCAACACATGGTCCAGTTCCTCCAGATCGGAGAGAAAATCCTGCATCCAGAGGGTTGCCCGTTTCCCCACAGTGACAAGTTGAGCAGGCTGATAGTGGGTATATCCGAGGGTGGGCAACGACTTGTATTTTTCTGCGAAGGCGGCAAGATTTTTCAGCACACCCAGCAGTTCTCCGCGGAGATAACGCAAACCGTCCCGATAAAGGATCAGATCCCCGTTGTCGGTCACATAGCAGCTCGTGGCCCCCAAGTGGATCACACCCGCGGCGCCGGGCGCCGCTTTTCCGTAGGCATAGACATGTGCCATCACGTCATGCCGCACTTCCTTTTCCCGCTGCGCGGCACATTCAAAATCAATATCATCGATGTGCGCTTCCAGCTCCGCCACCTGCTCTGCCGTAATGGGCAGGCCAAGGTCATGCTCCGCTCGAGCCAGCGCAGTCCAGAGCTTTCGCCAGACCCGAATACGCTTTTCCTGGGAGAACAGATGCAGCATCTCTTCGGAAGCATAACGGGACGAGAGGGGCGATTCATATTTTTCGTACATCATGGACACTTTTCTCCATTTGGTTTTCTCAGCGGCAAACGCTGTCGTATTTTTTCTTTGTCGATCCTGTGCCATGCGCCCACTCACCGCTTGATGTACGCATCTCGCTCCGCTCCGACGGATACGTATCCGATGTGGCAGCCGATGGCCTTTTCGATATACTCCACATAAGCCTGCGCCTGCTTGGGAAGTTCTTCCCACGTGCGAGCGCCGGAGATGTCGCAGCCCCAGCCGTCCAGATATTCCGTAACGGGCTTCGCCGTTTCCAGCGCCGCGGGGAAGGGAAACGCATCCGTTTCCGCCCCGTTGACTACATATTTGGTGCAGACAGGGATCTTGTCCATATAGCTGAGAACGTCCAGCTTGGTCAGTGCGATGGTCGTGGCGCCTTGGGTCTGTACGCCGTAGCGGGTGGCGACGATATCCAGCGGGCCGACGCGGCGGGGCCGCCCCGTTTTTGCGCCGTACTCAAAGCCGGCCTCCCGCAGCCGGTCGGCCTCAGGGCCGAACCACTCACAGACGAACGGCCCCTCGCCCACGCAGGTAGAGTAGGCTTTCACCACGCCAACCACTTCATCCAGTTTGGCAGAGGGAAGGCCGGACCCGACCGGCGCGTAAGCCGCCACCGCGTTGGACGAGGTGGTGTAAGGGTAGATGCCGTAATCCAGATCCCGCAGAGCCCCCAGCTGTGCCTCAAAGAGAATGCTCTTCCCGTCCTGCTGCGCCTTGCGCAGCCAGCTGCCGGTATCGCAGATGAAGGGCTTTAGCTTCTGCCCATAGGTATGCAGATAATCACACAGCTGCGCCATGGTATAGGGCTTTGCGCCGTAGACCCTGGTCAGGGTCAGGTTCTTCCATTCCAGCAGGTCCTCCAGGTGGCGAACCATGTATTCCGGATAGAAGAGCTCGCCGGCCTGAATCGTCTTTTTCTGATATTTGTCAGAGTAGAAGGGGGCGATTCCCTGCTTGGTAGAGCCGTATTTTTTGTCCTTCAGGCGCTCTTCCTCCAGTTCATCCAGCAGAATGTGCCACGGCAGCACCAGTGAGGCCCGGTCGCTGATCTTCAGGTTATCCGGCGTCACGCTCACGCCCTTTGCAGCAACGCTTTCCATCTCGCCGCAAAGACTCTTCATATCCAGCGCAACGCCATTTCCTAAAATATTGACCACATTCGGCCGGAAGATCCCCGATGGAAGCAGATGCAGCGCAAATTTCCCATATTCGTTGATGACGGTGTGCCCCGCGTTCCCGCCGCCCTGATAGCGCACCACAATATCATAGTCCCGCGTGAGCAGATCGACCATGCGGCCCTTTCCCTCATCGCCCCAGTTGATGCCAACAATGGCACAAGTTTTCATAAATTGACCTCCTGCATCATATCATTTCATCATTCGCAAGGCAAGCGCCGCTTTCGCGGCGCCGCCTTTTTTTCATCTTGTTCACCTGACGCTGAACAGCAGCTCTCCGTAAGTGGGGAACGGCCACGCGCTTTCCGCGGTCAGCGTCTCTGCTTCGTCTGCGGCAGAGCGCAGCACTGTCATTCGGGAGAGCATCTCGTCCCGAATAAAGTTTGCACCCTCGGTCACATCGCAAATGGTTTTGAATCTGGCAATCGTGCTGTCCAGTGCGTCGACCCTTGCGTCGATGCTCTCGGTCACCGCCGTCAGCTTTTTGACGAGCTTTGTTTCATAGCCGCAGCTGATTTCGCCATCTAAGGATTTTTTGTCGGCGGCGGCCCGGGCCACGTCTGCGGCATAGCGAGCAACGGCCGGAAGGATCTGCTTTCGCGCCACGTCGCTCATGGTCTGAGCCTCGATGCACACGGTTTTGCAGTAGTTTTCCAGCATGATCTCGTACCGGGAGCGCAGCTCCGCTTCGGTGTACACCCCGTGGGCCGTCAGCATCTCGACGTTCTTCGCTTTCAAGAGCTCCGGGATCGCGTCCGGCGTGGTACGCAGATTGAGCAGTCCGCGTTCCTCTGTGGCCTCCCGAATCCATGCATCATCGTAACCATTTCCGTTAAAGATAATTCTCTTATGCTCCTTGATGGTACGCTTGATTCGCTCATGCAGAGCGGTATTGAAGTCCTCTGCCTGTTCCAGTTCGTCCGCATAGCGTTTCAGGGACTGTGCCACCGCAGCATTGAGCATGATATTGGCGCAGGCAATGGAATCGGAAGAACCCACCATTCGGAATTCGAATTTGTTGCCAGTGAAGGCAAAGGGAGAGGTACGATTGCGGTCCGTGGTGTCCCGGACAAAACGGGGCAGCACATCGACCCCCAGCTTCATCTTCTTTCTTTCTACATCGACGTAGGCGGAATCGGTCTCAATGGCATTCAGCACAGCGGTCAGCTCATCGCCCAGAAAGATCGAGATCACGGCGGGAGGCGCTTCATTGGCTCCCAATCGGTGGTCGTTTCCGGCCGTTGCGACAGAAGCTCTCAGCAGCCCCTGATAGTCGTCCACCGCCTGAATGACAGCCGCCAGAAACAGCAGGAACTGGGCATTTTCGTGGGGGGTCTCGCCGGGAGAGAGCAGGTTGACGCCGGTATCGGTGGAAAGGGACCAGTTGTTATGTTTGCCGCTGCCGTTGACCCCGGCAAAGGGCTTTTCGTGGAGCAGGCACACCATGCCGTGCTTAGCCGCCACACGCTGCATGATCTCCATGGTCAGCTGATTCTGATCGGTCGCCAGGTTGACGGTGGTATAGATGGGAGCAAGCTCATGCTGGGCAGGCGCCACCTCATTGTGCTCCGTTTTGGCAAGGACTCCCAACTTCCACAGCTCGGTATTCAGCTCCTCCATGAACGCGGCCACGCGCGGCTTGATGGAGCCAAAGTAATGGTCGTCCAGTTCCTGACCCTTGGGGGGCTTGGCGCCGAATAGCGTCCTGCCGGTGTAGCGCAAGTCCATGCGCCGCTCGTACAACGCCCTGTCGATCAGGAAATATTCCTGCTCCGCACCGACGGCGGGCACCACGCGTCTGACCTCATCATGGCCGAACAGCTTCAACACCCGAAGGGCCTGACGGTTCAGCGCCTCCATGCTGCGCAGAAGGGGTGTTTTCTTATCCAGCGCCTCCCCGCCATAGGAGCAAAATGCGGTAGGGATACAAAGCGTTTTTCCCTTGATGAAGGCATAGCTGGTGGGATCCCAGGCGGTGTAACCGCGTGCCTCAAAGGTAGCGCGCAGGCCACCAGACGGAAAAGACGAAGCATCTGGCTCCCCTCGGATCAGTTCCTTTCCGGAGAATTCCATAATCACTCTGCCATCTGGCGCCGGGGTGATAAAGCTGTCATGCTTTTCCGCCGTGATCCCGGTCAGGGGCTGGAACCAGTGGGTGAAGTGGGTCGCGCCGTTTTCGACTGCCCAGTCCTTCATTGCGTCGGCCACCGCGTTGGCTACCGACAGGTCCAGCTTGGCCCCTTTTTGAATGGTGTGCTTCAGAGAGTGATATACCTCCCCGGACAGACGGGCTTTCATCACACGGCTGTCAAAGACCATGCTTCCAAATATTTCTGGTACAGTCGTCATAGTAGTGTCTTCCTTTCAAAGAAATAAAAAGAGACACTGACGCTGCGGAAGGCTTTGCCTCCGAGACGCCAATGTCTCTTAACATTGCAAAATATACAGCCATCAGTTCGGAAAGTCAATTGTCGATTTGTTGAAAATCATTTTTGTCGAAATATCATTTTTAGCAATCTTGATCTTACAAAGCCGTGTTTTTCCCCGTTTTATCCGCGAAGCAGGAACGCTTTGTCGCATCGGTTCAACGGTCAGATCGCTTGGAGCTCCTAAAAATTTCACGTCAAAAGAATAATTCGGGATAGAAAATTGACAGAAGGTGTGGTATCATATTTCATATTTTGTGAAAGATCGCGGTTGTTTCATGGTAATTTCCTTGCCGAGATCGCCCCAGATATGAAAAAGTTTGATCGGCAAACGTATGGTCTGAATGAAAGAAAGCAGGTGAAAACATGAAGTACACGCCAGAAGAAGTGATCCAGTTCGTTCAGGAGGAGAATGTCAGGTTTATCCGTCTGGCCTTCTGCAATGTCTATGGAAAGCAGCATAATGTGTCTATCATGCCCAGTGAGCTCAAGCGCGCTTTTGCGTATGGGATCGCCTTTGATGCCTCGGCGGTAGATGGCTTTGGTGGCGAGATTCGCTCCGACCTTCTGCTTCACCCGGATCCTTCCACCCTGATCCAGCTTCCCTGGCGGCCGGAGCAGGGCAAGGTCATGCAGATGTTCTGCGATATTTCCTACCCGGACGGCAGGGCTTTTGAACGGGATACCCGAAGTCTTCTGAAGCGAGCGGTGGCAGACGCCAGCGCCCGGGGCTTCCAGTTTGCGTTCGGTGCGGAAATGGAGTTCTATCTATTTCGCCTTGATGAATGCGGTGAGCCTACCAGAATCCCCTACGACCATGCCGGCTACATGGACATCGTACCAGATGACAAGGGAGAGACAATCCGCCGGGAGATCTGCCTGATGCTGGAACAGATGGGGATTCAGCCAGAGAGCTCTCACCACGAGAGCGGTCCGGGGCAGAACGAAATCGACTTTCGCTACTCAGCCCCCCTCACAGCCGCCGACAACGCCGTCACCTTTCACGCGGTGGTCCGCACTGCGGCAGCTCAGAACGGGCTCTGTGCCAGTTTCTCTCCTAAGCCGCTGGCGGATCGGGACGGAAACGGAATGCACATCAACGTCTCTGTCAAATGCGATGAGGTCGCCCAGCCGCTGCCCGGTATCATCGCAGGGATTCTGGCGCATATCCGGGACATGACCCTGTTTATGAACCCCTGTGAGGAATCCTACCGCCGTCTCGGCCATAACAAAGCGCCGCTCTACGTGACGTGGTCTGCGGAAAACCGTTCCCAGCTGATCCGCATTCCAGCGGCAGTGGGCGAATACCGCCGGGCTGAGCTGCGCTCTGCCGATCCAATGGCAAATCCGTACATTGCCTATGCGCTCCTGATCTACGCCGGAATGCACGGGGTCGAGCATGACCTGCAGCTCTGTCCCGCCTCGGATTTCAATGTCTATAACGCACCCGCCGAGGTGCTCAATGGTCTAAAGAAGCTGCCCGGTTCATTGTATGAGGCTGCCGCATTGGCCGAAGCAAGCGCATTTATCCGCAAGCATCTCCCGGAAGCCGTGATCTCCGCCTACTGTCATCGATAAAGAGCCCTGATTGGATCAGGTGAAAGGAGGGGAGAACATGATCTTTCAGGAACGGACATACAGCGTACTGATTGTCACCGCCACGGACAGTTTTACCGAGAAGATCATGCCTCTGCTCCCTGTGACGGATTACTGGCCGGTAACGGTGGTACGCAGCATCGGAGAGGCGCGCCGAAAAATCTCGGAAACGGCATTTGATATTGTGCTGATCAACGCTCCTTTGCCGGACGACTTTGGAATGCGTCTGGCCGTAGATATCTGTACCGGAAGCGGTGCAGGGGTTTTGCTGTTGGTTCGGAACGATCAGTTTGACGATATCTACGCCAGAGTCGTCAGTTACGGCGTGCTCACACTGTCCAAGCCCACCAGCATGCAAATGGTGGCACAAAATCTGCGGATCCTTTGCGCCACCCGAGAGCGCATGCGTCAGATGGAAGCCAAACAGGCTACCGTAGAAGAAAAGATCGAGGAGATCCGGCTGGTCAACCGGGCCAAGTGGCTGCTGATTGAGTGCCTTGGCATGACGGAACCGGAAGCCCACCACTATATTGAAAAGCAGTCCATGGACCGGCGCATATCCAAACGGGAAGTGGCGGAAACTGTGATAAAAACATATCAATAGCACAAAGATCCCGCGGATCGCAATGTGCAGAATTGTGAAAACTCTGGTTGACAAATTGCCGTCAGCCGCAGTAGAATATGAATCGTTGAACGAAGGCGTTCGTCAGAGGACTTTTGTCCCCTGATGGACGCCTTCTCTTTTTTGAGTTTTCCACGGGAGGTCAACACATGACAAAGTATATTTTTGTGACAGGCGGCGTTGTTTCCGGGTTGGGGAAGGGTATCACCGCAGCCTCTTTGGGGCGACTGCTGAAGGCCCGGGGACTGAAGGTAGCAGCGCAAAAACTGGATCCCTATATCAATGTGGACCCCGGTACCATGAGCCCCTACCAGCACGGTGAGGTCTATGTTACCGAGGATGGCGCTGAGACAGATCTGGATCTGGGGCACTATGAGCGGTTCATTGACGAGGATCTGAACCAATATTCCAATCTGACCACTGGAAAGGTCTACTCCAACGTTATCTCCAAGGAGCGCCGGGGCGCGTATCTGGGGGCCACCGTGCAAACCATTCCCCACATCACAGATGAGATCAAGCGGTTTATCTATAATGTGGGCAGCAAGACGGAGGCTGATGTCGTAATCACCGAGGTTGGCGGAACCATCGGTGATATTGAGAGCCAGCCCTTTATCGAGGCCATTCGGCAGGTGGGGCATGAGGTGGGGCCCGGAAACGCCCTGTATATTCATGTCACGCTGGTCCCCTATCTGAAGGCATCTGGAGAGCATAAGTCCAAGCCAACCCAGCACTCCGTAAAGGAGCTGCAGGGATTGGGCATCACGCCGGACATCATCGTCCTGCGCTGTGATGAACCCATCACCGATCCCAGTATTTTCCGCAAGATTGCAGGTTTCTGCAATGTGAAGCCCGACTGCGTCATTGAAAATCTGACGCTTCCCATTCTTTATGAGGCTCCTCTCTATTTGGAGCGGGCGAATCTGTCTGCGGTGGTCTGCCGAGAACTGCGGCTATCCACACCTGAGCCGGATTTGAGCCAGTGGCAGGCGATGGTCGCTGCCATCAAGAGCCGCAGCAAGTCGGTAAGCATCGGCCTTGTGGGAAAATACGTGCAGCTTCACGATGCCTATCTGTCTGTTGCGGAGGCCTTGCGGCACGCCGGGTTTGCCCTTGGTGCAAAGGTGGACATTCAATGGATCGACTCGGAGACGGTCACGGCAGACACGCAGGACGAGCTGCTCTCCCAGCTTGACGGGATTCTTGTCCCGGGCGGCTTCGGAAGCCGCGGCATCGAAGGCATGATTCTGGCGGCTCAATATGCCCGGGAGCATCGCATTCCCTATCTGGGTATTTGCCTCGGTATGCAGATTGCCGTCATCGAATTTGCCCGCCATGCACTCGGTCTTACAGGCGCCGATTCGGGCGAATTTGCCCCGGAGTGCCGCCATAAGGTCATCGACTTTATGCCCGGTCAAGGCGAGGACATCGACAAGGGCGGTACCCTCCGTCTGGGCAGTTATCCCTGTGTGATCGCCGAGGGAACGACCATGGCGCGATGCTATGGAGGCGCACAGATTTGGGAGCGTCACCGCCACCGCTATGAGTTCAATAACGACTATCGAGATGCTTTGCGGGCGGCGGGAATGACCATAAGCGGGCTCTCCCCTGACGGAAGATTGGTGGAGGCAGTGGAGTTGAGCAGCCAGCCCTTCTATGTTGGTGTGCAGTATCACCCCGAATTCAAAAGCCGCCCCACCCGGCCTCACCCGCTGTTTCAGGGTTTCCTCGCTGCCGCATTGGAAAGTGGGAAATGAGCGATTTGGGGTTCAGCAGCGACACAACGGTCAATGCTGCCAACAGAGCTGGACACTGCCGGCAGCAGGGAGATCGTCCTTTCTGCTGAAGCAAAAAGGACACAATAAGAGGAAAAATGCGCAAAGAGCATCGGGGAGGAGGCACTGCAATACCTTAGCGTACAAAGCAGTCCTGCCGCTAAATGATTTTCGCATTGCAAGAATATAATACGGGTGGTAGAACAAAACGCCGGAGAAGGAGGCATTTCTCCTTCCCCAACGATCTTTAGTTCGGAGTCTGCATCTCATGCTGCACAGCGCCTTGGAACGGGCGGTCAAGGAGCGCCTGATCCTGCGGAACCCGACCGAGGACTGCATCGCGCCGAAGGTTCAAAAAATCGAAATGCAGATTCTTCCGCCTGAGCGCATCAAGGATTATCTGGAAGCTGCTGACAGGAGAGGACTGCTCCCCATGTTCTATCTGGAGCTGGTCACGGGCTTGCGGAAGGGCGAGATCACGGCGCTTCTCTGGAGCGACCTCGACGCAAAGAACAAAACCATCTCCGTCAGCAAACAGTATATAAAGAATCCCAATGGCGAGCTGACGCTCTCCCGCCCCAAAACGGAGACTTCGGTCAGAAAAATCAGCATTCCACAGGAGGCTGTCGATCTGCTGATAGCGGAACATGGCAAGCATCCTGAGAATCCCTACATGTTCCCCTCGCCGGCAACCGGCGAGATGTACTACCCAGACTCCGTCGTAAATCTGCACAAGAAGATCCTGAAGGATGCTGGGCTGCCGCACATCAGATTTCATGATCTCCGACATACCTTCGCAACGCTGGCACTACAGAATGGCGTAGATGTAAAAACAGTGTCTTCGATGCTCGGCCACTACGATGCAGGCTTCACCTTGCGAACCTACACCCACGCTACAAGGCAGAAGCAAGACGAGGCCGCACAGACCATGGGCAGCTTCATGGCGCAAGTGATGTAAGCAGAAAAAGGATGCGAAATACCGGAGAGGGGGCAAAACCTCCTCTCCGGTACTCTTTGAACCTATCCGCACATTTTCGCGTGTGGGTCACGGTGTGGGTCAGGCAGTTGACCCACATTTTGACCCACACATTTTTCAGCATTTTTGCAACAAAAAGCATCGAAAACCGAAGTTTTCGATGCTTTTTTGTCGGGTGTTGACAGAAAAGATGCAAAACCTTCTGTTGCTTTAGAAAAAGGTAGAGAAAAGTGAATGTTTTAACGATATGTCTGTAGAAACTATGCGTTAACGAATGCAGAAATTTCTCTAAGCCAACTAAGAATTTCGTCATCTGGGTCCCTACTGTGTAACAGATCTATGGTCATTTTTGCAGCACCAATATTATTTATTCTCTTTTTTATCGTGTCAGGACGAGGTCCCTCCGGATTTGTCTTTCTTATCAAAGCAGAAATTTCAGTTGGTACATCCATTGTATCAGTTATCTCGATATCAACACCAAAAAGTTCTTTTACAACATCGGCATGGATATAGTTTTCCATTTCCCGTTTAGCGGTTTCTCTTGCAGAAGAACCGTCCCCCCTTTGATTAACTCTATTGCAAGTAGCGGCATGAGCGTGAGTATTATCACTATCATATATGTGGTATTCTGGCGTTCCAAGTTTTTCAACACAGTATCATTTCAGATGGTGCAAAAGAGGTATAGTCATTTTCTAACATTGCACATAACGCATTTGCCCAGCTCTTTTTACATCGGTGCTAATATCGCATACTACATTAGCACCAATGTCTTGCAAATTTCCACGCTTTATTTTCCGTGATATCCTAACATATAAAGAGGAGGATATTACTATGAAATATTCAAACGAAGAAAAGCTATCCATCATCACGCGCTATCAGCAGGGCGAAAGTGCTATCGCTCTTTCCAATGAACTCGCTATCCCTCGAAGCACCTTATACCGTTGGTTCAACTCCTTTCCGACAGACAGCTCGGGCAAGCCATTGAAATTTTCCCATCAAGAATACGCATTACTCCAGCGCAAAGTTGAAAAATTGCAGAATATCATCACAATTTTGAAATCTGTTGATTGTCTGGTATCCGCACCATTAAAGGAACGGCTTCATGCTTTAGAGCCGTTTTATGGAAAATATGAAGTTCACACAATATGCGAGGCGCTGGATGTTGACCGCGGTACATTTTACAACCATATGTTACGCAGCAAGCGCGGCAACGCCTGGTTTGATAAACGTCATCAAGAATACTGTCAGCTCATCCGTGATGTGTTTGACGAATATAGGCAGGTGTTGGGTGCAGAGAAAATTCGAACGATTCTTGTTCAGCGTGGATACCAAGTCAGCGCGGAATATGTTTCGCGACTCATGCGTGAAATGGGCTTAAGCAGCGTTCGGACGACGGCGAAGCAGGAATATCTAAAGCTGCGTGAACCGGAACGAAAGAAAAATATCCTGCGGCAACAATTTAACGCTCAGCGGCCAAATCAACGATGGGTCAGCGATGTTACTTGTTTTAAACTGGGAGATCACTATTTCTATATTTGCGTAATCATCGATCTTTTCTCGCGCAAAGTGATTGCACATAAAATTTCAAAAAAGAACAGTACGCAACTTCTCACTGCAACATTTAAAATGGCACATGAAGAACGCCATCCCCCATCTGGTCTTATTTTTCATAGCGACCGTGGAGCGCAATATACCTCTCACCGGTTTCAACAGCTTTTGCATAAATACAATACGAAGCAATCCTTTTCTCAGCCCGGCAAGCCGCATGATAACGCGGTCGCAGAATCATTCTTCGCATCGCTGAAAAAAGAAGAGCTCTACCGAAAGGATCATCCTTCCGATAGAGCGTTTCAAGCCAGCGTTGCTTCCTATATTGAGTTTTATAACACTAAGCGCCCCCATCATACATTGAAAAATCTGACGCCATGCCAGATGGAAGAGAGCTTCTGTGCAACTGTTAAATGAGACATCCGTGTTCGAATCGCCTAATTCGCTCGTTTTCTACTACGTTTTAAGACGGTTTGTATTTTCGTGTCTCATATTTGCTTCAGCGCGCCACTCGCTGAAATCCCTGTCATACCAAGACTTTCAGGACATAAAATGACCCTACCTAATCCTTAAGTCTCATCGACTTGTTCGAATTGGGTAGGGTCATTCACCATGCGCAAGTCGGAATTCTCCGTTCTTTTTTAACTTTTCTCAAACTTTTTTAATGGGTGCTTTCAAGAGCTGCTAATTGGCCGCGTGAAAAACCATTATGCGAAAACGCTATTTTTCCTCTGGCATCTCGCTCATATCCGCGGCCGCCCCTTCCAGAAGGTCAGTCACGACCTGATTAAGTTGCGCGGCGTTCTTTGGGGAGATGACCGGCGTATCGGACTGTGACTCAATGTCTTTCCTTGTTCGCCCGGCAACCTGTCCGCCAGCTTTAGCAACTTCCAGATTCTCTTGGAAGGTCGTGGGCTTTCGATCCTTTGAAAACTGTGTGGTGGTGGCTTCCGCCAGCATATTCAGCACCAGCTCCAGCGTGGTCATGTTATCGCGAAGGTTTTCCTTTTTCAAGCCCTTCAGATTTTTGTACTGCCGGGTGGACATCCCCGACCATGCGCGGGAGATCTCATCGGTGAGGATGGCGTACTCCACGCCCTTCTGCACGCCGCGGGCGTCCCACTCGTCTGTCAGTTCCTTACGGACCTGAATGGCTTGCAGCCGCTGGTTGATCCATTCGCGGGTATAGCCCTTCTTGAGATAGGTTTCCAACGCCCGATCAATGGTCAGCTCCGGGTCTATGGTTTCCTCAATGCGCTCCCGGCCAACCTGTGCTAACCAGGCTCGGAATGGTTCTGCTTTTGGAGAGGGAATGGATTGGACGATACGGAGGAGCTGCTCCGTGTCAGCCACATCGGTATTGTAGCGTTTTCCATCCTTGGGCGACTTCATTTTCAGTTGCTGACAATTTGTCAGCAACTGATCTGCGCCTTCTTCTTTCAAACGCTGCTTCAGTTTCGCCCAATAGTTACTTGCGCCGCGTTGGTCTGGCTGGTCGGTTAGAACAGCCACCACATCAACGATGGAAAAATACCATTCCTCTTTTTCCTCATCCCACGCAGTACGAATGCGCTTGTTCTCGAATAGCTGGATCTTATCATTCTGCGCCATTCTGTTCACCTCGCTCCTGCAACAATTCTTTCAGCAACCCCTGGCAACCCGCCAGCACATCCCGCCAAGTCGACTCGAAGTCCTCGGTGTACCACGGGTCGGCAACATCGCGGGGGTGGTCGGTGTAGTCCATCAGGAGGTGCAGCTTGCCGGCAAAGTCGCCGCCGCAGATGCGGTACATATTCCGCAGGT
>OLRH01001183.1_pt1 | contig 13590 bp, 15 predicted proteins | sample 1672321 | NCBI WGS metagenome assembly OLRH01 (sample SAMEA3136671, study PRJEB25190) | human gut metagenome | reverse complement strand
TGTTACCTGTAGCTCGCAAAATGGTAATGGAGGAGTTAGCAAATGGACAGCAGAAGGCCGATGCCGTTGAAAAAAGCGGCGCTGGGGCAGACGAGCATCTGGTCGAGCGCAAGATGCTGCATCCCGAACTGCTGCATGAAGTCTGTGGGTTCCCCGGCCAGCGCCGCCCGCGTCTGCGCGGCGGCAGCGTCGAATTCGGCCTGAAGCGCCGCCTCGTGGGCCTGAACGACGGGGGTGCAGAGGGCAAGCAGCTGCTGGTATCGCTCGAAATAGACCTCCGGCTGCCGCCAGAGCTGGGAGCAGAGCCACTTCGTCTGCTCACTGCACGGATAGACCGCGAGGAACTGCAGCAGGTTCTCAAAATCCTGCACCTCCGACGGAAGCTCCGAGCCGCGGTTGAGCGTGAGCGCGATCAGATGCCGCAGCGTCTCCGGCTGGGAAAGCATCTCGGTCTGCTGCTCGGCGATCAGAGAAAGACTCTGCCGTGCCCGGCACCAACAGCACCGGCTCGGAGTTCTCTCCGCGTGAACAGGGCGCTGGCCTTGTGAACGTAAAGAATGTCGTTACCACCAAGGCATCACCAGCCCCGACGGCAAGAAGGTCTGGGCCATCGGCACGGATTACCTGCGCAAGGCATTCTTCCTCAGCACCTACGGCATCTACCGCACGCAGATCATCAGCGACGGCTGGATCGGCCGCGCATGGAACGAGGAGACCGAAGCCTATGACGGCGACTATCACGCTTCATTGTCTGCGTCAATGGCAAAGCGAACGGCTTTTTATGGGAATTTATACGGTTGTAATATTTATAGAACTGATTCTTGGTAATGCCTTGACGAAATTCGTTCTCAGCAATACAATGAAAGAGAAATCCAAAACGAGGTATGAGAACCATATCCCCTGAACGACTGAAAGACCTTACTCGACGACTTCGGTCAGAAAACGATAGCTGCCATTCTACGCATGGAAATTTCTCGCTGTCGAAAGCAGGAAAAAGCGTGTCCGTTTCTGTAAAAGTGAGAGATTTGCTGGACGAAGTGCTTACGGCGAATGTAACGGAGGTCAAATAAAGGAAAAAAGAGAGTCAGTCAAATCAAAGAACAATTTGACCTTGTAATACATAGCGACCAGGAGGCACATATTGAATTCTGGTATGCACGGGATCTCATGCCGCTTCTCGGCTATGAACGATGGGAGAACTTTGATAAGGCAATCGGGCGTGCTATTGAATCTTGCAAAACCAGCGGAATAGAAGTATCGGATCATTTTCGTGAGATCACGAAAATGATGACCGCCGGTAAAGGTGCGCAGCGGGCAGTCAAGGATTACGTGCTTACTCGTTTTGTTTTGCAGCAAATATTTGTGTAATTATCTTGGCAGCGATATAGATATAGAAAGGGGTTATCGTGATTAAGCGGCAGAAAGTAGCGCTTGCAGAAGAACTGTCATCAGACATGTCGTCGCACCTGTTTCGTGCAACCAACCAGATTCAAATCCATGAGTCCATGATTCGCTTTTTTTCCACAGCGAAAAAAGGGCAGAAGATTCCATCTGAGTTGAAGCTGGCGGAGCACTATCACGTCAGCAGAGCGACAATCAGAGAGGTTCTTCAAAAGCTGGAATTTGAAGGCTATTTAATTCGAAAAAAAGGAAGCGGGACCTATCTTTTGAATCCTCCGGTCAATGAAAAAGAAAACCTCCTGTATTTTTTTGACATTCAGTCAATGATCAGGGCGAAAGGCTTTCTTCCATCCTGCGATCCCGTAACGATCATCCGTCAACCCGCCGGCGGTTATTATGCACCAATCTTGGAGATCTCGGAACAGGAGGAGATTATCCTGCGGTATCTGCTGTTCCGAGCAGACGGGCACTTTACAGTTTTACTGGAAGATTGTTTTCCATCTAAATTTCTTTCAACGGAGGAAGAATGGAATGTAGCGTATGACCCCGACGCAGATTTGCGAATGGCGTTCTTTCATTCCATGGGAATTCGGTCAAACCGAGACGAGTTGAAGCTTGGGACAGTCGATAAAGATTCCTTAGCGCATATCCGCCGGTTTCATCCACCCGAAGATATTCCACTTTTATATATGCGTAGCCTGTGTTTCGATGCGGAGAATCGCCCAATTATGTGCTCCCAGTTCTTTTCAAATACAACGTTTATTGACTATAAGATTAATCGCCACCTCTTTTTGAAATGAAAGAGGTGGCGATTGATTTTAGAAAAAAGACTCAGATATTCAGATGCTTTCGGGGTCGCAGCGGTGTGCGGCTTATCCGTAAACCTTTCGGCCATTAATAAATTTGGCAACCGTATGCCGCTCGTCTCCTTGGAATACCACTCGTTCGATTCTTTGACGGAGGCTTCTGTTATTGAAATCCCACAAAGGCGCATCGTCAATAACAACGGCATCGAAAAGAGAGCCTTCTTCAAAACTGCCGGCTTTTCCCCAAAATGAGCAACCGCCCTTTGTGGCAAGGTAAAACGCCTCAGAAACGGTCAAGTAAGTCTTCTCGGCGAACGGATCTCCTTTTCTTTCCATGCTGTTCCAATAGATTTTGGAGGCGACAATCGTATCCGAGATTGTGCGGAACATACTCAGCGTATTCGAGCCAGCAATATCCGTACCAAGACCGACATGGATTCCAGCGTCCAGGTACCTGCGGATCGGCGCTGCAACGCCGTTTGCGTTCATGTTGCTTTGTGGGCAATGCGCAACCCAGAGCTTTTTCCTTCTAGACATTAATTCAAATTCCTCCGGTGTTGGGAAGACACAATGCGCCTGTACGCTCTGCACGACCGAACCCAGCATATCGTACATATCATAGGCCTGTCCGTAAAAAGAGATTTCCGGTTTTAACTGCTTGACCCATTCAATTTCGTCCAGGCCTTCGCTTAAATGGGATTGAGTAGGAACACCGAATTCATGAATGAGAGCCTGCAGACCTTCCATACAGGCATCTGTGCAGGATGGTATATATCGAGGCGTGATCATCGGCTTAACGTATTCGTATTTTTCGCATGTGTTCTCAAGCCATGTTCTAGTTTCCCGCAGAGATTCTTCCGTTGTTTCCTGCAACCCTTCAATGGAATTTCGATCCATATTCAGCTTGCCAACATATGCCACAAATCCCTTATCAGCAAGCTTCTGCATCAGAAGCTCTGTCGCGGGGCGATGGATCGTTGCAAACGTACACGTTCTGGTCGTAGTAGATCTAAGCAGGTCATTTGTGAATTTTTCATATGCCAGTTCAGCGTAGTTCAGGTCGTTGAAATGGCGTTCCTCCGGTAAAGAGTACTGCATGAACCAAGTGTTCCAATTACTATCCAAATCCAGAGCCATTCCTAACCCGCGAAAGCCATATTGCGGTGCATGCTGATGAATATCCGCCATACCTGGAATGATCAGCTTTCCCGAATAATCAAAAACGGGGATCGCCTGATATTGCTCTGGCAAATCCTTGAATATGCCGATGACGGTATCTTTTTTACAGACAACGTAGGAGTTCTCGAAGATTTCAAACCCTTTCGGGGTCGGGGTGTGGATAATATGCCCCTTCAGTGCAAAAATAGATGTATTCATAAAAAACCTCTCTGTGATTTTCTTATCGGGACATGCGATCATACGCAACTCCCAAGGCAGCAGGCGTACCGTCTCTTTTGCTTCGTGCGACAAGCAGCAGTGAGAGCGCAGTCAGAACATATGGCAACCCTGTAAAGACCTGAATCGGGAGCGATATCCCCAAAATCTGCAGTCGGAACTGAAAAGCCTCCGCTGCGCCGAAAAAAAGTGCAGCCAAAAGGATTCCTATGGGATTGCGCCGGCCAAATACTACTACCGCCAGAGCGATATAGCCGCGGCCTGCAGTAATGTTTTCAAAGAAGATACCAAGCTGCCCAAGCAGCAGGTATGCACCGCCGAGGCCGCCTAGCAACCCATTGACGGCAGCTGCCATGTACTGATTCTTATATACGGAAATGCCAACGGCGTCTGCCGCGCGGGGATTTTCGCCGACCGCGCAAAGAGACATACCCCAGATGGTCTTTTTATAATAAGACACCAGAAAGACGACCAGAAGATATGAAAAATAGACTACAATATCCTTATTGAACAGCGCATCACCAATCAGAGGAATCTTACTGAGAAGCGGAATAGGAACACTCTTTAATGTTTCAATCTGCGGGATCCCATACCGGTTGACCATCAGTTGGAAAATATAGCTGGTAAGCCCTGTAGCAAGCAGGTTCAGTGCGACGCCCGCGACGTTCTGGTCCTGCTTCAGGTAAACTGATAGGAATGCGTGAAGCAGGCTCAAAAGCATACCTGCGAGCATACCGACGACGAACCCCCAGAACAGGCTGTGCGTCAAATAGGCTGCCGCAAACCCAAAAAAAGCTCCAACCAGCATGACTGCTTCCAAACCAACGTTAATGATGCCGGCTTTCTCTGAAATGTCTTCGCCAATGGAAGCGCACAGAATCGGAATCGCTGTGCGTACTGCGGCAGATAAAAATGTTGCCCAGAATGTAAGTTGCAGGAGTTCACTCATGCTTACTCACCTCCGTTTTTTTCTTCGCGCGAGTGTGCAGTTCCCAAAAGTCCTTGGATAGGATCAGAAAAACAATAAAGCCAATCAAAATACTGACAATAGATGACGGGATACCCATTTGACGTTGCATGGTATTTGCACCGACTTGCAGCGCGGCATACAAAATTGAAACCAAAATGACACCCAGTGGGTGGTTCTTTGCAAGAAGCGCGATCAGGATCGCGGTGAAACCGTTTCCGGCAGAAAGATTCTCCATTAGGCGGTGCTGGACACCCAGCAATTCAACAGAGCCTGCAATGCCAGACAGACCGCCGCTCAGAATAGCTGCCGTTAAAAGGCTTTTTTGGACGGGTATACCAACACAGAATGCGCCTCTCGGGTTGCTGCCGCTGACTTTCAGTTCATAGCCCAGCACTGTTTTATACATAACGAACCAGATTAGGAGAGCTATCACCACGGCGATAAAAAAACCAAGGTGAAAGCGAGTTGGAAGCAGAAGAAGCGGAAGATTACAGTCTGTCTTTGCGCTCTGCGGCAGGTAATCCGCGCTATCCATTAAAACACCGCGGATCGCGATCCCGACAAACATCGTGGCAATATAGTTGAACATGATTGTATTAACGGTTTCACTGATCCCCCACCTGTTTTTTAAGATCGCAGGAATAAATGCCCATACCCCGCCAAATATGAATGCGACAAATATGGCAAGGATGCAGCGAAACCATGGCGGCCCTGGAAGCTTGATAGCAACAAACGTTGCCATCAGTGCGCCCATGTAAAACTGCCCCTCTGCACCGATATTGAAAAAGCCGGTTTGAAATGAAATGGAAACGCCTAATCCCATCAGGATTAGCGGAGTTGCCTTTACGAATATCTCGGCGAACCCGTTAAGCGAACCGAACAGCCCATAACAAAAATATCCGAACGCCTCAATCGGATCGGCATGGCAGAGCCATATCAATCCAACAGCAAGCAGCAGTACTGCGGCGACGGAGGACGCAATTCTAATAAACCTTTGCTTCATTCCGCAATAACCTCCTCCACAGGGCGGCCGCCCATCATAAGGCCCAGTGTTTCGGCTTTTAATTCGGCGGAGTTTTCTACAATGCCCATAATTTTCCCTTCATACATTACAGCGATTCGGTCGGAAACCTGCATGATCTCATCAAGATCCGTCGAAATCAGGAGCACACCTTTGCCGCGTTCTCGGAGGTTCTGCATACACGTCCGTACATAACTTGATGCGCCGATATCAAGTCCACGTGTGGGTTGCATAGCGATCAGCAGATCGGGTGAATCGCCAATTTCCCGAGCTAGGATGATTTTCTGCTGGTTGCCGCCTGATAAATTCCCAGCACGTTCGCCCGGTCCGTGTACGCGAATGTCAAACTTTTCAATTGCAGCCCGTGCAAAGTCGAGTACGTTCTTTTCGTTGACGACGCCGAATTTTGAGATTTTTGGAGTCCGATAATCACGCAGGATCAAATTATCCGAGATACTCTTATCCAGAATCAATCCATCACGATGACGGTCATCCGGGATGTAGGAAATTCCAAGCTCAAAGTGCTGCCGCACGTTCAGTCTGTCAATATACTGATTTTTGAAAGAAACGCATTGCGAATCCTGTCTGCGAATCCCGCAAAGAAATTCAGCGAGATAGTTTTGACCGTTCCCATCCACTCCGGCCACACCGAGAATTTCTCCGCAATGGAGGCAGAACGAAACCTGATCCAGAAGATTCTTGCTGCCGTTGGGGTTTTTAAGCGTAAGCCCCCGCACATCCAATACACGCTCCGGACGCGGCTTTTCGGCATACTCAATTTTGTCTGTACGAATCTGTCGGCCGATCATAAGCTGGGACAGAAGCGCTTCCGTACATTTTGCGGTTGTAAGCGTGTCAATTCTTTTTCCGCTGCGCAGAACCGTGATCTTATCCGTAATTTCCATGATCTCAGCAAGCCGGTGAGAAATCAGAATGATACTGTGCCCGTCTTCCTTGAGTGATCTCAAAACAGAGAACAGAACTTCTGTTTCCTGTGGCGTCAAGACGGCAGTGGGTTCGTCCAGAACAAGAAGCTTTGCGTTTCTGTAGAGCGCCTTTAGGATCTCGACACGCTGCTGTTCGCCAACAGAGAGCTCATCGATCCGTTTATCGACATCCACGGCCAAGCCGTATTTCTGTGACAGCGCTTTGATTTTCTTCGCAATGTCTTTTTTCTTTATAAACGGGTAACTTTCGACTTTCATTCCCAGAATGATATTTTGTAAGACAGTCATCGGTCGAACCAACATAAAATGCTGATGCACCATGCCGATGCCGCAGGCGATAGCATCCAGCGGCTTCTGAAAGTCCTGTTTGACACCGTTCCACCAGATCTCGCCTTCGTCGCAGTGATACAAGCCGTATAGAATATTCATAAGGGTTGTTTTTCCTGCGCCGTTTTCACCGAGAAGCGCGTGAATTTCGCTCTCCTCTACAGACAGATCAATGTGATCGTTGGCAGGGATCCCGTAAAAAAGCTTGGTGATCCCTTTCATTTCCAATAATGCCATGTTTTTTGTCTCCTGTTAGGTAGTAGTGGAAATGCGGCAGAATGCATCCCAGATGATTCTGCCGCACGCCACGGAGATCTTAAGTGAAAGAACCACTGCGGTATGAAACGGACGCCATATCGGATTGCACCCGCTCATTTTGCCAGATTCTTCCTTGCGCTGCGTAGGACACAATCAGTCAATGGATAATATCGTCCGAGATCTCTGTGATCATCGGAATATCAAGTTCACCGGAGCGCATTTGATCCATGCATTCCGCCAGCTTATCCTTTACCTCCTGCGGAACATGCGAGTTATATTCGGTCAGCTGCGCAACATCTGCAGCAATACCATATTCCCGAATGCAGCCCTGGAAATCCCCGTCGATCGTATCCTTGACCGCCTGAAGAACAAGGTTTTCAATGTTGTTCATGTTACAGAAAATAACCGTTTCCGGAGCAAGATTCTGCTGTTCAAGCTCGCCGAAAGCATAAACGCCCGCTTCCTCACATGCCTTTATCATGCCTGCATTGGACGCATTCCCGCCGCCGCCGATCAGATCCACACCCTTGTCGATCATGGCCTGCGCGGCCTCCTTGGACTTTTGCACATCTTCCGTTGAGCCGGTATATGCAGTATAGACATCACAATTCGGATTCACAGCCTGAACGCCTAATTTGTACCCCTCAGCAACCTTGATGATAGCCGGACCGACCAGACCCGCGACAAAGCCGACTTTATTTGTTTTTGTCATCATTCCAGCCGCAATGCCCTCCAGATATCCGACCTCCTGCATCTTGAGCGTGTAGGATGCGACGTTCTCGGAGCTGACCGTTCCGTCGATAACGATGAATTTTGTATCAGGATAGCGTTCTGCAACGGCCAGAGCCGCATCGCCGAAAGAAAAACTATGCCCAATGATCAGGTCATATCCCTGAGATGCGTAGTCCGTGAAAACTGCTTCCATCTCGGTAGGCTTGATGTTTTCCGTATATTTTACGGAGATGTTGTAGGTATCCTTTGCTTTCATAACAGCGTCATAAGCGAGCTGACTCCATGCTCCATCATTCACAGGAGTGACCAGGCAAAGTGCGACTTTCGCCTGATAGGCATCATCCTCTGTAGAAGCAGGAGACGCGCAGGCACACATACTGACCAACATCAGCAGGGCAAGAAATAAAGCGGTAAGTTTTTTCAAAGTAAATTCCTCCATCCTCACATCACATATAACTGATTTTTTCGCGCTAAGAAAACGCTTAGCTGGGATGTCGTCTGTAGGCTGCAGCGCTACAGGGGGAACATCTTGCATTCAAAAATAGCAGTATTATTTGAAGATGTCAATAAAAACAGAATTATTTGTTGAATTTTGGAGATGTGCAATATTTTGCAGTTTGATGTTTTTATAAAAAGACAAGTTGTCAGACAACTTTCATCCCTAGTGCAGGAGCAACCGTAAGGGCGAAATACGGGCAGGATGCGAATTTCCAATTGCGGCTGAAAGATGCCTCACTGTCGGTGCGCAAAACACATCATAATACTGTAAAACCTGCACAAAGAGCGGCGGCATAAAAATTGGTTTATTTTTTTAATCTTACTGCTTCAAAACGGAAGGATAATGGAGTAAAATTAAGTTGAATGCAAGAAAAAGTTTATTATTGTTCGAAATGCTTAAAAATGCTTGAAAAATCAAAGAATTCTACGTAGAATGGTTAAAAAATGTTTTGAGTTCGCGTTGAGGCTTTGACACAGTGCTTTCTGCTTTAAGAACATAATAGACCTTCTGACTACTAAAGGAGGATTTTTATGGACAGCATCGATGCTCAATTGCTTCGGATTTTGGCAGAGGACGCACGCTGCTCTGCGACTGACATCTCAAAAAAGGTCAATCTATCCATACCGGCAGTCAACAAACGGATTTCCAGGTTGCGCGAAAACGGCATAATCGAGCGATTCACGATTCAATTGAATCCACAAAAGATTAACAGTTCTGTCCAGGCATTTGTACTGCTTGTTGTTGATCAGTATTCAAGGGTAAACGAACTACTTGAGTTTGTAAATGCAAAAGAGAACATCGTTGACTGTTATGCGATTACAGGAGAGTATGACTATCAGTTGAGACTGTACGCAAGGGATATTACAGAACTGGAAAGCATCTTACTCGAGCTCAAAGGAAAAAAGTGTGTTTCCAAGAGCCATACGATCTTTGTGCTGATGGAACACAAACACATGCTGGGACCCTTCACCACCTAGCCTGTCAGATTCCGAGCACAATCAGAACTGTCGCCGGGCCGGTCTTTCTCCCCCACCTTTATCACCTGTACGCCAATTGAGAAATCAAGAAGAATCGAGAGAAAAGGAGATGTGAAATGTCCTGTTACGTCAATACCGTCAAAGGCCCTGTAAGCCCTGGGGAGTTGGGAATAACCCTGATGCATGAACACCTTGCAGAACTGAATAACTCAATGAAGCGGTGTTATGCAGATTGGTTTCATGCTGATATCTTCCTGGAGAAAATCAAGCCTGTCTTTCAAAAAGCAAAAAAATACGGATTGAGCACATATGTCGATCAGACAGCCGTGAATATGGGACGGGATATTCGCTTTATAAAGCGGGTTTCGGAATCGTGCGATGTCAACATTGTGGCGGCTACCGGTTTGTTCTTCTATGAAGAGAGCTGGCAAATCGATAAACCGTATGAGGAAATATCGGAGTTTTTTATTCGGGACATTGAAGAGGGCTGCGAGAGCACCGATATTAAGGCGGGAATGCTGAAAGCTGCGACGGACAGATTCGGGATCACCCCTGTAAATGTATTTCAGTTAAAGGCAGTAGCTCGTGCAGCGGCAATTACCGGCGTACCAGTAACAACGCATACCATAGCGGCTGACCGGCTTGGTCTCGAACAGGCGCTGATTCTTGAAAAGGCAGGCGTGGATCTGTCCAAAGTTGTGATCGGTCACGTCGGCGACACGAATGATCTGGATTATTTGGAAGAGCTGCTGAGCATGGGTGTTTATCTCGGTCTGGACAGATTTGGGTTGGAAGTGCTATGGCCGGAGGAGGATCGCCTAAGGAATCTGCTGGAGCTTATGGATCGCGGCTGGATCAACAGACTCATCATCTCGCAGGACATCCCCTTTTATTCCGACTGGGGGAAAAACAGCTTCAAAAAGTTCGAAGCGATCCGTTCTTTTGATAACATAACGGGCTTTACGCATATTTTTGAGAGCGTGCTTCCGAAGCTGAAAGCACGCGGTGTCAGCGAGGATGAAATCCATACGCTGCTTGTAAAAAATCCGGCTCGTGTTTTTCACGGAGGATACACATATTAGCTTGCCGAAGGCTGGAGCTGATTCAGGCCCTGTACCCAGTTCCTATGTTCTGGCGTTTTGGCTGTGTAATAAGGAGGAAAAAATGGATAGTTTAAAAAGGCTGGCCGCATCGGCTGTTGTGCCGGTCGTGGTGCTGGACGATGCAAAGGACGCGGTCGCGACGGCAAAGGCTTTGCTTGCCGGCGGCGTGGACGTGATGGAAATCACGTTCCGCACGGCGGCTGCGGCGGATTCGATCAAGGCGGTCGCGGAAAGCTGCCCCGATATGCTCGTCGGCGCGGGCACGGTCATCACGCTCGACCAGTGCAGCAAGGCCGTCGAGTGCGGCGCGAAGTTCATCGTTGCCCCCGGCTTTGACGAGGAAGTCGTCCGCTGGTGCGTGGAAAACGGCGTTGCCGTGACGCCCGGCTGCGTGACGCCGACGGAAATCATGGCAGCCATGAAGCTGGGACTGAACGTCGTAAAGTTCTTCCCAGCAGGCGTGTATGGCGGACTTTCTGCCATGAAGGCGCTCTCGGGTCCCTTCGGCGGGATCAAGTTCATTCCGACCGGCGGCGTCAACACGCAGAACATCGGCGAGTTTATCGCCGCGCCGTTCATTCACGCGGTCGGCGGCAGCTGGGTCTGCCCGAAGGCGGACATTGCAGCCGGTAATTTTGAGAAGATCACAAAGCTCTGCAAGGAAGCAAGAGCCGCTGCGCTGGGGTTCGAGGTAGCGCACGTCGGCGTCAACTGCGAAGATGCCGCATCGGCGTCCGCGGTCTGCGAGAAGCTGAACGAAGCGTTTGATCTGCCGGTCAAAGACGGCAGCTCTTCGATGTTTGCCTCGAGCGGCATCGAGGTCATGAAGACCATGTTCAAGGGCAAAAACGGTCATATTGCGATCCGCACCAACTCTGTGGAGCTGGCGGTGGCAGAGCTTGCAAAGAAGGGCTTTGCGTATGACGAAAGCTCGGCAAAGTGCAAAAACGGACGTATGACAGTTGCATACCTCAAAGATGAGTTCGGCGGTTTCGCCGTGCATCTGCTGCAGAAGTAAGGAGGGGCGAAGATGAAAGTTCTGACATTCGGTGAAATTATGCTCCGCCTGAAAGCGCCGGGACACGAGCGCTTCTTCCAAAGTCCGATGCTGGAGGCGACCTTCGGCGGCGGCGAAGCCAACGTGGCAGTCTCCCTTGCAAATTACGGCATGGGCGCGGAATTTCTGACCGTTCTGCCGCAGAATGACATTGCAGACGCCTGCATCCGCGAGCTGCGCTATTTTGGCGTGGGCACAAAGAAGATCGTCCGCGGCGAGGGTCGTATGGGCATTTATTACTTGGAGGGCGGCGCAAACCAACTGCCGAGCAAGGTCGTCTATGACCGCGCGTATTCCTCGATCGCGCTGGCAAAGCCGGGCGATATCGACTGGGACAAAGCCTTCGAGAGTGTGGACTGGTTCCATATCACGGGTATTACGCCTGCGATTTCTGAAAGCGCGATGGAGCTGTCTCTTGAGTCTGTCAAGGAAGCGAAGAAGCGGAACATCACCGTTTCCTGCGACCTCAATTACCGCAAGAACCTCTGGAAATATGGCAAAAAGGCCAGCGAGGTCATGCGCGAGCTTGCCAAGTACGTCGATGTGGCGATTGCCAACGAAGAAGACGTGCAGAAATCGCTCGAAATTACCGTCGATGTGAACGTCGAATCCGGCGAGCTGGACCGCGAAAAGTACCGCGCGCTTGGCAACAAAGTTTTGGAAGCCTACCCGAACATGAAGTGCATCGCCATCACGCTGCGCGAGAGCCACAGCGCGGACTGGAACGGCTGGGCGGCGTGCCTGAACGACGGCAAGGACTTCTATGTGTCCAAAAAGTACGAAATTCGGGATATTATCGACCGTGTGGGCGGCGGCGACAGCTTCGCGGGCGGCTTGATCTATGGCTTGAACAACTATGAGGACAAGCAGTCTGCGCTCGAATTTGCAGTTGCAGCCAGCTGTCTCAAGCACAGCGTTATCGGAGATTTCAATCGAGTTTCTGTCTCCGATGTGGCCAAGCTCATGGGCGGAGATGGCACTGGAAGAGTGCAGAGATAAAAGACTAAGAAAAGTCGGGTCGAAGATGCATGGAAAAGCAAATAACATAAGCGCTTCAAAAAGGCATATCAAATCGCTGATATCATTTCTATTCCCATCCAATGGCAGATCCGCAGCGTTGTACCCAGATGGTAAGCAGACACTGCGCGTTCTCCCGAGCAGCACCGTAGCAGTTCACTTATTTGACTTTGAAGGGGAAGATTATGACGCAGGATCTTTGTACCTTCTGCGCCAAAAGAAGCTCATTTCCATTGTCCGCAGTGCACCAACGGAAAAAATCACGAAAATTGCCGATGCACTTTGGCGCGGAGGACTTCGATTCATGGAGATCACATTCGATCAGACCGGAAATATTCCGCAAGAAGTATCGGCGGAGCAAATTCGTATGGTGCGGGAGAGTTTTGGCGATCGTCTGCATGTCGGTGCGGGAACGGTGATGACCGAGACGCAGCGAAAGCTGGCTACCGCAGCTGGCGCGGAGTATATTATTTCGCCGAACGTGAATGTGGAGATCATCCGTGCAACAAAAGCGGCAGGACTTCTCTCCATCCCCGGTGCGTTCACGCCCTTTGAAATCATCACAGCATATGAGGCGGGTACCGACTTTGTAAAGTTCTTTCCGGCTGACTGTGTCGACCCGCATTATATCAAGGCAATCCGCACACCAATCAACCACATCCCGCTGTTGGCAGTTGGTGGTGTAACGCCAGAAAATCTAGGAGAGTACCTGCACGCTGGAATGGCAGGTGCAGGGATCGGTGGCGCAATGGTAAGGAAAGAGAATGTTGCAGCCAATGATTTTGACGCTGTTGCTGCTCGCGCTGCGTGCTATGTCGCCGTGGTCGAAAGGCTCTGATCGCATCCCAATATTTCCATTCCGCCTCTTCCCACTGACAGGAAAGTCTCCTTGCCTACGTGCCACCGGGCACGAGCTGGCGTAGAAAAGATCTGCTAGGGTATATCTGAAAAGTCAAAAATAGCAAAGCAGGAAAGGAACAAAGAAGCGGTAAAATAAGAGAAGGGACTTCTCCAAATTCACCTGCTTGTCCTGACCCAGATTGTGACCCAAGTGTGCGCGAAAGCGTGTGGACGCAATGG
>OLRH01001179.1_pt1 | contig 13628 bp, 10 predicted proteins | sample 1672321 | NCBI WGS metagenome assembly OLRH01 (sample SAMEA3136671, study PRJEB25190) | human gut metagenome | reverse complement strand
AAAATACAGAAATAATCGAACACAAAAACCTGCAATCAGATTCTTAACAAACTCCCTGAGCAATTCTCCATAGTATGCCAATGCAGAAAAATGCTGGCTTAAGCCATCCTCTACTCCTGCACCCCATACAAAGTTTTTTCCTCCTATAAAAAAAGGAAGGAATGCTGCCATACACATTAGTAAGAACATCAGTGTATACATTCCATAACAATATTTTTTCTCTTTTTCTCTCATATTCTGTTTCCTCTACCCTTTATCTTATTGCTTTATAGTCAGTTTTAGTATATCATATTTTAGTTGAAAATTAATGAAAAATATCTTAAGATGTTAAGTATGTATAAAATTTATTAAGGAGGAATTTATGTTAACCGATTTGATCAAGAAACTATATAATGATTCAAGAATTCGATATATATTTTTCGGAGGACTGACAACTGTTGTAAATATTGTTGTATTTGCTCTTCTTGAAGGTCCTTTAGGAATTGATTATAAAATTAGTAATTTCTTTTCTGTCGCAACAGCGATCTGTTTCGCTTTTGTTGTTAACAAATTATATGTATTTCAGTCAAAATCCAAAACTTTTGGTGATACACTGCATGAATTTGTTAAGTTCGTTCTAGGTCGTCTTGTGACAATGGCTGTTGAAGTTGGTGGTGTTCCATTTTGTGTGGAGATCATTGGACAGCCTAAAATGATCGCGAAACTTGAAACACAGGTCATTGTTATGATTGTCAATTATTTTATCAGTAAATTATTTGTATTTAAATCTGGATCTGAACAAGATAAGTAAATGAGTCTTATTCAGATTCTTTAGAAGAGGAGTAGTTTTAATGAAAGTAACTAAGAAGAGATATTTATTTCTTACATACACCATTTTATTTGCAATCTTATGTATGATTGTTTTTTACCCGTTTTTTACAAACCATTTGTCCCTGATCTGGGGACGTTCTGGAGAAGATGGAACATCACAGCATTTAGCATCTCTGCTTTATTATGGAGATTATATCCGTACTTTCTTCAGTAATCTGATTCATGGTAATTTTCAGTTTCCTATGTGGAATAACAGTATTGGATTCGGTTCTGACATCCTTACTACCTTGAATTACTATGCAATCGGTGATCCATTGAATATTGTGTATGTGTTTGCTAACAAAGCAAATGCATCTTACCTATATACTTTTATGACACTTTTCCGTGCATATTTAGTTGGTATTTCTTTTATTATCTTTGGATGCTATTTTAAGAAGAATCCTTATGGAATCCTGATTGGAAGTTTTACTTATATCTTCTCCGGTGTATTCCTTAATTATGCGATCCGTCATCCTTTCTTCTTAAATCCTATGATCTATCTTCCATTGCTGATCATAGGTGTTGAGAAGATTTACCGTAAAGAAAAGCCTTATCTATTCACGATCATGGTTGCGATCTCAGCTATGAGTAACTTTTATTTCTTCTATATGCTGACTGCTGTTGCCGTGATTTATGCACTGATCCGTTTCCCTGTTTATAAGGAAGCTGGATTTTTCAAGACTTTAGGACGTTTTGCTGGATGGTATATTCTTGGATTAGGTCTGTCCATGATCCTGCTTCTTCCAGTCATCATTGCATTTATGGGCAATGCCAGAAGTTCTTCTGGGGTGAATTATTTTAGTATCTTTCTTTATCAGAGAAAATACTATCAGTCCCTCATTCTGCAGTCCATTGGATTCCATCTGCCAGGCAGAGGAACTTCACTAAACTTTATTGCACTGGCTTATTGCGGTGGAATTGTACTATTGTTAAAGAAATCCAAAGAACGTTTTCCTTACAAAGCCTCTTTGATTCTAGGCGTTGTATTTACGTTATTCCCAATCTTTGCTTATGTGCTTCATGCATTCAGTTATCCTATGAACCGATGGCATTTTGCACTGGCTTTCATTATCGGAGCTGTTTTAATGGAAGTCTATGAAGATCTGTTAAACCTTACATTGCTTCAGAAGATTGGTATTGTATTTGGAATCATCTTTTATTATATGGCTTATAAACGTTATGCAGAAGGTGCTTTAGATGTTAAGTATGCAGCTATTATTCTTATATTAACTGCAATCGTATTATTTGTAGTCAATGAGATCCCATTTATGTCAAAATTCCATCTGAATCATTTACTTCTTCTAGGATTAGCCTGCTTTTCAGTTAGTTTTGCTGGTTTTGGGCATTATTCAACCAGATTAAGCAAGGTCATTAATTCTTATGTTGCGTTTGATGAAGCTTATGATTTATTAGGTGAGCAGGAAGATTCATTATTCCGCTCTGCAAATATTAAAGTTAATCAGCTTGACCGTGTTGATGCTATGAATGAACCAATTCCAAACTGGGGAATTATCAGAAACATTCCAACTACTTCAAACTATTACAGTATTACCGATAAAAATGTTTCTGATTCTCTGGAGAATCTTGGATTGAACCAATATCAATATAAATTTAAGTTCAAAAAACTTGATATGCGCGAAGGCCTATTAAACTTATACCATACGAAATATATTATTATAAACAAACTAAATGGTGCTAAAATTCCAAATGGTTATAAATTGATCAAATCTGATGATACACATAGCCTTTATGAAAATAAAAATATTGTACCATTCGGTTATACCTATAATACTTATGTTACAGAGAAAGATTTTGAAAAAGCAAATGCCGTACAAAGAGAACAGACAATGACTCAAAATGCTGTTATTTCTGACACAAGTGATATTGCTTCTGCATCATTGCAAAAATCTTCTATCGCTAATGATTTAACTACACATGATATTTCCACAAATTTCTACTATCATAAGACTAAGAAAAAAGGAAAACTTGTACAAATCAAAGTACCGAAAGAATATTTCAATGATCAATGTTATATTTATCTTCAAAATGTACACATGATTCCTTCTAATAGTGGCAGAAATCATATTCTCTATACTGGTAAGAATAACACGAGATTTAGAGTCGGTATTGCTGGACATACCTCTACAATCTTTAATGCGGAACAGGATTCTATTTATGAGATTGGCAATAGAAATTATCTGCTTGAAGTTAATACAAACAATATTAAAAAAGATCAGAAGTATGTTACCTTATCTATTATCATGAGCCGCAGTGCTACTTATAAGATTGATAAGATTTCTGTTGTTCAGGTTAACAGCAAAAAACAGGCTGCCGCCTTGAATGCTTTACGAAACAATCCTCATTTAACGAATATTTCTTATGACAGTGCAAACCACTTCTCTGGAAATATCAAAACAACAGATGATCGTATCTTATGTATTCCTTTTGCTTACAGCAAAGGATGGAAAGCTACTGATAATGGCCAATCTGTGAAAGTAATAAAAGTAAATGGCATGTTCTGTGGTTTAGTTTTAAAACCAGGAACTCATAATATTAAATTAAATTATACAACTCCTGGTCTTAAGATCGGTGTTGGTATCTCACTGATCAGTTTGATCGTTTTGATAATTTTGATCTTAAGAGGCAGAAAATTAGCTATTTATAAAGAAAAATAAACACAACAAAATAAGCTGGATTCCAGATAATGATTGATTCTGGAATCCAGCTTATTTTTATTTGAGTTTATTTTTCTTTTGATTTCACAACTTCTGATATAATATATCTCGGCCGCATTTTCACTTCATCATAAATCTTTGCAATATAATATCCGATCACACCAAGACTGAACATTAGAATACTTCCAACCAGCAATAGCAATAATATCACTGTTGTAAATCCTGCAACAGCATGTCCTGCAAAATACATATACAATGACTGTGCTCCAAGTATCACTGCAAATATAAAGAACACAATTCCACAAAATGTCACAATCTGCATTGGTGCTGCACTAAACGATGTAATGTTATTGACCGCGTATTTTACCAATGATTTAAACGACCATTTGGAAGCTCCTGCTTCTCTCTCCTGTACGTCAAATTCTACATAGGCTGTCTTAAATCCTACCCATGAAGATAAAGCTCTGAAGAACACATTACGCTCTGACAGCTTTAGAAATTCATCTGCTGCCTGACGGTCTAATAACTTAAAATCAGATGCCCGAGACATATCAATTCCTGTTGCATCACTGATAATCTTATAAAACGTCTTGGCAAACATCTTATGAATAAAACTTTCTTTTCCTCTGGAGGCCTTCACACCCTCGATTACTTGAAAACCATCTTCCCATAATCTGTACATCTTAACCAATACTTCTGGCGGATGCTGGAGATCGCAGTCCATAACTGCGATACAATCTCCATCTGCCTGCTCAATCCCAGCAAATACTGCGGATTCTTTTCCAAAATTCCTTGAAAAACATATTCCTTTGATACAGGGATCTTCTTCCTTAATCTTTCGTATTTTGTCCCATGTATGGTCTTTCGACCCATCGTTTACAAATACCAGCTCATAAGGTATCTGCTCCTTGCTCAAAATATCTCCTACCACCTTGGCAGTTTTCTCAATCATCTGTTCTTCGTTATACGACGGAAGAACAACTGACAGTTTCTTACCCATTCTACCTCTAACTCCTTAATTGTCTATTCAACAGTGATTTTCGCACTTACATTATCTTCAATCGTCATGTTCTTGATCTTTGTTAATTGAATCTGTACGGTATGTGTTCCCGGTTCATATAATCTCATATCCAGTTTTGGATTCAAATCTTTGACAACAACCTTATCGATAACTGAACGTAAACCACTGATCTTCACTTTAATCTCCTGATTGTCAAATGTCACGGCATAATTCTTTGTATTATTGATCAGTGCAATCTGACTTGTCGGTATCGTAAGTGTACGACTCTTTTTCTTTTCTATATTCGCACGTATTACCACATTCTTAATCTTATCCACGGATTTCACAAATGAAATTCCATCTGGAAGCTTGATATCTGATGCTTTGATCGTCTTTTCAATGCTCTTTGTACTGTCACTAATATCCAGCTTCGCCAGTTTGATGCTGTCAATCTTGTCCAGATCTTCTTTCGATCCTGTGATCTCGATATGTTTTGGCTGATAATCAATACTTCCAAGAACATATCCTTTTCCCGGACTTCCTTTGGTATCCACTTTAAATGAAACAACCTTAGTTCTTGACAGACCAATCTTGACCTTGATCTTGTTCGTATCCAGTTTAATTCTTTCCTGACTTACCTCGTCTCCGTCTTCATCATAGCATTTTACACTCTGTGTCATTGTGACATCTTTTTTGACACCAGAAACATTGACAACTGCAACAATCTGTTTAATTCTGCTCACAACGCTCTTTGGCCCGGATATGGAGATAAGATTTGGAGTTGCTGTCTGTGTACTGACAGTATACCCGCTTGCAGGCTTTCCTTTCACTTCTACAACAACAGGAATCTGGTCACTCTTGACATCTTCCAGTACAACTTTAACTGTTGCGTTTCCTGTATCCACATCTAACTGACTCTTATACCTTAATGCCTCAACCTTAATCGGAATCGCATGAACATCGGACATAGATGATACATCCGCAGTCGCACGGAAATCTGACTTTGTCAGACGGTCTACAATATCTTTCTTTCCTTTCACTGTAAAACTCACTGTATCTCCAGATTCAATCTTATATGTCTGATTCAGTTCATCTAATACCTGTTCATTCAGCATATCTACAGGAACATCACTAAATGTCTTCTTAATCACCGGATTATCCGTATTAATTACAAACATCCAGAGCAGAAATGCAAAAACAACAGAAAGTATTTTCAATAAAAGATCACTTTCAATTCTTTTTCTCATTACGATTCCGTCCCTTCCATAATTTAAACTTCTTATTCTGTCCTTTTTCTTCTCTCAATACAGAAAGTTCATCTCTAAGTCCCTGCGGATCTAAATGTCTGATGATCTTTCCATCTCTTGCAATCGAAATTCCTCCTGTTTCCTCTGAGACGATGACTGTAAGACTGTCTGACACTTCACTGATACCTACTGCTGCTCTATGTCTGGTTCCCATCTCTTTGTCTATCTCCACACTATCACTTAATGGAAGGTAGCATGTTGCAGATACAACTCTGTTGTTCCTGATGATCACTGCTCCATCATGAAGTGGTGTGTTATGTTCAAATATATTGATCAGCAGCTGGCTGCTGACTTTAGCATCGATTGGAATTCCTGTTCGCTCATATTCTCCAAGTGCAACCGTTCTCTCCAACACGATCAATGCTCCTGTCTTTACTTTACCCATCTCAATTGCTGCCCTTGAAATCTCCTGCAATGTTCTTGCAGTATATTCCTGTTCTTCCTGTCTGCTCTCCGTAGAGAAGATATCGGTTACCCAGTTCTTCCTTCCAAGCTGCTCCAGTGCATTACGAAGTTCTGGCTGGAATACGATCAGAATTGCTGTAATTCCAACACTCATCGTATTAGACAGAATCCATGATACTGTGTGGAGCTGCAGAATATATGCTGCAAATGCGATACAAAGAAGGATAATAATTCCTTTTAATAATACCCATGCCCTTGTTGTCTTGATCCACTTAACGATCAGATAGATCATAACACTAACGATCAAAATATCTACAATATCATTGATCCCCATCTTCGGTATTGATGTCCAATATATATACTTTTCAAGTCCATTGAAAAATTTGCTCAAATCTATTCTCCCTTTTCATGCTCTTTGTCTTGTTCTTTATGTTCTTTTCTTCTTAAACTGAATCTATGTGCTGGTGCTGTGATCTGCGTCACATTAAATTCTTCTTCTTCCACAGATACCTTTGGCACTGCTCTTACATAATAATAATATTCTTCATCTTCAAATTCAAATGTCTCTTCTCTCGTGTAGTCTATTACATTATATAAAAACTGGATGATGATCGCGATCACGATACTTACTACGACCATCCCGATCTGTGCCAAAATAGAAACTTCACTGTTTGCAAAATATCCACCTGCAAACAATAAGATCACATACGCTGCTCCTCCTACCAGAATTGATACTTCCCAGCTGCGTGCCGCACCTTTTCTTCTGATTGCAGTTATCAGTACCACGATCAGACAGAATATTCCAAAATACAGCAATAATTCCTTATTATCTATTGCTCTTGCTGCGATCAAGCTGTATATCTTTCCATGTGCTGCTCCTGTCTGAAGCTGTGTCACCGCCTGTGAGACCATCGTTGCAAGATAATAAATAAATGTTCCCATTAAGATAGCAGGAATTCCTGCAATTCCTGCAAACATTCCTGCAAAGATCGGAATGCATGCTGGCAATTGAAAGTAAAAGAATACCGGTGCCATCATCAAATAAATTCGTGTCTCTGGAAATACTCTTTGGTACACTAAAAAATATAACAAAACAGCAAGTACAAAAAACAATGCAACTTCCAGAGAAACATGTGCCAGCTGTAAAAATATGACTACATAGAAAATCAATGAAAGGGCTGATGTTGGAATAAATACATTAATAATTCCCATCATAACAAGGAAAAATGGTGATGCAAAAAAATCTGTATAACCAAATAATCTTCCCATTGCATAAAACAGGATAAATCCGCTTAGAAATCTGATTCCTGATTGAATATATCTTCCTCTTGCTGCTATAAATTTTAAAAGCCGTTCTCTATATATCAATAATTTTTCCATCTTCGTCTTCCTCCGGTGCGATCGTTGGACTTACATCCTCATTCTCTTCCACTTTATAAAGCATCTCGAGTTCCTCCAGATGTTTGTCATAGATCAGAACTCTTGCCCTTACTTCATCATAATGTCTGGCTGCACGTTTCTTTATAAAATGACTATAAATAAGATACACTGCTATATAAATGATCAAAACAACTGCTGCTAATATAATGATCTTCCCATCTCTCAGGTTCATGATCACTGTATCCATCTTCACAACACACAGCAATCCTGTCAAAATAAGATATGCGATCAACAGACAGATACTTATCTTGATCTGTTCTAATCTGATATAGTCTTTCTTCTCATATTTATAAACACGGAAATCGTCTTTTCCATGATTCTTCTCATATCTGGCCATCTCTGCCATAATCTTTACTTTCTCTTCTGAAATCATATGCTTTCACCTGCTTTTTCAGTCTTATTTTTTATTATAGCATGGAATATAGCAAAAAAAAAGAAGCCATCCTGCCAATGCGTAAATAATTTACAAAGACAAACACCATATGATATAATAGTAGAATAAACTTTATCAAAAAAGAATAACGGAGAGGCGAGTAATGAATTTAAAGACACTATTAAGAACACCGAAAGAAATAAGAGAAGAATATTCTCGTATTCAAGCGGAAACAAAACAATTATACGCCAAAAGCATTTGGCGTCAATACACAGATATTTATGTTAAAGCCTGTGAAAATAACAAAGTACAGGATAACGTCGTTCTCTATGAGAGCTTTTGGGGTCGTGGTATCGTTGATAATCCACATGCAATCTTTTCTTATCTTCTTTCAGAACCAAAATATTCTCATTTAAAACATGTTTGGGTTCTTGATGATTTTGAAGCAAACCAACGCATCATAAAAAAATATAAGAAGTTCAGCAATGTAAGCTTCGTTATGTATGAAAGCAAAGAATATCTTGAAACTCTGGCAACTGCAAAATATTTAATCAACAACGTAACATTTAAGCCTTATTTCGTAAAAAGAGATGAACAGGTTTACATCAATACATGGCATGGAACCCCTTTAAAATCCATGGGATATGAACAGGTTGGGGGAAATCTTACCAGCAATAACATGGTTCGAAATTTTTTATTAGCTGACTATCTCATTTCTGCAAACGAAACAATGACAAACATGTATCTGGACAGCTATAAGTTAAGAGGTTTATATCCTGGAAAAATCATTGAAGATGGTTATCCTAGAAATGACTTCTTATTCCAGACTGACAAAGCTGAATTCTTAAAAGAACTAGAAGCTGAAGGAATTCATGTTGATCCAAATAAGAAGATTATTTTATATGCACCAACTTGGAGAGAAGCATCTTCAAATGTTGCTGTCGTAAATCCTGATGAATTTATAGAATTTAAAAATTGTATTGAAAAACATATAAATTCAGACGAATACCAGCTTCTGATCAAACCTCATCAATATGTATATCAGCAGTTAAAACATATGGACGAGTATAAAAACATGTTTATTCCTGCAACAATTGATGCAAACCAGTTAATGTCTATCGTTGATGTTATGGTTTCTGATTATTCCAGTATCTTTTTGGACTATCTGGCTACAGGAAAACCTGTTGTATTCTATATTCCTGACTTAGAAACTTACCGTGCTGTCAGAGGTCTTAAAATTGGTGTTGAAGATCTCCCTGGATTTGCAAGCAGCGAATTAGAAGAAGTTGCTGAATTTTTAGGAGATATTGATACACGCCAGAAAGAATATGAAGAAAAATATGCAGATGTCAAAGAAAAAATTGCAAAATATGACAATGGTGAAGTAACAAAACGTTTAGCAGATCTTGTTTTTGAAGGAAGTTTTTCTGGAAAATCCATCACTACTTCTTCCAAGAAACCAAAACTTTTATTAAGCAGTGCAAAGATGTTAGACAATGGTATCACAAACTCCTTCTTAAATTTATTATCTATGATTGACTATGATAAATTTGATGTAACTGTATACCTGACTCAGGACAGCAGAAAAAATGCAGCCTTGGATGCTCGTGTAGAAAATTTAAGAAAAGAAATTCGTGTTTTACTAAGAAAAGGACCTATCTCTGCCAGCCTTGATGAAGAAATCCGTCGAGAATTCTGTATTTACTTAAGCAGAGAAAAGACTAAAAAATTTGTAGATAGAATCTACCCTCATCAAGTTTCAAAACGTGAATTTAAACGAGCATTTGGTTTTGCTGAATTTGATTATATTGTGGAATTTAATGGATACAGTCCTATTAATGCTTCCATGTTTTCAGCCGGCAATGCGATTCATAAATGCATCTGGCTGCATAACGATATTAAAGCTGATATGAATCGAACAGTGAATGGTAAAAAACCATTGTTAAGAAATATGAATTATGTAACTTCTATATACAATAAATTTGATCGTCTGGTTTCCTGCGGTGAATCTGTAATGGAAGTTAATAAGAAAAAACTTGGAGCTTCAGACACAAAAGATAAATTTACATATGCAAAAAATATTGTTGATATTGAACGAATCGAAAACTGTATCAAAGACGATTCTGTTTTTGAAATGAATGGCAAAAAATATTGGCCAAATGAAAATATTCCTTCTGAAGTCAATGCATACAGCATGGATTTAGTTGAGCTACCAAGTGATGATGAAATCAGTTTTGTCAGCTGTGGACGTTTATCTACAGAGAAAAACCATACTTCACTTATAAAAGCTTTTAGAAAATTCCATAAAGAAACTCCAAAATCTAAATTATATATCGTTGGAGAAGGGCCATTACGTCCAAATCTGGAAGCTGAAATCAAAGAATATGGACTAGAAGACAGCGTCATTTTAACAGGAATTGTCAGAAATCCTTTTGCAATCATGCGCCGTTGTAATTGTTTTGTCCTTCCATCTCATCATGAGGGACTTCCTATGGTATTATTAGAAGCTCGTTCTTGTGGACTTCCTATTATTGTTTCTGATTTCTCAACAGTGCGAAGCAGTCTATACCCAGATGGACAGCTGCTGATCAAACAGACCCCAGAAAGTATTTACAATGCTCTTTGTGAATTCCGTGATGGTAATATACCTGTTTGTAATTTTGATCTGGAACAATATAACAAAGAAGCTTATGAAGAATTTGAGAATGCAATCTTATAATTTAAGATGGAGGATATACTATGGAATTGGAAAATAACGTAATCTCATATGAAGACTTTTGCGGAAAATATGCAAAAGAAATGAACGACGTGCGAAAATATAATATCGCCTATGGTTCAAAATTAAAAGATCCTGTTCGTTCAGATTTAATTTTATTTGTTGGCTCAAATTTAAAAGATTCCGACGAACTTTCCAGTATCATTTCTGATACTTTAGCCAATAAAGGAAATAAAAAAGTTGTTGCCATTGCGCAGAAAGAAATTGATGCCGAAATTCTGAAGAATACAATTGAAACACATCGTTTCCGAACAGAGAAAGCTCATGAATATCTGGCAACTGCACAAACAATTGTTACTGACAGTATTTTACCATTTTGGTTTATAAGAAGGAAAGAACAAACCGTGATCTATCTTTGTTCCCATAACACTCTTGCACAGGAAAATCGAGTCGCTCGTATTCCTTTTTCCACTGCAATGCTGAAATCTTCTAAAATTATCGTAAAAGATCACGATGAATTAGATAAATTACATGAATTATATGGAATCAAAGATGTCTATCATAAACCAATTTTAGAATCTGATATTGCCCAGGATAAAATCAATATCATTCTTGAAAAATCAATAAACGCAACAGAACATATTTTCAAAAAAGAAAAAGAAACTATTGCAATCTATGTGAAATGGAATGAATTCTCTTTAATTTATCCTTGTATTGATTTTTTAACATCACAATTTGATTATTCACGATTTGATGTAACATTATTATTATCAAAAGGATTAGACAATGAAATATCAAAACTTCAGATTGAAAATTTAAATAAACATGTTCGTGTATTGCAGAGAAAAGGTACTTATTGTGAAACCATGGAACAATACAGAAAAACACAATATTTAATTCGTAACATGCAACAATTTGAAAATGTATATGATGCATACCAAAAACTAGACAATAATATCTTAGAACGCGAACGAAAAAAAATCTGGGGAGACTTATCCTTCGATTATGTAATTGGACTCGGTTATATTAGAGCCGTTTGGCTGACTCTTTTAGATATGGATAACACAAAAGGAAAATTCTATGTAGAACCTAGACAGAAAAATAATTTGTTTTTACCAGAGACCGATAACTCTCCAAAGGCACATACATATTTTAATCAAAATAAACTTTATAATATGGTATTCGATAAATTTTTATTTACCTGTCCTGACATGGTTCAATTTGGAATTGAAAAAATGAAATTAGATTCCAATAAAATTTATGAATTTTCTATTGCTGCAAATACTAATGCTGAAGACTTTAAATCCATTCCACTACAAACCGCAAAATATCGTGGACAAGATTATTATGTTTTAGATCAGAATTATTTTACACCAAATAAAAGTCGTGTTGATATCATCCCTGTTCCTAAACCAAACAGTTATATTTCTGATATAAGGAATCAGGATATAGAGGAATTAATCTCAAGATTTTCTCAATTATACACTAATAATGAAAATCTTTATATTCACGGATACATCTCATTGGTGTTCAGTCCCTCGGGCTCGATGAAGACCTGATGCCTGTTTTTATCCGCAAAGCGTACCACTTTATCCTCGATCGACGGACAGTATCTGGGGCCTGTTCCCTCGATCATGCCGGAATACAGCGGAGAACGATCGAGATTTTCCCTGATAATTTCATGGGTTTTCTCATTGGTATAGGTCAGCCAGCAGGAGGCCTGATCGATCTGCACGCTCTCCGGGTCTGTGGTAAAGGAAAAGGGCACTACTCTCTCATCGCCGAACTGCTCTTCCATCTTGGAAAAATCAATGGAACGTTTGTCGATTCTGGCCGGAGTTCCGGTCTTAAACCGTCGCATCTCGATGCCGTGAGCCTTCAGGGAATCCGTGAGATAGTTCGCTGCCTGCAGGCCGTTGGGTCCCGTGTAGGTGCTCACATCTCCATAGATGCATCTGGCTCTCAGGTAGGTTCCTGTACACAGTATACAAGTTTTACAATTGTATACTGCGCCGGAATAGGTCTTTACCCCTGTTAATTTTCCATCCTCATCTGTCAAAATCTCCGTCACTTCCTGCTGCCGGATTGTCAGATTTTCCGTGTTCTCCAGAACCTTCCTCATCTCTTTGCTGTACTCGGCCTTATCCGCCTGGGCTCTTAAAGAGTGAACAGCCGGTCCTTTCGACTGATTCAGCATCTTCGACTGAATAAAGGTTTTATCAATGTTCTTGCCCATTTCTCCGCCCAGCGCATCCAGCTCTCTCACCAGATGGCCTTTGGAGGTTCCGCCGATATTCGGGTTGCAGGGCATCATCGCAATGCTCTCCACGCTCACTGTGAAAAGCTGCGTTTTAAGCCCCAGCCTTGCACAAGCCAGCGCCGCCTCACAGCCTGCATGGCCTGCTCCCACTACTACTACATCTACATTTTCCGTGATTGTATTCATAATACAATTTTCCTTTCATTTTGTATACAATGTGCAATATCTCTCAATTTTGTCATTTTTTGCCAGAAAGAAGATCCCGTTTCCACTCCGTACGGAACCAGGATCTTCCCTTCTTTTTTACTATTATTTATGCGATTTTTCAAGAGGTTTCTGCAGGTTTTATTTTCCCGTACAGAACTTGCTGAAGATCTCGTTTACCAGGTCTTCCCCGAGGCTCTCTCCAAGGATCCTTCCTAGGGCCTCGTAGGCGCTCATAAGGTCGATAGAGAAGAAATCCTCAGGCATACCCGCCTCAATGCTTTCTCCTACCTGTATGAGGCTTCTGTGGGCTTCCAGGAGGGCCTGTTTCTGTCTCGCGTTGGTGATATAGACCTGATCATTGAAGGAGAGCTCTCCGCCGAAGAACATCTCCTTCAC
>OLRH01001178.1_pt1 | contig 13631 bp, 7 predicted proteins | sample 1672321 | NCBI WGS metagenome assembly OLRH01 (sample SAMEA3136671, study PRJEB25190) | human gut metagenome | reverse complement strand
ACCTTTGCGACTACTGCGTTTGCCTATACGGGCGATGATGTGCAGAAGAACACATCTGTCAGTACCGCTGCGCAGGAAGCGGATGCAGCAGGAAGCGCAAATGCAGGGAAAACGGACAATACCGACAGCATCGAAATCGACCCGGATATGCAGGTGCTGCCGGATGGCTATGAGGTTTCTACGGATGCGGATGGGAACCTGATCGTTACGGTGGGCGGCAAGGAATACAACATCGGCAGCGAAAAGTCTCGAAAGCAGATGGGTACAGTGGTGCCGGGTATCACCAGCCTGCATTTTCGTTCCGGTCCCGGCATGGATCAGGAGATTATCGGATATCTGCATTCAGGCGATACGGTGGAGATTGTCGAAAAATGCGGTGACTGGTATAAGGTGAACTTCAACGGCAAAACCGGGTATGCACATGGAAAGTACCTGAATGTCACGGATTCCACAAAAGACAGCAGCATGTTCAGTGAAGATGCGCTGAAGCTGTTTCTGGATCTGATGCAGAGCGGAATGTCATCCGAGGATGAGACGGAATCCAGTACAGCTTTGACTCCGGAAGGAAATATGACGCTGGTGGACGATATCGGTGAGGAAGAAGATAAATCCAGCCAGCAGTTCATCACACTGGTGACAAAGGCGGGCAACACCTTCTACCTGATCATCGACCGCGATAAAGACGGCAACCAGAATGTGCATTTTCTGAATATGGTGGATGAGGCCGATCTGCTTGCGCTGATGGATGAAGAGGAAGCCGCCAAGTATCAGGAGAAGAAACCGGAAGTCACGGAACCTGCTGAAACCGAAAAGCCGAAGGAGACGGAACCTGCACCGGAAGAGCAAAAAACAGAGAGCGAGCAGAAGAAAGCTTCCCCGCTCCCGATGATTATGCTGCTTCTGTTTGTGATTGGTGCAGCCGGTGTCGGCGGTTATCTCTATATCAAGATGAAGGGCGTAAAGCCTGCGTCCAAGAAAAATCAGCCGGATCCTGATGCGGATTATCACGATGAGGATGAAGACGCGCTCCAGCTGCCGGAGGATGACGGTGACGAGGACGAAGAAGTGGATGTCAACGAGGATTACGAAGCGGAATCGGATGATGAACCTGTCTGATTAAGACAGCGTTGACCTGTGGGGCGGCTGAGAAGCCGTCCCTTTTACATAGCAGTCATGCACTTCGGTGCCTGGCTGCTAATTTTTTTGCGAAAGGAGCAGTATCGAATGAAGCTTGTATTAGCGGAAAAGCCCTCGGTTGCCATGAGTCTCTCGAAAGTGATCGGGGCAGATCAGCGCGGGGACGGTTATATGGAGGGCAATGGCTACCTTGTCAGTTGGTGTGTGGGGCATCTGGTGGAACTTTCCCAGCCGGAAGCCTATGATGAAAAGTATGCAAAGTGGAAGTATGATGATCTTCCGATTTTGCCGGAACATTGGCAGTATCAGGTGTCCGCAAGCACGAAAAAGCAGTTCGGAATCCTGAAAAAGCTCATGCAGCGGAAAGATGTGGAGAGTCTGATCTGTGCAACCGATGCAGGGCGTGAGGGCGAACTGATTTTCCGACTGGTTTACCATCAGTGCGGCTGCAAAAAGCCGGTGGAACGGCTTTGGATTTCATCAATGGAGGACAGTGCTATCCGGGAAGGCTTTCAGAAGCTCAGACCGGGAACAGAATATGATGCCTTATATGAGGCGGCTTTATGCCGGGAGCGAGCCGACTGGATTGTCGGAATCAACGCCACCCGGCTTTTTTCATGTCTGTATGGGCAGACCCTGAATGTGGGGCGCGTGATGACACCAACGCTTGCGATGGTGGTTATGCGAGATGCAGCAATCCGGGCGTTCAAGCCGGAGCCGTTCTACTCGGCAGAATTGAAATTCCGGGATTTTCAAGCGGGTGGTGAGCGGATGAAAGCAAAAACAGATGCAGAAAAACTGGTGGCAGAGTGCTGTCAGGCGGGTAGTGCCATCATTACCAAGGTGGAGCAGAAAGAAAAATCAGAGAAGCCCCCGGCCTTGTTTGATCTGACATCGCTTCAGAGAGAAGCAAACCGGCAGCTGGGATTCACTGCCCAGCAGACCCTGGATTACACACAGGCTCTGTACGAGAAGAAACTCGTGACATATCCCCGTACCGACAGCCGGTATCTGACGGATGATATGGCACCGCTGGTGCCGGAACTTGTTTCTGTGATCCAGCAGAGCTTTCAGATTCAGGCGGATGTATCGGCACCGGTGAATGCAGCGCAGGTCATCAATTCTAAGAAAGTTACCGATCACCATGCTATTATCCCTACAAAAACAGCGGCGGGTTATGACATTTCCTCTCTTCCCAGTGGAGAACAGGCGATTCTTACCATGCTGGCGGTGCGGCTGATTTGCGCGGTAGGCACTCCCTGCCGCTATGCAGAGACCATAGTAGAAGCCGAGTGCGCCGGTCAGAAGTTCCGCACGAAAGGCAAAACAGTCACGGATATGGGCTGGAGGCGATATGCAGGAAAGGCAGTTGAAGATGCTGAGAAGAATGCAGAGGCAGGTGAACTTCCGATACTTTCGGAAGGCATGACACTGGAACTTGCCGGTGTCGATCTGAAAGAGGGCAAGACCAGCCCGCCTAAGAGATTTACCGAAGATCTTCTGCTTTCAGCGATGGAGAGTGCCAGCTCGGATGAATTTCCGGCTGGTGTAGAGCGAAAAGGCATCGGCACACCAGCTACACGCGCTGCCATCATCGAAAAACTGGTGCAGAAAGGCTTTATCGAGCGTAGGGGTGATAAGAAAACGAAATACCTTTGCTCTACGGACAAGGGAAATGCGCTGGTGACGGTGGTGCCGGAACAGATTCAGTCTCCATCCATGACGGCAGACTGGGAGGAAAAACTGCTGAAAATAGAACACGGCGAGTATGACAGCGATGCCTTTATGGGCGAAATCAGCAGCATGGTCAGCGGACTTGTTAAAACCTACGAGGCTGTAAAAGGAGCCGATGTGCTGATGCAGCCGGAACGCAAGGTCATTGGTTCCTGTCCCGCCTGCGGCAGTGATGTCTGCGAAACGGCAAAAGGATGGTTTTGCAGGGATAAGAGCTGTAAATTTGCGCTCTGGAAGGAAAACAGGTTTTTTCAGACACTGGGAAAGCAGATGACAGAGGAACTGGCAAAGCAACTGGTAAATCGGGGAAAAGCACGGCTTACCCATTGCTATTCCAGGAAGTCCAATCGTTACTATGACACAACCGTTCATGTAGAGACCGGCGAGGACGGTGCAGCAGCATTTAAGCTGGAGTTTGGAGGTAAAAAATGAGCATGAAAATGATGAATGCAGCTTATCTGGTGGATAATGTCGCTCTGCTTTCCTTGCAGGAAAAGCAGGACGGCGTGGAATTCCATTGTTTTGATATGGACAGCAAGGTGCAGATTGCCGAGGGACACATTGGCTGGGATGTGTTGGATAAACAGCCGTTTTCTACGCTGGAAGAAAGCGCGAGGGTGGCAGCACTCAAGGAGATTCCCCAGCTGGACGGTCTTACCGTTGCGCCGGTAGCCCCGGAGATGCTGGAGCAGATGCGCGGCGGCAGAAAAGTTCTTTGGCAGATGAAAAAGGCTGATCCTGAACTGGAGAATGCTAAAAATATCCGGTTTATCACCAGCAGCTACGAGGATCGGTTCAAAATTCCGGATGGCAGTGCGGTGGAGATTGAGTATCCTAATCGGAAGTTCTCAGCTCGCTGCGAATATATGGACGAATATCATCTGCGCCTTGGGTATGATGTTCTGCACATCTGTCAGCTGGCAGAAATGCTGGAACGCGGTGGCGGTACATGCTGCCCGGAGCCGCTGATTACGGAAGAATGCAGCGTATGGGATTTGGGAAGCAAGGGCTTTCTTGCCATTCAGACCTGTGAGGACGGTTACGACTATACCTTATATCATAAGGACTTCACGGAAATTGACGGTGGCCAGATCGACAACCCGGAAATCAGCATGAATGCAGCCAGAGACCAGATCCTTTCGGATTATGGATTCGGTGGACGTACCATGACGCGGATTGACTATGATGAACTTTGTGATCATGCAGAGGATGCAGAAATCAGCAGACGGGAATCTGTGCTGGGTAAACTCTCGGATTTGTCTTCCAGAACGGATACGCCGGTGAAAGCTGCTAAGGTGAAGGAGGCGGAGCGATGAAATATAAGCTTACGAAGGCAGAGCAGGAAACCGTCATCAATTTTGACAATGAACTGGATACGGCCAGTGTTTACACCCATGACAGCCGGCTGATTAAGAAGCTCCGGGAACTGCGAAAACAGTATCCGGAGCAGTTTATTTTGGAGCACCGGGAGCATGGATCGGTCACTTATACGATTCCGAAACGCTGCGTCGGTATCCGACCGCCTTACAGTGAAAAGCGTCGGGAACAGCAGCGACAGGAAGCAAAGGAAAACGGACTGCCGTTTATGGAGAAGGGAGAAATGAATGATGGCAAGAATTGAAAAGTGGGATGAAGTGCATGGAAATCAGGCACCGGACGAAAGAATGATGGCATTTCTCGACAGTGCCACTGACCAGTATGCGATTTTGCAGCTTCGCCGCAGCGAGGATACGGTATATGAACGCTTTTCGTCTATGCGCGAACTGGAACGGATGGGGCTGGAACCGGATATTGACCATTATGAAGTGGTTTATACGGCTCCGCTGCTTCCCTACAAGGATCAGAATACGATGTTGGAGGAACTGTATGCGAAATTCAATGTTTCCCGCCCTGATGATTTTACTGGGCATAGTCTTTCTGTGTCTGACATCGTGGCTTTACGGCAGAATGGTGTTGTAAGCTGTCACTATGTGGATTCCATCGGCTTCCAGGAGCTGCCCGGATTTTTGAAACCGGAGAATTATCTGAAAGCCGCAGAAATGGCAATGGAAGACGATTACGGTATGATTGACGGCGTAATCAATAACGGAAAGAAGGAGGAACCGGCGGAGAAAACATCGGTTCTGGATCAGCTGAAGGAAAAGCAGGAGGCGGTGCCGCCTGCGCCGCCTCGTAGGTGCTGCGAAGAAAAGGAGTTATAAATGCGTTTTACGGATGACGAATGGATGCTCATGATGCTTTACAGCCCTGGCACACGGACAGGGCTGATTGCAGAGCTTCAGATGATGCAGAAAAGTCTGACCGGCAGAGATAGAAACCTGCGCAGGTGGACGGCCTCGCTACTTGCAAAACTGGCAGAGATGACGGATGCAGAATATGAGGCACTGGATTTGTATCCAGACGAATAAAGGAGAGGAGGAAAAAATAGATGATGACGAAAACGGCTTATTATATGCAGATGGCGCAGGAAGCTGCGGCACAGATCACTGGTAGCAAAGAGCAGTGGACAGCGTTTCTGACCACATCCGCACGGCTTTATAAGTATCCTTTTGCGGAGCAGCTGATGATCTATAAGCAGAGACCGGAAGCGACGGCCTGTGCAGAGTACGATCTCTGGAATGATCGGATGAACCGCTATGTGAAGCGTGGCTCCAAGGGCATTGCTCTTTTGGACATGCGCGGCGAGCAGCCGAAACTGCGGTATGTATTTGATGTGGCAGATACCGGAGAACGGAAGAATTCCCGACCGGTACAGCTCTGGAAAATGAATGCGGAGCATGAGCAGCCAATCATTCGCGCACTGGATGCAGCATTTGATGTTCCTGCCGGTGCTGGGTCTCTGGAAAATCATATCATGGAAGCGGCAGAACGCCTTGCAAGGGATTACTGGGAGGAAAACCGCAGGCAGATCAGTGACATCGTTGCAGATTCCTATCTGGAAGGATATGATGAACTCAACATCGGAGCTTCCTTTAAGAGAGCTGCCGCTGTCAGCATCGCATATTCCGTCTTTACCCGGACGGTGGGCAATGCAGATGACTATTTTGAGCACGAGGATTTTCTGGACATCTTTGATTTTAATACGCAGGCTGCAGCCAATGTGCTGGGAACTGCGGTCAGCGAAATGTCCAGCCAGATCTTCCGGGAAATTGAACGCACGATCCGAACCTATGAAAGAGATAAGCAGGCAGAAAGGAGCCAAAACTATGATGGAGCTGAATTACACGAAGAACGGCGATTACCTGATTCCGGACATCCAGTTGTCGGTGCAGGAACAGAAGCCCCTGGGCAAGTACGGGAGGATGCGCAGAGCGTTCCTGCAGGAGAACAACACGCTGCTGTACAATCACCTGATCCTGACCGAGAAGCTGTATCCGCACCTGTGGGAGATTCAGGAGACCGCGACCGCACGGATGGAGCAGATGATGGCGGAGCTTCTGAAAGCGAATCCGGCACCGGACAAGAAATCGAACCAAATGGCCTGGGTGCAGCACATGAACATGCTGAAAGCGCAGGTAGAGGAAGTCATTCTGACGGAACTTATCAACAGTTAAACTTTATGAGCCTGTTTCAGTCCGAAGCAGAGCAGATTCAGAAAATTGATGCGGCGGCAGAAAATGCAGCCAGAGAAGCGGAGAGCGAAAAGCCCTCCGCTTTTGTCATTTCTGAGGATGAAATCGACCGGATGCTGCGGACAGGCTCCAATTTTGAAGGCGGAAAGATCCGTATTTATGCGCTGTATCAGCAGCAAGGGGACGCAAAAGAACGAGCTGCATTCTTGAAAGCGGAATACGGTCTTGGTGGCCACAGCTATACCTTTATGGATGGCAGTCGCGGTTTTGCCGATTATAACGGAAGAGGTATTCTGCTTCGCAATTATGACCATGACCGGGAAGTGCGACTCACATGGTCGGCGGTGGATAAGCGGTTAGACCGGCTTGTGGAAAATGATCAGTACCTGACCGCGCTGGAAATGGAAGAGTATCGGAAGCTGGAGCAGGAATACGGCGCGCCGCTTCCCATGCCGACTGCCGCCCATGTGTTTCCGCCAACGCCACCGGAACGCTACGATACCGGAAATGAGCATGTGGACAACATGCTGAATACGGCTGCGGATGTATATGCCCGGAGTGAACTGGCGGCACCACAGCGGTTTACCGTGATGGAGACAGACGATGGTTATGCGGTCTGGGATGATATTCAGGACGGCATTCATGTGGAGCCGGATGGTGTCAGCGAAGAGTTTACCAGCGAATGGGAGGCAGAGACCTACCGCCAGCAGTTGATTGAAAAAGTTCAGGAACGGGAAGCAAAAGACTGGCTCTATGTTGAACAGAGCAAGCAGAATTTGCAGCAGGACATTCCATTCCCAGATGTGGAATCCGAAGAAGTACAGGAATCGGCTCACGCAGAGACAGATCCTCTGGTACTGGAAATGCAGGAACACGCCAGCGAACTTTCCAGAGAGTCTGGCTATGCACCGGATGAACGGTTTGTGGTCACAATGACCGGCGAGAACTTTCCGGATTCTAAAGATGCGTTTGCCATCTGGGATTATGTCAAAGAAGAGTATTACGGATATTCAGACGGAAAAATACAGACATTTGCCGATTATGTGAGTGCGTCCGAGGCGTTGCAGGAGATTCGCGGCAGGAACATGGAGGCTGAAAAAGAGCCTGCAACCGTGCAGCCAGAACCGGCAGCTCCGGTGCAGTCGGATTATCGCGTTGGCGATACGCTGTATCTGGACGGAAAGGCATTTACGATTGAAAAAGTCGGGCTTTTCGATGTGGAGCTTCGGGACCCGGATTCCGTGTATCCGATCTTCCGCTCAGAAAGTAAGGAAAATCTGGCAAGACTTTTGGGGCATGAGGAAAATGTTCACCTGCACAATCTGGTGGTTGATCTGAATCCTGGAAAAGAAGAAGCGTTCCGGGCAGCGCATGAAGCAAAACATGCGGAGAACTACCGCATCAACAGCTTTCACCTCGGCGAAGGCAATCCTAAACAGAAATTCCGTGCCAACATGGATGCCATCTATACGCTGAAAGCCTTGGAAAACCAGCACAGGGATGCGACACCGGAGGAACAGGAAACACTGGCCAATTATGTCGGCTGGGGCGGACTGGCAGATGCCTTTGATTCAGAGAAAACTGCCTGGGCAGGCGAATATAAGGAGCTGAAAGCAGCTCTTACGGAAGAAGAATATGCCGCAGCCAGGGCTTCGACTCTGAATGCGCATTACACCAGTCCTACCGTGATCCGTGCAATTTATGAAGCATTGGACGGTATGGGATTTGAGAAAGGCAATATTCTGGAACCGTCGATGGGTGTCGGCAACTTCTTCGGTATGCTGCCGGATTCCATGCTGGGAAGCAGACTGTATGGTGTGGAACTGGATTCCATCACCGGGCGTATTGCGCAGAAGCTGTATCCGCAGGCAGAAATCAAGGTGGCAGGCTTTGAAACCACCGACCGCCGCGACTTCTATGATCTGGCCGTGGGCAATGTGCCCTTTGGCAACTACCGTGTCAGCGATAAGCCCTATGATAAACTCGGATTTTCTATCCACAACTATTTCTTTGCCAAGGCACTGGATCAGGTTCGTCCCGGTGGCATCGTGGCCTTTGTTACCAGCCGCTACACGATGGATTCCAAGAATCCGGACGCGCGAAAGTATCTGGCGCAACGGGCAGAACTGCTGGGAGCCATTCGACTTCCTAACAACGCATTCCGTGCCAATGCCGGTACAGATGTAGTGTCGGATATCATTTTTCTGCAAAAGAGAGACCATCCAATTGATATCGAACCGGATTGGGTGCATCTGGGGCTGACATCGGAGGGTATTACCCTCAACAGCTATTTTGTTGACCACCCGGAAATGGTGCTGGGTGAGATTACAACAGAAAGTACCCAGTACGGCAAGGAAGAATGTACGGTCATTCCGATTCCGGATGAGGATCTGGGAGACCAGCTGCATGAGGCTGTGCAGCATATCGGCGGTCACTATGAAGCGCAGGAGCTGGCACCGGAGGAAGAACTGTCCTTGCAGGGCGAAACCATTCCGGCAGACCCCAATGTAAAGAACTTCTCCTATGCGGTGGTGGATGGGGATGTCTACTTCCGTGAGAACAGCATCATGCGAAAGGCTGACCTTTCTGCGACAGCCACCGGCAGGATCAAGGGCATGGTGGAGCTTCGTACCATTGTGCAGGAACTGATCGACTATCAGCTGAACGATTATCCGGAGGACGCGATTGCCCAGAAACAGCGGGAACTGAATGTAGCCTATGACCGATTCGCCGATCAGTATGGGCTTATTAACTCCCGTGCAAATGCGCAGGCTTTTTCAGAAGATTCGTCTTATTATCTGCTCTGCTCTCTGGAAAATGTAGATGAAAACGGCAGGCTGGAATCCAAGGCGGATATGTTCACCAAACGGACGATTCGACCGGAACGGGCTGTTACCAGCGTAGATACTCCGGCAGAGGCTCTGGCAATCTCCATCGGAGAGCGCGGCAAAGTGGATTTGCCCTATATGTCGGAACTTTTAGGTACACCGGGAGAATTTGAAAAAATCCAGCAGGAACTGCATGGTGTCATTTTCAAAGACCCGATGACGCAGGGCGGCGAGGAAACCGGCTGGGTGACGGCTGATGAATATCTGTCCGGCAATGTCCGGGAAAAACTCCGCGTGGCAGAACTGGCTGCGGCTTCTGACCCTGCCTTTGCGGTAAACACGGAATATTTGAAGAAAGCACAGCCGAAAGACCTGGATGCGTCGGAGATTGATGTGGGCCTTGGTGCCACATGGGTCAATCGGGATTATATCCAGCAGTTTATGGAAGAAACCTTTGAACCGCCGTTCTATCTGCGCAGAAATATTGAAGTGAAATTCTCTCCCATGACGGCAGAGTGGCAGATTACCGGCAAGAGTACACCGAGCCGGAATGATGTTCATGCCTATATGACCTACGGCACCAGCCGTGCCAATGCCTACCGAATTCTGGAGGATACGCTGAATCTGCGGGATATTCGTATTTACGATACCGTGGAGGATGCAGACGGCAAGCAGAAGCGGGTTCTGAATAAAAAGGAGACCACCCTCGCCCAGCAGAAACAGCAGGCCATTAAGGATGCGTTCCAGAACTGGGTGTGGAAAGACCCTTATCGCCGCGCGGAACTTGTGGAAAAGTATAACGAGCTGTTCAACAGCACTCGTCCCCGTGAGTATGATGGTTCTCATATCCGCTTTGGCGGCATGAATCCGGAAATCCGGCTGCGGGAACACCAGCAGAATGCCATTGCTCATGTGCTGTACGGCGGCAATACGCTGCTGGCCCACGAAGTGGGTGCCGGTAAGACTTTCGAGATGGCCGCTTCTGCTATGGAGGCAAAACGGCTGGGACTGTGCCAGAAATCCATGTTTGTCGTTCCGAATCATTTGACCCTTCAGTGGGCAAACGAGTTTCTGCGTCTGTATCCGAGTGCAAAACTACTGGTGGCAAGCAAAAAGGACTTTGAAACTGCCCGCAGAAAGAAGTTCTGCGCACGAATTGCTACTGGTGATTACGATGCAGTCATCATCGGGCATTCCCAGTTTGAGAAAATTCCGGTGTCCGCAGAACGGCAGGAGCGGATTTTGACTGCCCAGATTGATGAAATCGAAAACGCCATTGCTGAGATGAAATCCCAGAATGGCGAACGTTTCTCCATCAAACAGATGGAAAAGACCCGGAAAGGATTGGAGGCGAGATTGGAGAAACTTCGGGCAACCGACCGAAAAGACGATGTGATTACCTTTGAGCAGCTGGGCGTAGACCGACTGTTTGTAGACGAAGCACATGCCTTTAAGAATCGTGCGAAACGTTGTGCATAAGACCTTGTTGACAGCAAGGGCGAAAAGCACCATGTGATTGCACTTAGCAATAAGAAAATATCACAGAGAACTTTAATCTCAAAATCAGGGGTGAAATTCCTCTGCCGTACAGAACCAATGTCGAGGAACAAAGTTCAAGAGAATAGGTCAAAATTCAAGACAGTACGAGAGCTAATACTCCACTGTGCGTTGCCACCTGTAAGTGTGCATTGTACAGAGCGTGGTGAAGGCGTAACCTGAAAACCTAAACCTCTGCAAAGAGGCATGGATAATAATGGTGCGGGCTTCCGAAACCTATGGCTATCCGTCAGGGAAAGCTATGCAGCATCGTAAGAGCGAACGACATCCGAAAGGGTGACCCTTGGAAAAAGTGTGTGTGGCTGGTTTTTCTGCACACGCCCTGTGGGATGAAATCCCCATCAGGAATCATGCAGCAACTGTGGTTCAAAGCATGGTTAGATTTTCCCGGTGTAAGGTAGCGGCCTAAGGGTTTCAGAACAGGGATAGAGATTAAGGAACGTTTGAGAGCCTGTTGTTGGAGCGTTACAGTGCAGTGAAAGCAACAGGAAGTCAGCCGTATCATAGTAGTCTGGGCTGGGTAATGCCAGTCAAACGGAATTGAAATATTCCATGGCGAAGGATACGAGTCAAATCGATTTGTAAATTTCACAAAACGAAAATCCTATAACTCCCTGAAAGATGGGTGACGAACTGCGAGGTGAAAACCTTGTGCATTTGAACGTCAGATTTTCAACGGAAACGGAACTTAAAAAGATTCAGGACTTTCTCTATGAGAAGTCCGGTCAAGGAGTATCGTTCACCGGTCTGGTGGAAGCGATGGCAAATGAAGTGACCATTGTAACCGCCGTCCACAATATCAAGTCCAACAAAGGCAGCAAAACTGCTGGCGTGGATAAGATAAAAATGGACAAATACCTTCAAATGCCCAAAGATGAGCTTATTTTATTGATTCAATCGAGTTTTCGTAACTACCGACCCAAGCCAGCCCGCCGTGAATATATCGAAAAGAGTAACGGAAAGAAAAGACCGCTGGGTATCCCCACTGTATTGGACAGGATCATACAGGAGTGCGTGCGTATCATTATCGAGCCGATCTGTGAAGCGAGATTTTATCCGCAAAGCTACGGCTTTCGCCCCTATCGGGCACAGAAACATGCAATCCGGGGTATCATCAATGTCATAAATGCTGGATGCAAATCGCCTGACCAACCCGTGTGGGCAATTGAGGGCGACATCAAGGGATGCTTCGACAATATCAATCACCGCCTGCTGCTCCAAAAGCTCTGGAAAATCGGTATCCATGACAAGCGTGTGCTGAAAATCATCAGTCAGATGCTAAAAGCTGGATATATGGAAAATGACCTATTTCATGCAACAGAGCTTGGTACACCGCAGGGTGGAATCCTTTCACCGCTTTTATCCAATGTCTATCTGAATGATTTTGATTGGTATGTTGGTCGTATGTATATGGAACCGCACAGACAGTGCAAGCACAAAGGCAACGATACGAGACGACTAAAATGGGCTGGCGTAACACCAAAGTACAATTATCGCTACGCCGATGATTGGGTGATTCTGACATCAACGGAGAAGGAAGCACTCCGTTTGAAACGTGTCTTGACAAAATATTTTCGGAACAGAATGAAACTTGAACTGTCGCAGGAAAAGACCTATGTAACAGACCTGCGGACAAACGGTATACACTTTCTTGGCTTTGTGGTAAAGGCCGAACGAAAACGGAAAACTCCTGACCCGGCAACATGGACAAACCATTTGGTTGGAAAGCCGCTGCCGGATATGGAGCGGCTAGGAAAGAAGATTAAGAAACTGCTCGAAGAAGTGCACCGCATAGAACTTTGTCAAAAAGTCAATGTGCAGGCTGCGCAAATTCAGTACGTTAACTCTGTCATTATGGGTATGGCACAGTACTTGCAGACATCTATCTGTGCTCATGCCTACCATGCGATAGACCGCAGAGTAAATAACGCTGCACTGGCTGTATGGAAAAAGCTGTACCCCAAACGGTACAACTCCATGCAGGTGCCGCTGAAGGTGCTCTGCAATCTTCCTGACCGACACAAAGGCTACGACAGCAAGACATTTGCTGTATGGGTCGAAGGAAATTGGTTTGGTATAACTTATGCGTTCATCACGCATAGTCACTATGAATCCAAGCCATTTGACCAGAAAATGACGCCGTATACGGTGGAAGGGCGCAGACGGTATGTGAGCTATCGTGCTAAGCACAAGCCACTGCCATGTGACCGTCCATCCGTTAACTCCCCGAACGATATTGCAATATCAGCATACGCAAAGGGAAGGATGAATTTCGAATATTATATGAACCGGGAATATGCTTACAGCAGGGACAAAGGAAAATGTAAATGCTGTGGAAATGCCTTCTCACCCATGCTTCAAAAGAATTGTCACCACGTTAAAAATAAGCTCCCACTTGACAGAATCAATAAAGTACCGAATCTGGTTTGGCTGTGTGAACCATGCCACCGCATGGTTCACAACAGTCCAATACCGCCTGAGCTTGATGCAAAGACGGTAGGCAAAATCATGAAATACCGCGAAAAACTTAAACTGTGAAATTTACAACCACTCTGTGTCCGTGAGAACACAGCAGTGTTAAAATCTGAAGGAAGAAAGTAAATCGATTTGATGGTACGCCGGGTGCGCTGAAAGGTGCACGCCCGGCGTGAGGTGGGGGAAAACTTGGAGATTACTTCAAAAAGTTACCTATCACAACAAAGCAGACTACTCGGCGGACTGCTTCGCAGCCGCAGAGATGCTGCACATTGTTCCTCTACACAAAAATGCGCAATGTTGCAGGCTTGTCCACATCGGAAGCGCA
>OLRH01001176.1_pt1 | contig 13638 bp, 13 predicted proteins | sample 1672321 | NCBI WGS metagenome assembly OLRH01 (sample SAMEA3136671, study PRJEB25190) | human gut metagenome | reverse complement strand
CCCGCCGCTTCCAAGGGCCAGTATATCAAGTCCTGCGTGGTTGCGTCCACCATGGGTCCCGGCGTGAAGATGAACGCCAACAAGCAGCTGTAATTTCCGCAGCACAAGGATATTTAAGGCTTGACAATCGCGCAGGCTTTAGATATAATATATGATGCGTTCCAAAGACAGCAGGTGGACTTGTCCGTAAGTCCTGCCGAGGATGGCAAATCGATTTTGATTGCTTTACCCCGTCCTTGTGTCTTTTGGCACAGGGACGGGTTTCCTTTTTTGAACGCACCGACAATTCTCATGGAGGTGAAATCAAAGAATGCCCAACGCAAAAGTTCTGTCTGAAAAGCAGGCAATCGTAGCCGCTCTCACCGAGAAGATCCAGAATTCCGGCGCCGGTGTCATCGTGGACTACAAGGGCATCACCGTGGCAGAGGATACCGCTCTGCGCGCTGAGTGCCGCAAAAACGATGTGGAGTATTCCGTCATCAAGAACACCCTGCTGCGCTTTGCATTCAACAACTGCGGTCTCAACGAACTGGACGACCAGCTCAACGGCACCACTTCTCTGGCCATCGCCGCTGACCCCGTCGCTCCCGCCCGCGTGATCGCTGAGTTTGCAAAGAAGCTCAATGGTCGGTTCGAGATCAAGGGCGGCTTCCTGGAGGGCAAGGTCGTGCCCATGGAGACCGTGAATGCTCTGGCATCCATCCCCGCACTGCCCGTGCTGCAGGCTCAGGTCCTGGGTACCATGCTGGCCCCCATTTCCGGCCTGGCTTGCGTGCTGAAGCAGATCGCCGAGAAGCAGGGTGCCCCTGCTGAGGCTGCTGAGGCCGCTGAGTAATCAGCAATTTTCCCGCTGGGGCGCAGGGCGTCCCGCCATTCTCTCAAAAATAATCTTACAATTAGGAGGCTAATACAATGTCTGAGAAAGTTACTGCTATGATCGAAGAGATCAAGGGTCTGACCGTTCTGGAGCTCAGCGAGCTGGTGCACGCTCTGGAGGAAGAGTTCGGCGTTTCCGCCGCCGCTATGGCTGCTCCCGCTGCCGGCGGTGCTGCTCCCGCTGCTGAGGAGAAGACCGAGTTTGACGTGGTCCTGGTTGGCTTTGATGCCGCTCAGAAGATCAAGGTCATCAAGTCCGTCCGCGAGATTACCGGCCTGGGCCTGGCTGAGGCCAAGAAGGCTGTCGAGGAGACTCCCACCACTCTGAAGGAAGGTCTGTCCAAGGACGATGCCGAGACCATGAAGAAGGATCTGGAGGCCGTTGGCGCCAAGGTCGAGCTGAAGTAATTTTTGACTCTGCTATTATAAATAGAATTGATGCCAGGGAGAGGCTCCGTAAGGAAGTCCTCTCCCTTGGCTTTTGTTGTCAGCCGCCAAAGGGGATTGCGGCTGCGCCGCTTTGGATACGAAGGGCAGCCACCGAACCGCGCCGATGGCTGCCCTTTGTATCCAAAAGCCTTTTATATCCAAAATAGGAGTGGCGCAGCTACTGCTGCGCCACTCCTATTAAAGAATATTTTTTCTAAAAGGTTTTCTTGCTGCTTGCACTATTTTGGCCGGTTCACTATCCTCCCAAAAGTGCTTTTTATTGTTTGGTTGCCTTATCGCCTTACCTTGCCGCCAGGTACACAGCCGCCGCTGCCTGCAATAGAAATATCACCGGCAGGCCCACGCGAAAATACCAGTGCCTGGTTTTGTGGTGAAAGGCTGCCATACCCAGTATGCCGCCCACACTGCCGCCCAACAGCGGCAACAGCAGGAGCGTCCTTTCCGGGATGCGCCAGCGCCCCTTTTTAGCCCTGTGCTTGTCAATACCGTACAGGGCAAAGGTCACTACGTTGACACCTGCGAGCCATATCAGCAATGCGGTGTGGACCGCCACATTCATCCCTGCTTCTCCAGCTTGCTCAGGGAGCAGGCAATAGCGGAAGCCACACGGGCGTTGTTATACACCAGCTGGATGTTGCTGTCCAGGCTGTCACCACCGGTGAGATCCTTTACCTTGGCCAGCAGGAAGGGGGTGGTCTCCTTGCCGTGTACGCCCTTGGCCTTGCACTCGGCCACAGCCTCGTCGATGGCCTTATTAATGACGGCGGGATCCATGGAATACTCCTCGGGAATGGGGTTCGTCACAAGCAGGCCGCCCTCCTGGCCCAGCACCTGCTTCACATGGAAGGCCGTGGCCACCTCCTCAGGGGTGTCCAGCTCATAGTCCACACCGAAGCCGGAGGAGCGGGTATAGAAGGCAGGCAGCTCCTTGGTGCCGTAGCCGATAACGGTAACACCCTTGGTCTCCAGATATTCCAGGGTCAGGCCCAGGTCCAAAATGGCCTTGGCACCGGCGCAAACCACCAGCACGGGGGTCTTAGCCAGCTCCTCCAGGTCGGCAGAGATATCCATGGTGGTCTCCGCGCCCCGATGCACACCGCCGATGCCGCCGGTGGCAAAGACCTTGATGCCCGCCATGGCGGCGATCATCATGGTAGTGGTGACGGTGCAGGCGCCGTCCATGCCCTTGGCCACCAGCACGGGCAGATCCCGGCGGCTGGCCTTGGTCACAGCGTGGCCGGCCTTGCCCAGGTAGTCGATCTCATCTGCGGTGAGGCCCGCCTTCAGGCGGCCGCCGATGATGGCGATAGTGGCGGGCACGGCGCCGCAGGAGCGGATGATCTCCTCCACCTTCAGGGCCGTCTCCTTGTTCTGGGGATAGGGCATGCCGTGGGAGATGATGGTGCTCTCCAGAGCCACAACGGGCTTGCCCTCATCCAGGGCCTTCTTCACTTCGGGTGCAATGTCCAGATAACGGTTCAGCATAATGAAATACCTCCTGTTTATACTATGTATAATGTAGTTTGTTGAAACGGATTTACATGTGCCTCAGCAGCGCATCCTCGCTCATGACGGCGCTGATGGTGTCGGCGCTGGCCATGGTGATGGTAGACGCCGCCCGGCCTGCTCGGGCTGATTTTTCCAGGTCACTGCCCTGGAGATAGGCCCAGGCCAGTGCCGCCATAAAGGCATCGCCGCAGCCGGTGGTGCTGACGATGCCTCCCTTCAGGGCCGGCAGCTGCAAGCTCTGCCCGCTGTGGTCGGCAGCAAAGACCCCATCGGCCCCCAGGGAGATGAACACCCGGTGCAGCCCTGTTTTCAGCAGGGCATCCGCCGCTCGGTGCAGGCTCACATCGTCGGTAATTTTCACCCCGGACAGCAGCTCCGCCTCCAGGCGGTTGGGCTTGAGGGTGTGCAGCCTTCCCAGAACGGGTTGGAGCTTCTCGGCCTTAGCGGTGGAGACCGGATCTGCAAAGATAGGAGCTTTACAGTTCTCCGCCACCCAGGTAATGCTCTCCGACGGGAGGTTGGTGTCCAGCACCACCACCTGGCTGCCGTCCAGCAGTTGGCGGCGGCTGGCCAGCACCCCGGGGGTGAGATTCTCGTAAATGTCCATGTCCGCCACGGCCAGCTGCATATCCCCGGCCTCATCGTTGATGAACAGGTAGGTGGAGGTGTGGCCACCGGGGATCACCGGAGATTGGGAGATATCGATGCCCAGCTCGCCGCATACTGCCGCCAGCTTTTGGGCGTACACATCGTCGCCGAAGGCCGTGACCAGCCGCACATCCAGGCCCATGAGGCTCATGTTATGGGCGATGTTCCGGCCCACGCCGCCGGGGCTCATGCGCACGGCACCGGGATTGGAGTCCTTACCCACCAGGGTCCTATAGGGCCGGCCGCCGATGTCCATATTCATGCCGCCCACTACGGTGACATAGGGGCTGCGTGTCACAATATACCCCTTGCCGGCGATGCAGCCCTTTTTCATCAGATTGGAGATGTGCACCGCCACGCTGGAGCGGGTGATGCCCGCCCGGTCCGCCAGCTCCTGCTGGGAGATCATGGGATCCGCCTCGATCCAGTTGAGGATCTGTCTCTCACGCTGTGTCATGGCAGCCTCCTTTCATAAATAAATATTTATAATCTAAACTTGTGCTTATATTCTCACACTTATTCCTATTTGTCAAGAGGAAATGTGTTGCCAAATCAAAAAAAAGTGTTTATAATGGTACATGCTGTTAAAAACGATAAACAAAGGTGGATATTACTATGGAACGAATGAGAATCGCCGCCCTGTTTGCCGACAGGGAGAGCCTGGACGGCAAGGAAGTGGTGGTATGCGGTTGGGCACGGACCATCCGGGATATGAAGGGCTTTGGCTTTATCGAGTTGAACGACGGCTCCTGCTTCAAGAATCTGCAGGTGGTGCTGGACGCCTCTGTCCTGGATAATTATAAGGAAATCGCAGGTCAGAATGTAGGCGCAGCGCTGGTGGTGCATGGCACTGTGGTGCTGACCCCGGAGGCCAAGCAGCCCCTGGAGGTAAAGGCCAGCCGTGTGGAGGTGGAGGGCAAGTCCGCTCCGGACTATCCCCTGCAGAAGAAGCGCCACAGCGTGGAGTTCCTGCGCACTATCCAGCACCTGCGTCCCCGGACCAACCTGTTCTCCGCTACCTTCCGGGTGCGCTCCGTGGCAGCCTATGCGGTGCATGAGTTCTTCCAGAACCGGGGCTTTGTGTATGTGCAGACCCCCATCATCACCGGCTCCGATTGCGAGGGCGCCGGCGAGATGTTCCAGGTGACTACCCTGGACCTGGAGAACCCGCCCCGGACCGAGGACGGACAGGTGGATTACAGCCAGGATTTCTTCGGTAAAAAGACCAGCCTCACGGTCTCCGGCCAGCTGAACGCCGAGAACTTTGCCATGGCCTTTGGCGATGTATATACCTTCGGCCCCACCTTCCGGGCAGAGAACTCCAACACCCAGCGCCACGCTGCCGAGTTCTGGATGATCGAGCCGGAGATGGCCTTCTGCGATCTGGCGGGGGACATGGACGTGGCGGAGGCCATGATCAAGTATATCATTTCCAGTGTGCTGAAAAAGTGCCCTCAGGAGGTCGAATTTTTCAACAGCTTTGTGGATAAGGGGCTGAAGGAGCGGCTGGAGCATGTGGCCTCCAGCGACTTTGGCCGCATCAGCTACACCGAGGCGGTGGAGATCCTGAAAAAGCACAACGACAGGTTCGACTTTAAGGTGGATTGGGGCACGGATCTGCAGACGGAGCACGAGCGCTTCCTGACGGAGGAGGTGTTCAAGCGTCCCGTGTTTGTGACGGATTATCCGGCGGAGATCAAGGCCTTCTATATGCGCATGAACGATGACGGAAAGACCGTGGCCGCGGCGGATTGCCTGGTACCCGGTATCGGTGAGATCGTGGGCGGCAGCCAGCGCGAGGAGCGGCTGGAGATGCTGGAAAAGCGCATCCGGGACCTGGGGATGAACCCGGAGGACTACTGGTGGTACTGCGACCTGCGGCGCTATGGCACCTGCAAGCACGCAGGCTTCGGCCTGGGCTTTGAGCGGATGGTTATGTACCTCACGGGCGTGAGCAACATCCGGGACGTGGAGCTGCACCCCCGCACCGTGGGCAACGCGGATTTCTGATAAAGTTAATTGTTTTGAAAAGGGCCCTGCCGGGATGGCAGGGCCCTTTTTTGTGTGTATGGGCCGATGTTCACATCGGCCCGCCCGCAGGCGACCGTAAGGGCTGCCCCTACGGAACGGATTGTAGGGCGAGGTAACCACACCCTGCCACGCCCCCGGGCGGATTTTTTGCCTATCCTTAAAATTTATACTGGAAAAACGGCTTTGGATTTGCTATACTGTGTTTTATAGTGGGAAGAATTTTTTATCAGTCTAAAAAATAAACAACAGGAGTAAAAATGGAAAAACAAAAAAAGCGCCGGGGCGACCGCCGGGATGGACGGCTGCTGCGGGAATTGGATTCTCTGCATTTTATCACCGGCATCATCTATCCCAACCGTTGCGACAACGAGGCATACATCTCCTTGCGGGTGGACTTGACGGCCATGAACGAGTACCTGGCAAGGCTCAACGAGACGGAAACGGAGTTCCCCTACACCATGTTCCATATTGTGGTGGCGTCCCTCATCAAAACCATCACGCTGCGGCCTAAGCTGAACCGATTCATAGTCAACAGCAATTTCTACCAGCGCAACGAGGTGTCCGCCTCCTTCGTGGTGAAAAAGCAGTTTTCCGACAAGGGTGCCGAGGCACTGGCCTTCCTGCATAGCCGGGAGGATTTCTGCCTGCAGGATGTACACCAATACATCCGCAGCCAGGTGACGGAGTGCCGCAGCGAGAAGGTGGACTCCTCCACGGAGAACATGGATATTCTTAATAAGCTGCCCCGCTGGCTGGGCAAGGCCGCCGTGAAGTTTATCATGTTCCTGGATAAGCACGGCTGGGTTCCCCAGGACATGATTGCAACCGATCCCTATTACAGCTCCGTGGTGCTGTCCAACCTGGGGTCTATCAAGCTCAAGTGCGGCTATCACCACCTGACCAACTGGGGCACCTGCTCCCTGTTCTGCATCATCGGTGAAAAGGCTCTGCGGCCCTTCTTTGATGATCAGGGGCAGGCTACCATGAGAGAGACGCTGGACCTGGGATTGACCATCGATGAGCGTCTGGCCGATGGGTATTATTATTCCAAATCTGTCCGGCTTCTGAAATATCTGCTGGAGCATCCCTGGGAGCTGGAAAAGCCTATGAAGGAGGAAGTGCAGTATGAGTGAAGTCAAGACCCCCTGGGCCGCCCATATGGGGGATGTACCCATGCATCTGGAGTATTTCGGCGGCTCCATGTTCCAGGCGCTGGAGCAGGTGGCCCAGGCGTATCCCGGCAACGTTGCCTTTGATTTTATGGGCAAGTCCACCACCTATAAAAAGATGATCCAGGAGATCGAGCGCTGCGCCAAGAGCCTGAAGGTGCTGGGCATCCGGGCCGGGGACAAGGTGACCATCGCCATGCCCAACTGCCCCCAGGCCATCTATATGTTCTACGCCGTAAACCTGGTGGGGGGCATCGCTAACATGATCCACCCTCTGTCGGCGGAAAAAGAGATTGAGTTCTATCTCAATGAGTCTCAATCCATCACCGCCATCACCCTGGACCAGTTCTATAATAAGTTTGAGCATATCCGCCAGAATACCGGCATCGTGAATATCATCATCGCCTCCGTGAAGGATGCCCTGAGCCAGCCTGTCCGTGCGGGCTATATGCTCACGGAGGGCCGCAAGATCCAGAAGATCCCCGAGGACGCCCCTGTCATCCGATGGAAGGAGTTCATGGATCTCAGCCGCCACTGCTTTTATAAGAACTTCCGGGTGGACCGCAAGGCAGACGACCCGGCGGTGATCCTCTACTCCGGCGGCACCACCGGCACCACCAAGGGCATCGTCCTCACCAATGGGAATTTCAATGCCCTGGCCAAGCAGATCATCGCCACCAACCCCATGTTCCGTCCCGGAGACCGGATGCTGGCGGCTATGCCTCTGTTCCATGGCTTCGGCCTGGGCGTGTGCGTCCACTCCATGCTGGCCAGCGGCGGCCGGTGCATTCTCATTCCCCGGTTCACCGCCAAGAGCTATGCCAAGCAGATCGTGAAGTATAAGTGCAATTTCATTGCCGGTGTCCCCACCCTGTATGAGGCGCTGCTGCGCCTGCCCAGCATGGATAATGCCGACCTCTCCAGCCTCAAGGGCGTTTTCTCCGGCGGTGATAGCCTGTCCATTGAGCTGAAGAAGAAGTTTGATAAGTTCCTTTATGACCACCACGCCGTTGTGCAGGTGCGGGAGGGTTACGGTACCACCGAGACTGTCACCGCCTGCTGCCTGACGCCGGTGAATATGTATAAGGAGGGCTCCATTGGCCTGCCCTTCCCGGACACCTATATCAAGATCGTCAAGCCCGGTACCGATGAGGAGGTGCCCTACGGCACAGAGGGCGAAATTTTGCTGGCCGGCCCCACGGTGATGAAGGAGTATATGAACCATCCCGAGGAGACCGCCCAGACCCTGCGCAGGCACGACGACGGCCTCACCTGGGTGTATACCGGCGACCTGGGCACCATGGATGACGAGGGCTTCATCTATTTCCGCGGCCGGGCCAAGCGGATGATCATCTCCTCCGGCTACAATGTCTATCCCGGTCAGATCGAGAATATTCTGGATGCCCATGAGGATGTGCAGATGAGCTGCGTCATCGGTGTGCCGGACGCCTACCGCATGCAGAAGGTGAAGGCATTTGTGATGCTGAAGCCCGGCGTTGAAAAGAGCCAGGCCACCAAGGATAAGCTTATGAGCTATTGCCGCAAGCACATCGCTAAGTACGCCATGCCCTACGACATCGAGTTCCGGGACGAGCTGCCCAAGACCCTGGTGGGTAAGGTGGCTTACCGGGTACTGGAGGAAGAAGAGCTGCAGCATATCCAGGCCACAGAGGCTCCCGCCGCTGACGACGCCCACGCCGCCGACGAGACACAACAAAAACAGGGCGAGTAAGATAATTCAGCGGAGTAGGAGGAAGATTGTATGGATAAAGAGATTCGGCGGCACTATACACTGCTGGTAGACTTTTTGGGCCATATTCTGGGCCCGGACTATGAGGTGGCTCTTCACGAGCTGACAGAGGATTCCAACCAGATCATCGCCATCTCCAACGGCGAGCTGACGGGCCGGCATCTGGGCTCTCCCCTGAGCAATAAGATGCTGGAATTCCTCTCCGGCCGTCTGTATGAGACCCAGGACTATGTGCTTTCCTTTGAGAGCACCTCCGTCACCGGCAAGAAGATGCACTCCAACAGCATGTTCATCAAGGACCGCAGCGGCAGCGTGGTGGGCCTGCTGTGCATCAATTTTGACAGCAGCCGTTACCAGGCGCTGAGCAAGCAGGTGATGGATTTGTGCGGCGGGGCGCTGACTCCGGCGGAGCCCAGCGGCACCAGCCTCATCGTGGATGAAAACGACCCCTCGGAGTCGCCCCGGGAGCAGGGCTTCCCCACCTCCATCGCCGGCGCCACCGCCAGCATCGTGTCTTCGGTGGTGGCCAACTATCCTGTGGATGTGGATCGGCTGAACCAGGATGAAAAGATGGAGATCATGGAGATTTTGGACCGCAAGGGCGTATTTTTGCTGAAGGGATCCGTGAGCTTTGTGGCCAAGGAGCTGCACAGCTCCGAGGCCAGCATCTACCGCTACCTGGGCAAGCTCAGCAGCCGCGGCGGCAGGTAAAAGAATTTTACCGGGGAGTAGAGCGCGGCTCCATTTTACCGGCAGCAGCAGGGACGGAGCACAGCTCCGTCCCTGCTGCTTTGCGGGGGTATACTTGACAAACGGCTGAAGCAGCATATAACGCTGGATGATGTATAGCAAGTAGTATCTATCAGAGACAATATACTATATCAAATGCTATGAAAAAAGAATCTTTTTTCAGGTATGGGCGGAACGAACGGGCAAGCTTTAAGCCGTCAGAAATAACGGCTCCACAGGCGCATAAGTAGCTGTGACAAATTTGTCACAGGGCTGTCACCCTATGCAATGGCGCAGGGGAGAAAAGAGCGGTAAAATAAGCCTGTAAAAAAGAACTTCGGAGGTACGATATGGAAATTTTACAGGTAAGTGACGTTAAAAAAACGTATACCACCCGATTAGGCGGCAACCGGGTCCAGGCCCTGAAGGGCGTGACCTTTTCCGTGCAGGAGGGGGAGTATGTGGCCATCATGGGTGAGTCCGGCTCCGGCAAAACCACTCTGCTGAATATTCTGGCGGCCCTGGATAAGCCCACGGCCGGAGAGGTGCTTTTGTCAGGCAAAAGTTTGGAGACCATCCCCGAGGGGGATCTGGCCGCCTTCCGCCGGGACAACCTGGGCTTTGTATTCCAGGAGTTTAACCTGCTGGATACCTTTTCCATTGAGGACAATATCCTCCTGCCCTTGGTTTTGGCGGGAAAAGGTGTGCAGGAGATGCAGCAGACCCTGCTGCCCCTGGCCCAATCTCTGGGCATCGAGGACATCCTGCACAAGTTCCCCTATGAGGTATCCGGCGGCCAGAAGCAGCGCGCCGCCGTGGCCCGGGCCATGATCGCCGGCCCCAAGCTGCTCTTGGCGGACGAGCCCACCGGCGCCCTGGATTCCGCGTCCTCGGCGGATCTTTTGCGGATGTTTGAAAAGGTCAACGGCCAGGGCTAGACCATCCTCATGGTCACCCACTCCGTGGACGCTGCCTCCCATGCCGGGCGGGTGCTGTTCATCCGGGACGGTGTGGTGTTCCATCAAATTTACCGGGGCGAGTGCAGCGATCAGCAGCTCTATAAAAAGATCAGCGACACCCTGACTATGCTCCGCACAGGGAGGGACGCTGAATGAAAAGGGGATTTTTTCTGAAGCTGGCCCGGAGCAACATCAGCAAGAACCGCCGGTTTTTCCTCCCGCGTATTCTGTCCGAGGCGGGGCTTTTATGCGTGTTTTACATTGTATTCACCCTCCGGGCGGACGAGCGCATCCTGCAGCTGCGGGGCGGGCAATACATTGAGGTGTTCATGTCTATCGGCGTGGCGGTGATGATGCTGCTGTCGGTAATCCTGCTGTTTTATATCAACAGCTTTCTCATGAAGCAGCGCAAGCGTGAGTTTGGCGTTTATAATATTTTGGGCCTGGAAAAGCGGCACATCTGCCGGGTGCTTTTCCACGAAACAGCCCTCAGCAGCCTGGCATCCGTGGTGCTGGGGCTTGCAATAGGGGTGCTGTTTTACAAGCTCTGCTCCCTGCTCATCTGCCAGCTGCTGAACGCGGAGATCGTTTTGGGCTTTTACTTTATAAACGCCAGGAGTCTGGCCCTGTCTGGGGCCTTCTTCCTGGTGCTGGATGTGGTGGCCTACGGCGTCAACTGCGTGACCATCGCCCGCCTCAAGCCTGTGGAGATGCTTTCCTCTGCCAATGTAGGCGAGCGGGAGCCCAAGGTCAAGTGGCCGCTGCTGGTGCTGGGCGTGCTGGCCCTGGGCGGGGGCTATTACATTTCCCTGACTACCCAGAACCCCCTGAAGGCCCTTGTCCTGTTCTTCGTGGCGGTGATACTGGTGATCATCGGCACCTACTTTTTGTTTGTGGCCGGGAGTATTTTTGTGCTGAAGGCCTTGAAAAAGAACAAAAGGTTCTATTATAATAAAAAACACATGCCTGCCGTTTCGGGTCTTCTCTACCGCATGAAGCAGAACGCCGTGGGTCTGGCCTCCATCGCTATTTTGGCCACGGGGGTGCTGGTGATGATCTCCACCACCGTGAGCCTGTATGCCGGGGCGGAGGAGACAGTGAAGCGGAACTTCCCTCAGGACTATTATCTCTCCGCGCGGTATCTGCAGTGGAGCGACGAGGGCCAGCTGCTGCACTCGGAGGATATGCCCCGGGAGACCCTGCTCCGGGCCGTGGAGCAGGGGGCGGAAAAAAACGGCCTGACCATAAAGAAGATGGACTTCCAGGAGTATCTGACGGTCTCCTATAAGAACGAAAACGGCGGCCTGTACTGCCGACAGGCGGGCGGCAACGCCGCCGACAGTCTCAAGGGACTCAGCGTGATGACCTATATCACCCAGGAGATGTATCACAGCCTGGGCGGGGAGGAGCTGAACCTGGCCGAGGATGAAATCGCCATGTGCCCCATGGACATCCGCCAGAGGGACTTTGACCGGACGGAGATCACCATAGAGGGGGACAGCTATCGGGTGAAAACCGTGCTGCCCGAGTTCCCCATTCGGTCCGGCATGGAGGAGTTGTCCACCAACTGCTACGGCGTGGTGGTGGCAGACGAGAGTGTGCTGGCGCACCTATATGACCAGCAAAAGCAGGTCTATGGGAACGCGGCCTCGGACTATACCCGGCGTATCGCGGCGAGCTTTGCGGGCCGGGGAGCGAACGGTGATGTAGGAGAAAAGCTGGAGCGGGATGTGGAGGCGTACCTGAAGGAGGTGGCCTTCCCCCAGCAGCAGGAGCCGGGTGAAGGTATGACCATCACAGGCAACACCGTGTGGGGCGCCCGGGAGTCCGTGACGGCTATGTGCGGGGCACTGCTGTTTTTGGGCATTATTTTGGGACTGGTGTGCCTGTTTGCCACGGTGCTGATCGTGTATTATAAGCAGATCTCCGAGGGCTACGAGGATCGGGCCCGGTTCCAGATCATGCAGAAGGTGGGCATGAGCCGCCGGGAGGTGAAAAGCACCATCAACAGCCAGGTGCTGCTGGTATTTTTCCTGCCGCTGGTGGTGGCGGGGATACATTTGGCCTTTGCATTTCCCATTTTGGAGAAGGTGCTGCACATTTTGCTTTTGTCCAGCACGAGCTTGTTTGTGGTCTGCTCGCTTGTTACCTTCGGGGTATTTGCGGCGGTGTACACGCGATTCCTTTTTCACAATATCCAGTTGTACATTCCTCCGCTCTTTAACATATGCCGCTACCTCGCGAAAAGTACCTACCCAAATATCGTATTCCTGATTTTTCACTCTACGAAAATGTTCCCATAATATATCCGGGGAAGTGAAGGCATCATAACCGGTAGAAATTCCATGTATCATAGTCACTCCCCAATCATTGGAAATCATGAGCTCCTTTACCCATTTATCCAGCGATTCAACCGTTGATTTTGATTTCTCACCTCCTATGGCATATTGTTTGATACGTGTACCTATTCTATTTTCTGAAACAATCCGCCGTACATCTTCATTATAAGAATTAAACGGATAACAGAAGGTTAGCGGCCTTTCGCCTATTTCAGCCTGAATAATGCTATCATTCCTGCCAACTTCCGCTTTCACTTCTTCCAGACTAAGATGCCTCAAATCTGCATGTGACCAACCGTGACTGGATATTTCATGCCCTTTATCAAACATTTCTTTCATTTGCGTCCAAGTCATACGTGGTTTATCTTGCTGCTCCGTCACATTCTCTATCCCTTTTCCCCATATCCAAAAAGTCCCTTTGAAACCTACTTTTTCCATTTCCGGGAAAACAAGCGTATAGTGTTCTTCCAGACCATCATCGAAAGTATAGCTGATAGCACATTGCTTATCGTCCTTATAATCTGCCACATATACTTCCGAATCGTGAGAACGCATATATGCAGCTAGTTCCGGCACAACTTTGGCAACAGCTTCCATCGCGATTCCCGCCACCACCTTTCCACCAGAAATGTTCAGATGGGTGTTATCAATTTTTCCTTTTGGGCAGAAATCATATATTCCCGTAGGTACCCACATGAAAAGGCTTTTTGACTTCTCTACCCCCATACTGACTACCAAATCATACGTCAGCTTATTCAAATCTACAAAAGGAACATCCATTTCTTTTGCCACTCTTCTTGGTGATTCCAAATACTCTCCATGAGTGTCTACCAATGTGCTTCCCTCCGTCTCATAACTGCCTTTATGCCCAATGGTCCCTTCCGGTGGAAAATTCCGGCGCACAATTGAATTAAACAGCACCGGATAAGCTCCCTTTGCTCGCGTCTCCCTTACAAATCTACGCAAGTTTTCATCGAAAGTGCTTCCGGGAATAGTATGTAGCTCTTCGGCAGATTTCTCATCATTATGACCGAACTGGATAAATACATAGTCTCCGCTCTTCAATTTGGAGAGTACGACATCCCAACGTCCTTCATCGATAAAACTCTGTGAACTCCGACCATTCATGGCATGATTGTCCACCCGTACATCGCCAATCAAAAATTCAGGAAGCATCT
>OLRH01001167.1_pt1 | contig 13673 bp, 7 predicted proteins | sample 1672321 | NCBI WGS metagenome assembly OLRH01 (sample SAMEA3136671, study PRJEB25190) | human gut metagenome | reverse complement strand
AGTTGAATATAAGTACTTGGATTTAAATGTGGACTATGGCAGAAGCTTTGGAGCAGATAAAGCAATTATTTTAGAGAACAGTATCGTACGTTCTTTTAAGGTAAATAAGTATAGTGTTGTATATGATGACAATGAAATCAAGACTTTTTCTCCTCCTTTTTCCCAGTTGCCGGATTCGGATTTTTTACAGAATAAATTTACAAATGAAGAGCTTATAAAACAGTATTGCATTGAAACTTCGAGATATTCCAAGTATGTACCCATTCAATATGGAAATATATGGAAATGTTCCTGCGGAAAGTGGAATAGTAAATACGTATGTTGGAATTGTAAAGTACTAAAGAAGGATATTTTTGGAAAAATTTCTGATCCGGAACTTACCGCAAATAAAGAAAAACGTCTGGAGCAGGAAGCATTCGATAAAGAAATCCAAGAAGCACAGCGTATTAAAGATCAAAAAGCGGAGCAGATCAAGAGAAAAAGAATGAGAAATATAGCCATAGCAGGTTGCGTACTTGTTGTAGGTGGGATTCTTTATTCATCTTTTGTACAGCCGTATATTACATATCAGCATGGCAAAAAATTGTTATCTGAGAAAAAATATGATGATTCCATTGCTGAATTTGCAAAAGTAGAAGGGTATAAGGATGCGCAGTCTTTGATAGATGATGCGTATTATCAGAAAGGCGAAAGTTTACTTAAAGAGAAAAAATTTGATGAAGCAGAGGCAATCTTTGAATCATTAAATAATTATAAAATGACGAAAGAAGCAAAATATCAAAAGGGATTATATTTGCTGGAACAAAAAGAATATGATGCTGCGAAAGAAATTTTTAAAGAGTTAGATGATACTGAAATGCGCAACGAAGCTAATTATCAAAAGGCATTAGATTATGTTTCGCAAAAAAGGTATGATAAAGCAGAGTTACTTTTTAGAGAATTAAAAAATCGTGCATATAAAGATTCGGAAGATCAGTATTATTCTGTAAAATATCAAGAGGGTATTGGGTTTATGGATGCGAAAAATTATTCATCTGCATCCAGTGTGTTTCAGAATATAAAAGAGTATAAGGATGCACTTTCTAAATGGGGCGAGTGTCAATATTTGCTTGGAATGGAAAATGTGTCTCAGAAAAAATATGACAAAGCTTTGGGATATTTTCAAAGAATAATAGATAATAATGCAGGAGGAGATAATCAAGAAACAATTAATGAGATAATCAATGAATGTTATTGTAAAAAAGCGGAAATATATATAAAAAAAGGCGATAAAGAGGCAGCGAAAAATATCCTGAATAGCATATCAGAATCTGATGAAAGCAAAGAATTAATGATGAAAATGGCTATGTTTGATTTGCAGAAGATGACAGAGTTCTGCTATAAAGGTGCATTATTGCAAACGATTTTAGACAAGTATGGAAATCCTGATGATAAATCTCTATATCGTATAACTAATTCTAGAACGTATCACTGCGATCTGTATTATGATAATTGTTATTTTGCAGGTATGTTAGGTACTGTAAGGCTTGAATTTTCTTCAGAAACAGATTATGAATATAATGAAAGTACAAAAAATACTGATTTTAAACTGGGTGGTATTGAATGGATATTAGAGGGGGATAATGTTGTAAATAAAGAAACTATGAAAAAAATTTATAAAGAAGTAAAAAGACTATTGGGAAAACCATCAACTGAAGATAAAAATTTCAGTAATGAAGAAAATTCAAAACCACACGAGATACTATGGAGAGCATCATGGAATGAGGAATATATTCTTATGTATTTAAAGAATTCTATTAATTTTTTTGATAGAAAATTAGAATAAAATTCAAATATTAAATTTTCCTGGTTGCGGATGTAAGCACCGTTCTTACGGATAGAGGGGAGTACTTCTGCTGTAACCCAGTGCTTGAACTCTTTTGCTGACGGAAGCTTGCTGCTGAGGATAAGAGAGTAGAGGCCGGATGTAGAATTTTTTTGAGACATTTTGATTACTTTTTTGATTACCTTTAAAAAATCAGGGTGAGAAAATGCAGTAAAATCAAGGACTTTACAATTTTAACAATTTCCGTGAGGTCGCAGGTTCAAATCCTGTTGCCCCTACTATTATAAATGCAATAAAATCAAGAGTTTCCGAGTTTTGGAAGCGTAGGACAATACTAACCTAGCGGTTCTTGTCCGTTATAAAAAATAAGAAGAAGCTCTCAGAGTGCCAGCTTTGGAGGCTTCATTCTTTTTGCCTGTCGGAATTATGGCATATTCATGCCAAAACACCTCGCGGAATAGTGGTGTGTGAACAATAACAGACTTACTTGATTCGGTTAAAAAACTGAAAAGTAATCTTGACTAAACAATTGTTTAGTGTTATTATTTGTTTCGAGTAAATGCAAATAAATTATAAGAAAAATGCGATGACAAGGAATAGTACACCTTAACCGAAGCACAGAGAACTGCTGGTTGCTGAGAAGCAGTGGAAGGAAATTGTGGAACTCGCCTTTGAGCAGCTGCCTGAAATTATACAAGAGTAGGTGCAGACGGTTTCCACCGTTATATGGAGAGGATATAAGAATACCGGATATCCGGAGATTCCGTATCCCATGAGTGTATGACATTGTTCATAAATAAGAGTGGTACCGCGTAAGATGATAATATCTTTCGTCTCTTGCAGATAAGTCTGTGGAGATGGAAGATTTTTTTATGTCTTTTTACAGTCAATCCCCACAGTCCAAACATAATATTTACATAACGGAGGAAGAAAAAATGATGAATCCAAGCAAATATCAGAGACAGTATTTTATGCCGCCTGTTAAATGCATGAAATGGGCAGAAAAAGAATATGTGGACAAAGCACCTGTCTGGTGTTCTGTAGACCTTCGTGACGGTAATCAGGCACTGGTGATTCCGATGAGTCTGGAACAGAAAATTGAATTCTTTAAACTTCTTGTAAAAATCGGTTTTAAAGAAATTGAAGTAGGTTTCCCGGCTGCTTCTGAAACAGAATATGAATTTCTGCGTACCCTGATCGAGCAGAATCTGATTCCACAGGATGTAACTATTCAGGTTCTGACTCAAGCCAGAGAGCATATCATCCGCAAAACTTTTGAAGCTGTCAAAGGCGCACCAAAGGCAATTGTACATGTGTACAATTCCACCTCTGTAGCTCAGAGAGAACAGGTATTTAAGAAATCCAAAGAAGAAATCTTAAAGATTGCAGTGGATGGTGCCGCATTATTAAAGAAACTGGCTGATGAAACAGAAGGAAATTTCCAGTTTGAGTACAGCCCTGAAAGCTTTACAGGCACAGAACCGGAATACGCTCTGGAAGTATGCAATGCAGTTCTTGATGTATGGCAGCCTACAGCAGATAACAAATGCATCATCAATCTGCCTGTAACTGTACAGCATTCCATGCCGCATGTATATGCAAGCCAGGTAGAATATATGTGTGAAAATCTGAAATACCGCGAGAATGTAATCGTATCTCTCCATCCGCACAATGACAGAGGATGCGGTGTTGCAGATTCTGAAATGGGATTACTTGCAGGTGCAGACAGAATCGAGGGTACTCTGTTCGGAAACGGTGAGCGTACCGGAAATGTAGATATTGTTACACTTGGTATGAATATGTATTCTCAGGGTGTAGATCCAAAACTTGACTTCTCTGATATGCCACATATCTGTGAAATATATGAAGAATGTACCGGAATGAAAGTAGGCGAAAGAAGTCCGTACAGTGGTGCACTTGTATTTGCCGCATTTTCCGGCTCTCATCAGGATGCAATTGCCAAGGGTATGCACTGGAGAGATGACAAGGATCCGGATCACTGGAATGTTCCGTATCTTCCGATCGATCCGACAGATGTGGGAAGAAATTATGACGCAGATGTTATCCGCATCAACAGCCAGTCCGGTAAAGGTGGCGTGGGATATATCCTTGAGACCAAATTCGGTCTTAACCTTCCTCCGAAAATGCGTGAGGCAATGGGATATGCCACAAAAGCTGTTTCAGACCACAAACATAAAGAGCTTCATCCTGACGAAATTTTCAATCTGTTTAAACAGACCTTTGAGAATATCACAGAACCGTACAGCATCAATGAAGTACATTTCCAGCAGAAAGCTGGCGGTATTGTAACAAAAGTTACCTCTACTTTCCGCGGAAAGACAATCACTACAGAGGCATCCGGTAACGGACGTCTTGATGCAGTCAGCAATGCACTGAAGAAGGCATATGAGCTGAAATATTCCCTGGAAACATATCAGGAGCATGCGCTGGAGCGCAGTTCAAGTTCCAAAGCTATTGCTTATGTCGGTATCAAAAAGCCGGATGGAACCCTTGCCTGGGGTGCAGGCGTAGACGCGGATATCATTCGCGCATCTATTGATGCACTTGTAACAGCGATCAATAACCGTTAGATTGTTCCGACACGCCCGATTTTTTCCTGCTGTTTTTTGACTTCTGCAGGTCAGACTAATATCCGCTTGGCAGGGAATAATATAGTTTACATAAAATATCAAAAATCAGATACCGGTCAGATTGTCCAGAGGACTTCCTGACCGGTATTTTTTTGTATTTATAAAAATACAAGAAAGTCTTAATGTACGCGATAAAGTACAATAAAGAAGCAAACTCCGATGAAAAGCTATCAGAATTGTATTTAATTAAAATCATAAAGGAAATTAATTGACATAACACTCATGTTTACGTATACTGACAGCGTGGGCAGAAAAGTGTCCTAAATAAGTACAATTTACATTTTATTATCTCACTCCAGGCCAGTGAGAGATGCGCGGAAATATTTTAGAGAAAGAGGTAAAAGAATGAAAAATTTCGAACAGTGGAATGGCTTTAAGGGCAACCGTTGGAAAGAAAAAATCGATGTACGTAACTTTATTGGAATGAACTATACACCATATGACGGTGATGCTTCTTTCCTGGAAGGACCTACAGAAGCTACAAACAAACTGTGGGGCAAGCTCCAGGCACTTCAGAAAGAAGAACGTGCCAAAGGCGGAGTTCTTGATATGGAGACAGAGGTAGTTACATCTCTGACAGCATATGGTCCCGGATATATTGATGAAGAAACAAAAGACCTTGAAAAAGTTGTTGGTCTTCAGACAGATAAACCTCTGAAACGTGCTTTCATGCCATACGGCGGTATCAAAATGGCAGAGCAGGCTTGTGAAACTTACGGATATAAAGTAAGTGACAAGATTAAAGATGTTTTCCACAACTATGAATTTAAAACTCACAACCAGGGTGTATTTGATATCTACACACCTGAGATGAAAGTAGCACGTCACAACAAGATCCTTACAGGTCTTCCGGATACTTACGGACGTGGACGTATCGTTGGCGATTACAGACGTGTGGCTCTGTACGGAATCGACGCTCTGATCGAAGGAAAACAGAAAGACTTCGCAGCATGCGACCGTCAGGGTATGAGACGTTATGACTTCCAGCTTCGTGAAGAGATCGCTGATCAGATCCGTGCTCTGAAAGGCATGAAAGTTATGGCTGAATCTTATGGATATGATATCTCCAAACCGGCCAAAGATGCAAGAGAAGCTTTCCAGTGGCTGTACTTCGGATATCTTGCAGCCATCAAAACTCAGAACGGTGCTGCAATGAGTGTCGGACGTATTTCCACATTCCTTGATATTTATATTGAAAGAGATCTTCAGAACGGAACTCTTACAGAGAAAGAAGCTCAGGAGCTTGTTGACCACATGGTAATGAAATTCCGTATGGTTAAATTTGCACGTATCCCTTCTTACAACCAGTTATTCTCCGGTGACCCGGTATGGGCAACTCTGGAAGTAGCAGGTATGGGACAGGACGGACGTTCCATGGTAACAAAGAACGACTATCGTTTCCTGCACACACTGGAAGATATGGGACCGGCTCCGGAACCAAACCTTACAGTACTTTATTCTTCAAGACTGCCTGAGAACTTCAAGAAATATGCTGCAAATATTTCTGTTACAACAAGTTCTGTTCAGTATGAGAATGATGATGTTATGCGTCCGGTATGGGGCGATGACTACAGCATCTGCTGCTGTGTATCTGCTACAGAGACAGGTAAAGAGATGCAGTTCTTCGGTGCTCGTGCAAACCTTGCAAAATGCCTTCTTTACGCGATCAACGGCGGTGTTGATGAGAAGACAAAACAGCAGGTAGGACCAAGCTATCAGCCGATCACTTCTGAATATCTTGACTATGATGAAGTAATCGCAAAATATGACCAGATGATGGACTGGCTGGCTCATCTGTATGTCGGAACACTGAACATGATCCACTACATGCATGATAAATACTACTATGAAGCTGCAGAGATGGCTCTGATCGATACAAAGGTTGAGCGTTCTTTCGCAACAGGTATCGCAGGATTCTCTCATGTAGTAGACTCCCTGTCCGCTATCAAATATGCAAAAGTTAAAGCTATCCGCGATGAAGACGGCATTACAACAGATTTCCAGGTTGAGGGTGACTTCCCACGTTATGGTAATGATGATGACAGAGCAGACGAGATCGCAACAACTCTTCTGTCTACATTCCTTGAGAAACTGAAACACATTCATACTTACCGTGATTCCAAGCCAACCACATCTATCCTTACTATTACTTCCAACGTTGTTTATGGTAAGGCTACAGGATCTCTTCCGGATGGAAGAAAAGCAGGGGAACCTCTTGCTCCTGGTGCAAACCCATCTTACGGTGCAGAGCAGAACGGCCTTCTTGCTTCCCTGAACTCTGTTGCCAAGCTTGACTATGAAGATGCTCTTGACGGTATCTCCAATACTCAGACAATCAATCCTGATGCTCTGGGACACAGCGATGACGAGCGTTCAGAGAATCTGGTACATGTACTTGACGGATACTTTGATCAGGGTGCTCATCACCTCAATGTAAACGTATTTGGTAAAGAGAAACTGATCGACGCTATGGAACATCCGGAAAAAGAAGAGTATGCAAACTTCACAATCCGTGTATCCGGATATGCTGTTAAGTTCATCGATCTTACAAGAGAGCAGCAGTTAGACGTTATTGCCAGAACCTGCCACGACAGAATGTAATTAATGGATGATGATATAATGGATAATAAACAGATAAAAGGCTATGTTCATTCTTTAGAAAGCTTCGGGTCCGTTGACGGACCCGGAGTAAGATATGTGATTTTTTTAAGCGGCTGTGCCATGAGATGTCAGTTCTGTCATAATCCGGATACCTGGAAGATGAAGCAGGGAGAGCTTTATACGGCAGATGAGCTTCTTAAGAAAGCTTTACGTTATAAGGGCTACTGGGGCAGCAAAGGCGGTATCACTGTAAGCGGTGGTGAGCCATTGCTTCAGATGGATTTTCTTACAGAATTTTTTAAGAAGGCAAAGGCAGAGGGTGTGCATACGAATCTTGATACCAGTGGAAATCCCTTCACTGATCAGGAACCATGGCATTCCGGGTGGCTGGAGCTTATGAAGTATACAGATCTTGTAATGCTTGATATCAAGCAGATTGACGAGCAGGAGCATATTAAGCTTACCGGTCATTCCAATAAGAATATTCTTGCGATGGCGCGGGAACTTTCTGATATGAAAAAACCTGTATGGATCCGTCATGTGCTTGTGCCGGGCGGAAGTGATAAGGATGAATATCTGCACCGGTTAGCTGATTTTATCCATACTCTTTCCAATGTGGAGAGAGTGGAGGTGCTCCCTTATCATACGCTTGGTAAGTTTAAATGGGAGAATCTGGGGCTTTCTTATCCACTGGAGGGGGTTAATCCTCCGACGCAGGAAAGGATTGATAATGCCCGGAAGATTCTTGGAGCTATCTGAGTAAAAATATATAGCTGTCATATCCTCTTTTTGGGGTATGGCAGCTTTATTTGTTTAAAAAAGGGACGCGAAGCAGGCGTATAGTTGTACCGGATACGGTTTCGGCATCTAAGAGATTCTAAGCCCTCGAAAATCCGCTAAAAGCATGAGACGAAAAGTCCGGAATTACTCGCTGTCGCTCAGACAAGGGACTTTTCGTCTCATAACGCAGATTTCCGAGGACTAAGAATCTCTAAGATGCCTGCAAATGCATCCGGTACAACTATACGCCTGCTTCGCTGGTTTTGGTTAAGATATAAATACAAGGCGGAGTGTGAAAAAGTTTTAAGAAGGACTTTGTTTATGCAAAAATGAATTGAGATGTGAAATATATCCCCCGGGAGGGCTTGTTGGAAAGGAGAGGGATTTGATATAATTTTGGCTATATATGATTATAAATTGCGTGCATGGAGGTTGGCATAAGGTGAAGGATTTATTATCGGAGATTGAGAGTTACTGGACTACCCGGGCTGAGGGGTATTCTGAAGTTAATCATAAGGAATTGAATGGGATGCAGAAGGGGGCATGGCTTGAGGTGTTGAAAGGGCAGTTCCCGGAGAAAGCGAAGGATGAGATTAAGATTTTGGATATCGGAACAGGACCTGGATTTTTTCCTGTTATTCTGGCTGAGGCGGGATATAAGGTGACTGCTGTTGATTATACGCAGGAGATGTTGGATACTGCGAAGAGGAATGCCGGTAATCTTTGTGAGCGGATTTCTTTTTATAAGATGGATGCTCAGAATCTGGAATTTGAGGATGATGTGTTTGATGTTGTGATCAGCAGGAATCTGACATGGAATCTGAAGGATCCTAAGAGAGCTTATGAAGAGTGGTGTCGTGTACTGAAACCGGGCGGAAAGCTTCTTAATTTCGATGCAAACTGGTACGGTTATCTTTATGATGAGGAGAAACGCCTGTCTTATGAGGAAGACCGAAAGAGTGTGGAGAGTGAGCATCTGGATGATCATTACCTCTGTACGGATATTGACAGAATGGAGAAGATTGCACTGCAGATGCCTCTTTCTTCTATTAACAGACCGTCCTGGGACAGGAAGTTTCTGAAGGAGAACGGGTTTGAATCTGTGGCAGTGGATACCGGAATCTGGCAGCGGGTGTGGAGTCAGGAAGAGAAGCTGAATTATCATTCTACGCCGATGTTTATGATCAGCGCTGTGAAGGAAGAGAAAAACGTCTGGTCCGAGAATGATGGAATGGGTGATTCTGATAGCGGATATGACAGGAAAAGAGATTTGGAGGATGCCATGCTGTGTGCTGCTCCGGGTATGAAAAAGAGTGGATTTCTGAGACTGGGCGGAGGTGAGTTTTCGCTTCCTTATACAGTAATCTGCGGTTCTCATCCCGGAAAGACAGTTCTGATCACCGCTGCGGTCCATGGAGGAGAATATGTGGGAATCCAGGCTGCTGTTGAGCTTGCAGATAAACTGAAGCCTGAGAAGATCCATGGAAGAGTGATCCTGGTTAAGACTGTGTGCAGGAAGGAATTTGAGGAGAGAAGCGGCAGTGTCTGCCCGGAGGATGAGAAGAATCTGAATCGTGTATTTCCGGGGAATCCGCAGGGAACCAGGATGGACCGTCTGGCGTATGAGGTGGTTCAGAAGCTTCACAGTGCAGCAGATTATTATATTGATCTTCACAACGGGGATGATTATGAGCAGCTTACGCCTTATATTTACTATGCCGGATGTGCAGATGAAGATGTGGTTCAGATGTCAAGGAAGATGGCAGAGCAGGCAGATGTTCCCTATATGGTAAAGTCTAATGTGGCATCCGGTGGTTCTTACAATTATGCTGCCGCATGTGGCATTCCCAGTGTTCTGATCGAACGTGGCCAGATGGGAGGCTGGAGTCCGGAGGAGGTTCATTCTACAAGAAAAGATGTGCGTAATATTCTGTGTGCGCTGGGTGTTTACGATGGCATGAGAAGTTACAGTAATTATTATCCCATGGAAATTGAAGATGTGCGTTATCAGTCTGCCAGTGTATCCGGGCTGTGGTATCCTGCCAAAAAACCGGGAGATATCATTAAGGTTGGAGAGTATCTTGGCTGTGTTAAGGATTATGAGGGAAATATTCTGGAAACAAGTTTATCCGATTTAAATGGAGTGATTCTATATCAGACGGGAAGTCTTCAGGTTATTAAGGATGGTCCGATGATCGCATATGGCAGTTTCAGCAGAAGAAAGGATGAACGCAAGGAAAAGATCACAAATTACTGGGCGAAAAGAAGCGACAGTTTTATGGAACAGAGAAGAGCTGAGCTTCACAGTGATATGGCTGATAAATGGCTGAAAGAGATCGGGACTTTTCTTCCTGATGGAAAATTAAGGATCCTGGATGTGGGATGCGGTGCAGGCTTCTTTTCCATTCTTTTAGCAAAACTGGGACATGAAGTTACAGGAATCGATCTGACACCGGATATGATCATTCATTCCAGGGAACTGGCAAAAGAAGAGAATGCCTCCTGTACGTTTGAAGTAATGGATGCGGAAAATCCGGATTTTCCTGATGGTACCTTTGATGTGATCGTGTCCAGAAATCTTACCTGGACACTTCCGGATGCAGCAAGAGCATATAAAGAATGGATTCGTGTGCTGAAAACGGGAGGAATCCTGATCAACGCAGATGCCAATTATGGTGCAGATGATTTCTCAGATACTGCTGATTTGCCTGCCAATCATGCTCATTTTACAGTAGGCGATGCCATGATGCAGGAATGCGAAGAAATTAAACGCCAGCTTCCTATCAGTTCCTATGTACGCCCTGCCTGGGATCTGGAGACACTGGGAAAACTGGGTATCAACAGATTCTCCATTGATCTGGGTATCAGCAGCAGAATTTATACAAAGAAAGATGAGTTTTATAATCCAACCCCTATGTTCCTGATCTGCGGCGAAAAAAATAAATGTAATAATTGAGAAAAATGAAGCATATATTAAAGGGAGATTTCATTGATGGAACCTTCCTTTTTTCTTTTTTGCAAGCTAAAATGTTACAAAAATATGAAAAAAACTTGACAAAATCAATTATATTAAATATAATTTTCTTATAAGTTACAGAAATGTTACAACCATAAAAACCTGTAATTAAAAAAACTCAAGGAATGATAAGTATGAAAGTTCAGAAAAAAGAGTCAAAACAGTCCGGCAATCCGGCGCGGAGTCTGATACTGGTTACAGTGTGTACCTGTACGGCGATTGCGTTTGCAGCAGGCGGCAGAATAGCAGATTTTAATGGAAAAAACAAAGTATATGCAGCTTCTGAAAATAGGGAGAAAACTTTTTCCTCTGATGCTGACGAAACAGATGTACTGCCAACAGGAATTGCAGGAGTAGTATCCGGAATGAATGATACAGCTTCTCCCAAAAAATCAGTCACACGTATCGGAACTTCCTGTGAACAGGTAATGGTCGGTCAGAGAATTAAAGTTATTGAAGATAATATGGCAGAATTCGATGTCAGCTCTTCTATGGAGAGCAGCATCAATGAGTTGGATGCAAGGACAGCGGCTCTTGCAGAGAGTGCCCGGATGATGTCGGATGAGGACTATGATACATTGCTTCATATTGTAGAGGCTGAAGCAGGTACTGAGGATGTCAAGGGACGCATTCTGGTTGCCAATGTGATCATGAACCGTATAAAGAATAAGGAATTTCCCGATACAGTCACAGAAGTGGTATGGCAGAATACCAATGGTGTTCCGCAGTTTTCGCCGACTTATGACGGACGTATCAATGAAGTAACTGTTACAGATGAGACAAGAGAAGCCGTCAGACAGGCTCTTGAAGGTGTGGATTATTCAGAAGGAGCACTGTTTTTTATCCAGAAGTCTGAAGCTGAAAGCCAGAATGTCTCCTGGTTTGAGAAAGATCTGAAAAGGCTGTTTAAATACGGCGTACATGAATTTTATACCTATCCGGATTCAGCAGAAAGTTCCACAGGATCGTAATAAACGATACTCTTCATATAACTCATTTAACAGGATTGCGGTAATACTGCTCAAAATATGGACATATTCTTCGGGAACAAAAGAATATGTCCATATTTTTGATTTATAGTAATCAATCATAAAAAGACAGAAAAAAGAGAAATAATTTAGGATAGTATTTTGCTAAAGTATATGCTATAATGTGATCAATTGGCGAAATGAATAACTGTAACTGTTCAGCGGTTTATTATTACTGCCAATATACTGAACAGTTACGAATAACTTTGGAAAGGCAGGAAATATCATGCAGGTATTATACAAAAGCACAAGAGGAAAAGAAGAAACCGTAACAGCTTCTATGGCTATTTTAAAGGGGCTTTCTGAGGATGGCGGCTTATTTGTGCCGACAGAGATTCCGAAGCTGGATGTCCCAATGGATGAGCTGGCAAAGATGAGCTATCAGGAGACAGCATATGAAGTAATGAAATGTTTCCTTACTGATTTTACAGAAGAAGAATTAAAGAACTGCATCAACAATGCCTATGATGAAAAATTTGATACAAAAGAGATTGCACCGCTTCATGAAGCAGACGGAGCTTATTTCCTTGAGCTGTATCATGGTGCGACCATTGCGTTTAAGGATATGGCATTATCAATTCTTCCACATCTTATGACTACAGCTGCTAAGAAGAATCAGGTAAAAAATGAGATTGTTATTCTTACCGCTACTTCCGGAGATACAGGTAAAGCGGCAATGGCCGGATTTGCAGATGTTCCGGGAACCAAGATCATCGTTTTCTATCCGAAACATGGTGTAAGTCCTATCCAGGAGAAACAGATGGTAACTCAGAAAGGCAACAATACATATGTTGTGGGAATTACCGGAAACTTTGACGATGCACAGACTGCCGTAAAGAAAATGTTCAATGATAAGGAACTGGAAGCAGAACTTGATGCTGCAGGATATCAGTTCTCATCTGCGAACTCTATCAATATCGGACGTCTGGTACCGCAGATCGTTTATTATGTATATGCATATGCATCACTTGTACGTCAGGGCAAGATCAAAGACGGTCAGGAGATCAATGTGGTAGTACCTACCGGAAACTTTGGAAATATCCTGGCTGCTTATTATGCAAAACAGATGGGACTTCCGGTTCACAAACTTATCTGTGCCTCCAATGATAACAAGGTTCTGTATGATTTCTTCCGCACAGGAACTTATGACAGAAAGCGTGACTTTATCCTTACAACCTCACCGTCCATGGATATTCTGATCTCCAGCAATCTGGAACGTCTGATCTACCGTATCGCAGGCGGTGATGCAAAAAAATGTGCAGAGCTGATGCAGTCTCTTACTGCAGGCGGCGAGTATACCATCACAGAAGACATGAAGGCACAGCTTGCAGACTTCTATGGCAATTACTGTACAGAAGACGAAACAGCAAAAACAATCGCAGAAATCTTCAAAGACAGTCATTATGTGATAGATACCCATACTGCAGTTGCAGCAGGTGTTTATGACAAATATGTAAAAGATACCAATGATACCACACCAACTGTCATTGCATCCACAGCAAGCCCATATAAATTTACAAGAAGTGTAATGGAAGCACTTGGAGCAGATACAGACGGTAAGGATGATTTTGCACTGGCTGATGAACTGAGTGCGCTTTCCGGAGTGAAACTTCCACAGGCAGTTGAGACGATCCGCACAGCACCGGTGCTTCATAACCGGGTGGTAGATGCGCCGGATATGCCAAAGGCAGTAAAAGATATCCTTGGAATCCGATAATCGTTACTGTTCACTCCGTTCACAGTAACGTAGCCAAAATTCATTCCAGATTGCC
>OLRH01001156.1_pt1 | contig 13735 bp, 12 predicted proteins | sample 1672321 | NCBI WGS metagenome assembly OLRH01 (sample SAMEA3136671, study PRJEB25190) | human gut metagenome | reverse complement strand
ATGCGTACTTGTTTCATCCGCAAAGTAAATGATTGTCCCCGGATACGAAAGCTGAAATTCTGTATTGGATGTCCTGCCATTCTGGCAGCACAGTTAATGCTGCTATATTTTTTACAAACCAATATTTTTATCTGACCGGATCAGGCAGTGAAGCGGATTGCGAAAATCCGTGTTACAGCCTGTGACGGAGATTGTGTTACTTTATATAAGGAATATTCAGGTCGAAAGACTTTTACGGACAGAGACTGCGAGGCTGCAGTCTGTCTGAATCTTGGAAAAGGTATCTGACACACGGACATATAGATCATATGGCAGCGATGGATGAACTGAAGACATTGCTCGGAGAGAGCACAGGCGCACAGACATATGCATCTGAGGATGAGAGGGATGTCCTAGGCAATAGCAGGGTCAATCTTTCTGCTATGATGACATCCGTGTTCGAAAAGGTTGTTGAGACTTCTGTGGACAACTATCTGGCAGACGGAGATGTCAGAAAGCTTCTGGATACCGAGATGAGATGCATAAGTGTTCCCGGACATACCAGGGGCGGTATGTGCTATTACTTCGAACAGGGGCATATATTGTTCTCGGGAGACACCTTGTTTAAGTATAGTGTCGGAAGATCTGACTTCCCGACGGGAGATGAGAACGCGCTTCTTGAGAATATCAGAGAGAAGCTGTTTGTTCTGCCGGATGATACTGTGGTCTATCCGGGACATGGTGACAAGACACAGATTGGAAAAGAGAAAAAGATGAATCCATTCTTTTAGTATAACGGGGGTGTAAAGCCTCCGTTATACTATATAAAATAAAAAGGACATGTGTGGGATTATAAAGAATGATTTTACTTATTCAGAATATAGAAGATTATAACAATGATTTCAGGGTGAGCCTTCAGGCGTTCTACGGCGGTGAGAGGATTATTGTGCCCGAAATATTTGACAAAAAACCGGAACTGAAGAATGAGGTCGATAAGATATTCGTGGCAGACATAGATACACGTGACGCAGATTCGACCAAAGACATAGATTTAGGCAATGATGCGGATTCGGTCAACAACGCGGATGCGGGCAAAGATACAGGTTCGAGAAAAGATGCGAATTCAGGCAAATATACAGTTTCAGATACGAGTATAGAGATCAGAATGTATGCGGCAGACCCGGAAGAAGCAGCCGGATCGAACTTTATCGACATAATAGATGGAGTTGTCAACGGCGCATCTGTCAGTGCAATGCCGGTGTGCAGCACCAGGGTGGATGTAGGCGGAGATGGCAGAGATAAATCTGTTGTGCGGAATCCGTTAAAGCTGGCGATATATGAGATGCTTTCGAGGTATACTGGAAGGGTACTGCCGTGGGGATCGCTCACAGGCATCAGACCGACTAAAATCGCGGTTGCGCAGATCGAGGATGGTGCTGACCGGCAGGCTGTGGTGGAGAATTACATCAAAGTGTATGGCACTTCCAGAGCGAAGGCAGAGCTGGCGTTTGACGTTGCGGGCAGAGAGAAAAAGATCATAGATTCTGTAGCCGAGGAGGATGAGTACTGTCTGTACATTGGAATCCCATTTTGCCCGACAAGATGCCTGTATTGCTCATTTACATCGTATCCGATAGCTGCATATAAAGATAAAGTAGAAGATTATCTTGATGCCTTGGAAAAAGAAATGACCTACGTTGCGAAGGCGTACAGAGGAAAGCGGCTTATATCCATATATGTGGGAGGAGGAACACCATCATCGATATCGGCTGAAAACATGGAGAGGCTCTGCAGCATGGTTGAGAGTATGTTTGATATGAGTCATGTCAGGGAATTCACTATAGAGGCAGGAAGACCTGACAGCACCACGTATGATAAGCTTCTTGTGATGAAAAAACATGGAGTTACCCGTATAAGCATTAACCCTCAGACCATGAATGAGCAAACTCTCAGAACCATAGGAAGAGCTCATACTCCTGAACAGACCAGACAGGCTATGGCGATGGCGAGAAAGGTAGGATTTGACAACATAAATATGGATCTGATAGTCGGACTTCCCGGTGAGGATACAGACGCAGTGGAGAATACTCTGAGGCAGATAAAGGAACTTTCTCCGGAGAGCCTCACGGTTCATACATTGGCGGTCAAGAGGGCGGCAAAGCTCAATATAGAGATGGACAGATACAAAGATCAGTTGAAGAATGATATAGAGAGCCAGCTGGATGCTGTGACGATGGCAGCAGGTGAGATGGGGCTTGAGCCGTATTATCTCTATAGACAGAAGAATATGACAGGTAATCTTGAAAATGTGGGATATTCAAAAGAAGGTCTGGAATGTCTCTATAATATACTCATCATGGAGGAGAGAACTGATATCGTGGGACTCGGCGCGGGAAGCTCATCAAAGCTTGTGGTGAGACCCGGACATGATGGCGTCACAGAGGGAACCCGCATAGACAGGATAGAGAACTGCAAGAGTGTTGATGACTATATATCGCGAATTGATGAGATGATAGCAAGGAAAAAGGCGGGATTTATATGGGAGTAGCAGGCTCATTAGAAGAAAATGTGGCAGAAAAAAGTCCGGAGAATTGTTATTCTATGGATATGAATGATGCGATCCGACATGGAATGTGCGTCAGTATTTTGGCATCAGAACTGGCAAAGGAACTTGGAATGAGTGATGAATTTGTTCACAAGGTGGCTGTTGCAGGGATGCTTCACGATGTTGGAAAGCTTCAGATAAGTCCATACATTTATGGACGAAAGAGAAACACCATGAAGATAGAAGAGATGCAGTATGTCCGCCTTCATGCAAAAATGGGAGCCGATATACTGTCGAGAGAGGGGTATGATAAGGATATAGTGGATATGGTTCATTATCATCATGAGAATTACGATGGTTCGGGATATCCCTACAGAATGCAAGGTGATGAGATCCCTGTGGGCGCCAGAATGATCAGGGTGTGTGACGTGTTCAGCGCCCTGGTGAGTGACAGGCCATACCGCAAGGCATTTGATGCTGAGACGGCATTTGGGATGGTGATTGACGAGGTCAGGCACTTTGATATGAAGATATTTCTGGCATTTCAGCGCATGATAAATACGTCGGATGTTATAGAGAAAATAGATGGAGTGCTCCATGGCAGTATACCGGGACTTGACGAAAAATGAAAAAAGTGTATAGTGACATAAGGAAGTTTTTTTAATAGGAGGAACAGCAAAAGATGGCAGAATCTATGCAGGGGCTTAAGCGAAGCCACAGATGTACAGAGGTAAGCAGCGCAAATATCGGCGAGAAGGTTACGGTGATGGGCTGGGTTGCCAAGAGTAGAAATAAAGGTGGAATCATATTCGTCGACCTTCGAGATAGAAGTGGAATTTTACAGGTTATTTTCGAGGAGGCACAGTGCGGAACAGAGTGTTTTGAAAAGGCAGGAAAGCTCCGTTCAGAGTATGTTGCTGCTATAGAGGGAACAGTGTGCAAGCGTGCCGGTGCGGTGAATGAGAATCTCGCTACAGGAGATATAGAGGTTGTTGCTACAAGCCTTCGTATCCTGTCAGAGGCGGAGACACCTCCATTCCCTATCGAGGAGAATAGCAAGACTAAGGAAGAACTGAGACTTAAGTACAGATATCTGGATCTTAGACGCCCTGATCTTCAGAGAAATCTTATGATGAAGAGCAAGGTTGCGGGCATCGCCAGACAGTTTATGGCAGATGAGGGATTCCTTGAGATAGAGACACCTATGCTGACAAAGTCAACACCGGAGGGAGCCAGAGATTACCTTGTGCCTAGCCGTGTGCATCCGGGTTCATTCTACGCCCTGCCACAGTCACCACAGTTATTCAAGCAGCTCCTCATGTGTTCAGGATATGACAGATATTTCCAGATAGCCAGATGTTTCCGTGACGAGGATCTTCGTGCGGACAGACAGCCTGAGTTTACGCAGATGGATATGGAGCTTTCATTTGTCGATGTTGAGGATGTAATAGATGTAAATGAGCGTCTTCTTGCAAAACTTTTCAAGGAGGTGCTTGATCTTGACATTCAGCTTCCTATCCAGAGAATGACATGGCAGGAGGCTATGGACAGATTTGGTTCAGATAAGCCGGATCTCAGATTCGGACTTGAGCTTAAGGATGTGAGCGACATAGTTAAAGACTGCGGATTTGGCGTGTTTACAGGTGCTCTTGAAAATGGCGGTACAGTACGTGGTATCAACGCCGAAGGCCAGGGCAGCATGCCTAGAAAGAAGATAGATGCCCTTATCGAGTATGCAAAGACATACGGTGCAAAGGGACTTGCATATATAGTTATCAACGAGGATGGCAGCTACAAGTCATCATTTGCAAAGTTTATGACAGATGAACAGATGTCAGCCCTTGTAAATGCAATGGAAGGAAAGCCGGGCGACCTTCTCCTCTTCGCAGCAGACAAGAAGAAGGTAGTATGGACAGTCCTCGGAGCACTCAGATGCCATCTGGCAGAGCTCATGGGACTTGTTGACAAGAATGAGTTCAGATTCGTGTGGATCACAGAGTTCCCACTCCTTGAGTGGTCTGATGAGGAGAACAGATTTACAGCTATGCACCATCCGTTCACAATGCCTATGGAGGAGGATCTTCAGTACATCGATTCTGATCCGGGCAGAGTTCGTGCAAAGGCATATGATATCGTGTTAAATGGTAATGAGATCGGTGGTGGTTCGGTGAGAATCCATCAGAACGATGTACAGGAGAAGATGTTTGAGTGTCTTGGCTTCACGAAGGCTCAGGCGCATGAGAGATTTGGATTCCTTCTGGATGCGTTCAAGTATGGAGTACCACCTCACGCAGGACTTGCCTATGGTCTTGATCGTCTGGTCATGCTCATGGCAAAGCAGGATTCTATCCGTGACGTTATCGCATTCCCTAAGGTAAAGGATGCATCATGTCCAATGACAAATGCGCCTGACCGCGTGGATGACAAGCAGCTCGCTGAGCTTGGAATCGAGGTTGCTCCAGAGACAGAAGGTCAGGAACCAGCTGATGATGCAGAGTAATGCTTAATAATCTATGACAGATAATTCAATGAGCAAGGATGCCGCATGCGCCATTAAGACGTCATGCGGCAGATTTGTTTTGTATATTCGGTAATCCAATAATGTTTAATTTTAATTGATGAAAGCTAGCGAAAGGAGGTTGACCTGATGGGATATATTACAGCAATAAAATTTGCAGTGTTTGTATTTCCAGTGATCGCCCTCATACTTACATTGCCATATATCATAGTGCAATACTTCAAATATGGCTCGGTCAGTTTTCTGAGATCACTCATACTCTTCACATTCTTTTTCTATATGTTATGCGCATACTTTCTGGTCATTATGCCATTGCCGCACAGATATGAGGTGGGACCGGGCAGAGAACTGAATCTTGTGCCGTTTAAGTTTATAGAAAAGTTCAAAGCGGAGACGGTTCTGAACATTCATGACAGCTCAACATATGTTGCAGCTCTCAGGCAGGAGTGTGTGTATGTAGTTCTGTTTAACGTGCTTCTCACCATGCCGTTTGGAATGTATATGAAGTATTATTTCAAGAAAAAATTTCTTGTTACGACATTCCTCACATTCTGTTTGTCAGCATTTTTTGAGTTTACACAGTATACCGGACTGTATTTCATATATCAGGGCTCATACAGAATATGTGATGTGGATGACCTGATCCAGAATACCGTGGGAGGAATACTGGGGTATGTTCTGATGAGCATATTAGGGCTTATGCTGCCGGTTCCATCCAGGGATGATATTGATAACAAAGCATATACAAAGGGGCTGCGAGTGTCGGGACTCAGACGTACCGTGATGTGTGGTATTGATACATTGATATTTGGCGGCATATGTTTCTATGTGATGTACAAATATCCTAAATGGACCACTATAGCGATAGCTGCTGCATTTGTACTGTATTATGTAGTGTTCCCACTTATTACCAACGGACGGACATTTGGCTGTTGCATAGCAAGACTTAGGATCTCAGCATCAGATCATCGAAATATAAGAATGATTTTCAGAAATGTATTTGTGGCACTTTATTATGCAGTGCTTCCTTTGTTTATAGGAGAATATCTCATAAGAGGGGCAAAGGAACTTCAGGCATCGAGAGATAACAAGTTGATCGTGGCTGCTGTGGTTGGCCTGGCAATATTCTTATTCTATATGGTGAATGCAATCATTGTGTGGTCCACCAGGAGAATATATTATGATATGTGGTTTAAGACTTCGTTTGTCAGCACTATAAAGGTCAAAGGCATGACTCCTGCTCCAGAGGATGCAAGCGGATATATTCAGTCGGCGGACGGCTGGCTTGTAAGACCGAGCAAAAAGATGTTTACCAATCCGCTTGAGTTTGAGGAGGAAGTACGTCGGGCTGAGGAGAGGATGAATGGAAAATCTGCGGAGCGGACGGAGACTACAAAGCCGTCCCCAAAAGCAAAACCGTTGGATTTTGAGAAAACGTCGGAGGCGGCAAGAACGCCAAAATCCTCAGATTCACACAATGAACAGATAACAGACCCGAATTTCGACCTCTGGGCTGATGAGGACAAGAATAAATAAACAAAAATAAATAATCACTATAAATTATTCAGGTTATCCTATGTTGGAATCATTCATGAGATAACCTGTTTTTTGTTGGGATTTGACGGTGGAGGCGCAGAGGAATGTCGGGATTTGACGGCGGAGGTGCAGAGGAATGAAAGCTGCCGGCGATGAATAGATATTATATATTGGAATATGTAAAGCAAGGAGGGCATATATATAGTATCGGAGGTGATGTACGTGGAAAATGGGCAGTCATATAAGCGTGGCTGGTTATGTGGCAGGCTGGTGCTGATCATTATAGCCATGGTCGTTATTGCGGAAATATGTACCGGATGTGGCAGATTTGATATTTCAGACGATGGGGAAAAACTAATGTATGATGTGTGCGATGAGACTATGCTGCCGGATGAACTGGTGACAATAATCGACAAGAAGAAAGAAAAGCCATTTAATCTGGTTTATTCCAACAGTACATATACATATATAGTTATGGCGGCCGGAATGCAGGAAAGAGATGATGTAGGAATGGTGATCGATGAGATGTATAAGGATGATAATGCAATATATGTGAAGTCTATACTCAGACAGACTGCTACTCCGTCAGATGGGGTAAAGGGTGATGGAGTATCGTTCCCATATACTGTTATAAGAATAATGAAGATGGATATGCCTGTAGTGTTTAAGTAGAAAATATATCGTTATAAAGAGCGTGTGGTGTATTGGTTTATAGTAAAAAAGAAAAGTGGAGTGGAAAATGATATGGAGCTGATCAAGAACAGGATAACAACAACCAATCTGAAGACTGCTAAATACATGGAATTTACTGTGGATGATGATTTCAATGTACCGGATGCAAAAGGTGACATAGACAGGTTTATCGCCAGTAAGGGACAGATATCTCTCGATGAGACGGAGGTGCTGGAGGGAAGGGTAAGGATATCGGGTAGTGTGAATTATGCGATCCTTTATCAGACTGACAGCGATGGAAGCATGTTTGAAAATCACGAAGGAGACATTCCGTTTGAGGAGATGATCAATGCTGACGGATTGATGCCGGGGGATAAGGTATCGCTGCAGAGCACCCTTGAAGATCTGTATGTTACTGTGATAAATTCCCGCAAATATGAGGTCAGAGGGCTGATTCAGATAAAACTATGGGCGTGTCAACAGGCTGTGGTGGAGGGCGCATCAGGAATAGCAAATGGTTCCGGTATAGAATGCATGACTGAAAAGATATGTTTTACCAATGTTGTGGCATCGTCGAGAGATATGGTGAAGTTGAAAGAAGACGTGGAGATCCCTGCCAACAAACCTGATATAGGACGGATTCTGTGGGATCAGGTGACATTTGCGGAGCTGGAGAGCCGGGCGACTGATATGGGGGTTCATATAAGCGGCAGAATGGATATATTTGTCATATACAAACCAGATGATGAACTGGCGCCGGTACAGTATGTGAATGCATCCAGAGAGTTTCAGGACACCATAAGCTGTGATGGCATAGATGAGGATATGATATTGGATGACATCATATCAGTCGGACGAGGGGTTGTGTCGGTGAGGGCTGATGAACATGGAGAAGACAGGATACTGCAGGTTGAGAGCAGCCTTAACCTGGACGTAAAGGTATATGAGGATGTTGAGACAGAACTTCTTCGAGATATGTTTTCTTATTCTGCTGAGGTTGAACCTGTCAGGTCAGGTTTCGGCTACGAGAATCTGTTGATGAGGAATAACGCCAAGACCAAGGTGGTAAAAAAAGAAAGGATAAAGAGCAGTCAGCCAGCTATACTTCAGGTTGTAAATATCACAGGTATTGTGGATATAGATGACGTGAAGCCCTCAGATGATGCGGTGATAGTGGATGGAGCAGTAAAAGCTTCAATCATGTATGTTTCATCTGATGACAGCAGACCTCTCTGCCAGATGGAGATAGCGGCACCGTTCACTTACCGGCTTGAGACAATACCGCTGCGACCACAGGATTCTATCAGGATAACTCCTGCCCTCAGTCAGATCTCAGCAACTCTTCCGGGCAGTGATGAGGTTGAGATGAAAGCGATAGTGGATATGGGGATGACGATATTTACGCGAAAAGAGATAGAGGTTATAAATGATATGACTGTTGCACCTGTGGATATGAAGAAAAAAGCTGAATCACCGGGAATTGTGGGATATGTGGTAAAAGATGGAGACAGTATATGGTCGATAGCAAAACAGTATTATTCAAGCCTGGACTCGATACGGAAGCTAAATAACATTGAAGATGATAAGATACAGAAGGGTGATAAGCTGATAGTGGTCAAATGTGTGACCCATTAGCGTGCTGCCAGAACGCTTGATCCCCTACTGTTGCTCATGTATCCGTGACGGTTACTTTGGTGATTTCCACCGGAATGAGTATTTGTCGGAGTGTGACTTGTCCCTGGCTGCTGCGGATTCGCCTGTCGTCAACTCATTTATTATGTCGTCATAAGTGGATGGCAGATCTGTCAACCCGAGGATGTAGTCGGAGGATACGTTATAGAGTTTTGCAAGATATAAGAGATGGCGGATAGGCATAGCGCTGGCATCTCGTTCGTAACGCGCGTACATGGTCTGAGATGTGCATAGATAATCAGCCACGTATTTCTGTGAATAATCGTGGTCCTCTCTCAGCTCACGTATACGCTGTATATATTTTTTTTCATCTTCAAAATAAGTATAATTCATGCTCTCACCTAGAAAAATGATAGCATAGGACGTGATGCCACTTGGGATTCTAGTAAATATATTTACTAAACAAAAACGTCAAAAAAACGCCGTATATTACTGCTGGATATACTTTGTAGCCAACAGACGTATACGGCGGATGTCCTTGTAATACATTGAAACAGACGTATGAGAGAGCGCTTTGCATGTCTCCTGTGTCGGATATTTTATTCTGTAGCAGATGCCTTTGCAACATCTGTTTCCTGCTTGCTGTCTGACTTATCAGGGAGAAGTCTGGAAAACAGTGGTACAAGCTGGGCAGCTACCACAGCCTTGAGAAGATCAAGAGGGATGAATGCAACGAATCCTGAAAGGAAAGCAACTTTCCATGTGAGGTTTCCGTTGAACTTCCACCATATCATACCGATTATATCGATCAATACAACACCTAGAATAGCGAATAATGTATATGTAAGTCTGTTGTATTTCTTGCCCTTTATCAATCCGATCACTACTGAGGCGATTATGAACGAGAATGTATAGCCGCCAAATACTCCGAAGAGATATCCAAGTCCTGAGCCTCCACCGATAAATACCGGAACACCTATTGCACCGAGGATCATCCACAGGGCGATGATGATTGTTGAATCCCTAAGCTCAAATACAAGAGCAATGAGTATGATCATAAAGTTGAGAAGTGTTATGTGAGCTGCGTTTGGAAGCGGTGTAGGAATGCTCAGGTAAGCGGATACACAGAGGATGGCTGTAAACATAGCCATCATAACCAGCTCGACAGTTGTAAATTTGTTTTTCATAGTATTTAGTCCTCCAGTTGATTATATTTGATTATTATCACAATAGCCGTTGCATACTGATAAGGTTTCGGCTGTTCATAACAAAACCAGGTAGTTCCAGCGGGCTGATGCTGAATACTGCCTGGAATGTTAACCTATACACAAGGGCTATGGTTGACATTATATAGTGCATATATCAAAATGTCAACCATAAAAATAATGCTAGGTTGACATTTGCGTTCTTGGTCGGAGATAGTGTCCACTTTTGGGGGAGGATCCATTACATTGGTCGCTTTCTTTTATATGTCGTGTATTACTTTTTCCCCATTTTCTTGAACTTTCTGGTCGCTTAGATATATAATATCAAGAAAGATGATAAAAGGATGACAAAATCATAATAAGCCATATGATAAGCAAGTGCGCCGGGTAGAACGCATAAAACACGTATTTCAGGTTCAATCTCCCGCGCTTTCCATTGTACATATTTATCGGGATGAGCGCCGGCAGTGCATACAACTGCCTCATTCCAAGGCACAGCACATACGTGATCGTACTTATTATGATCGCCTCTATATTCTGCCTGAGGCTGAAGTACGATATTTTCCCAATCGGATCTCCATCTGTCGATAGCTCTGTCCGCCTTTCTTTCTCACACCAGTAAAATGCAAGTATCACACCAACCCCTGCCATTCCATAATCGAATCTCAGAAACTCAGCGATCAGTGCAGCTGCAATTGCTATCTCTACACGCCATGCTCCAAGCCGGCCGCGGCTCTCCATGGAATATATAACGAACAGACCGACTGTCAGTGTAAAGAATACATTCTGTGCTCCCGGATACCACAGTCTGTCATGTATCGCAAGGTCAAATGGAATCTCTGATATCAGCGCAAATGCCGCCATTCTCAAAAAATATCTCCTTATGTCTGACGTATGCATAAACCCCTGCACTATCAGAAAGGCAAATATTGGAAATGCTAGGCGTCCCACAGCCCGCATGTATCGGTCATTGTTCATGAGTACAAGCCCCACATGATCTATAAGCATACATATACAGGCCGTGATCTTCAATGCGTTTGAAGAAAGGATTCTTATATCTATATTTTTTTTGCTCCTGCCAGTTGCTAATTTTCTCTCCACATTTTCTCCCTTGCTATGTCGTATGCCATCTGCGCATAATTATGTTTTATCACATGAATCATTTGCCAAGGCATCGCCCGATCACGATCCCGGTCCTATGCCAATGCGAGTCAAAAAAACAGCACATGACTTTCGGTTTATCATGTGCTGCTCTTCTCACAAAACTTATATATCTATCTGTAATCGTCTAGATTCTCTTTCTGAGCGCCTTAGACAATGTAGACAGCTCCTCTGTGTCTGCTTTGCCAGGTATCCATGTCATAGTCACATTATCCTTGATATATCTTGGGACAAGGTGCATATGAAAGTGAAATACTGTCTGACCTGCTGCTTCTCCGTTATTCTGTAATATATTCAAACCGTCCGGATTCAGCTCTGCCTTCTGAGCCTTTGCAACCTCCGTAGCAATAGTAAATATCTTAGCTGCTGTCTCAGCATCTATACTATATATATCATCAAAATGTTCTTTAGGAATTATGAGCGCATGTCCTTTATTCGCAGGATTCACATCAAGGATAACTCTGCACACACTGTCTTCGTATACAGTTGCTGATGGAATCTCACCATTGGCTATCTTACAAAAAATACAATCATCTTTGTTCATAAAAGTTCTACCTCCTCATCGCCTTTTTCCATTGTAACCCATGTGACAAAATTTTACAAGTATGAAAGAGATTCACTGATCAGGCATATATGGGAAAATAACTGTTGACTATTGAGCTTTGATGATATAGAGTAATGATTGCATTTATAAATATTAGAAAAACGCTCTTATTCAGAATGGTGGAGTCATAAGGGACTGAGAAGCCATGGCAACCCCGATACAGATATCGGAAGGTGCCGGCCTGAGCGACGCGGAAGAAAGCATTGCGTGTGTATGGTGTGCTGAGTGATCCGTGTTCGAACAATGAGAGGCTTGACACAGACGATCAAACCGCTCATATGAAGCGGTTTTTCTTATGTACAAAAAAGAAAGGAAAAAGTAAAGGAAACAGTATGGAAAGAAGATTATTTACATCGGAATCAGTAACAGAAGGACATCCTGACAAGATCTGTGACCAGATATCAGATGCAGTGCTTGATGCGCTGATGGAGCAGGATCCAATGAGCCGTGTTGCATGTGAGACATCCATCACAACAGGCCTTGTGCTTGTCATGGGAGAGATCACAACCAACGCATATGTGGATATCCAGAAGATAGTCCGTGAGACGATCAGAGAGATCGGATACGACAGAGCAAAGTATGGATTTGACTGTGATACATGTGGGGTTATCACAGCAATAGACGAGCAGTCATCAGATATCGCCATGGGAGTTGACAAGGCTCTTGAGGCAAAAGAGCATCTTATGAGTGAGGATGATATAGAGGCTATAGGCGCTGGAGATCAGGGAATGATGTTCGGATTTGCCACAAATGAGACTCCGGAATACATGCCATATCCGATAGCACTTGCCCACAAGCTGGCGAGAAAGCTCACAGAGGTTAGAAAGAACGGAACACTCCCATATCTCAGACCTGATGGAAAGACACAGGTTACAGTTGAGTATGATGAGAATGACAAGCCGGTAAGGCTTGATGCAGTGGTTCTCTCAACACAGCACGGAGAGGAAGTCAGCCAGGAGCAGATACATGCTGATGTTAAGAAGTATATATTCGATGAGGTTCTTCCGCAGGAGCTTGTAGACGAGAATACTAAGTTCTTCATCAACCCAACAGGAAGATTTGTAATAGGCGGACCAAATGGAGACAGCGGTCTGACAGGACGTAAGATCATCGTGGACACATACGGCGGATATGCCCGTCACGGCGGTGGTGCATTCTCGGGCAAGGACTGTACCAAGGTTGACCGTTCAGCAGCTTATGCGGCTCGTTACGTTGCCAAGAACATCGTTGCTGCGGGTCTGGCAGACAAGTGCGAGATACAGCTCTCATACGCCATAGGCGTTGCAAGACCTACATCCATCATGGTAGATACATTTGGAACAGGAAAGCTTTCAGATGAGAAGCTTGTGGAGATCATCAGAGAGAATTTTGATCTCAGACCAGCCGGCATCATCAGGATGCTTGATCTCAGAAGACCGATCTACAAGCAGACGGCTGCTTATGGACACTTTGGAAGAACAGACATTGACCTTCCATGGGAGAAACTTGACAAAGTCGATGCGCTTAAGGCATATATCTAAGATATATCCTATTACCGCGAAAACAGCTCGATTTAGGATAAAATGGTAATGCACTTTCTATAATTTTAAAAATTTTTTCTCTTAGAAAAGATTAAACCGGCTTCAGCCCTTTATTATCAGGGTTGAAGCCGGTTTTTATCAGCACTTTTTGTCCTATAAGTCACACTGTCCTGTTCTTAGTTCTTATATTTTTTTGCGGATTCCAGAACAGCGTCTATCTCGTCAAGAGACGCCTGAATCTTGCGATCTCGATCCGTATCTTCAGCCACGTCAAATGCTGAGTCAATCATGTCATTAGAGTTTTCAGTCTTTTCTGGCTGTGATGAGTCTTTGCGGGTATCCTGACCGCCATCGTTCATGTCA
>OLRH01001149.1_pt1 | contig 13791 bp, 8 predicted proteins | sample 1672321 | NCBI WGS metagenome assembly OLRH01 (sample SAMEA3136671, study PRJEB25190) | human gut metagenome | reverse complement strand
TCTATGAAAATGGGACGCTCACGGAGCGATACGGTGCGCTGGATTTTGACTGGGACAGGCTGGCGCAGCTGCTCTACGACGACGGGCTTGCGGGGTAAACGGCTATGCCGGGCTGCTGTCCTGTCAGGAATGCGGGAACGTGTTCAGTCCCATGATCCGCTGCTGGAACGGCAGCCGCCGCGTAGAATACGTCTGCCGGGGCTACCAACGGAACGGGAAAGGTTATTGCACCTCTCACCGCATCCACGAAGAAGTTCTGGATAAAGCCATCCGGGATGATACAGAAAAGCTGCGGGCGCAATATGCAGCCGAACTGAAAAGGTCACACAGTTGCAAAAACAGTGGGCGTTGAGGAAGCCGGTCCTCGACGCCCACTGCTTGACTTTGCAGAAAGAAATTTTGAGATTGGAGCAGGAGGTTGATGCGCTGGTGATGGAAAAGCTGAATGGCGACGGAGGCTCATCTGCTCACGAAATCGGTACTTGAACACCGTAAATCAATCGCCTCAAAAACAAAATCGTGGCCCAGCGTCAGCGGCCACGATTTTGAACGAAGAAAGACCTTTGTTGTCGAGGCGGGCGCGCTCTGCGCGGCTGCCTGACATCCAAAGGTCATTTCTGAGTGGTGCGCCCGACAGGACTTGAACCTGCACGCTTGCGGAATGGAACCTAAAGGTGATGTCACCTTGGTGAAAGATTTTTATGATTTGATATAACTCTCTGATGAAGCAAGTCTTCTGTTAGCGGCGTGGCTCTTGGAGTTGATTTATACGCCGCAGAAATCGTCCTTAATCTGAAAGCGAAATATCCTCACATTACTTTGGAGAGTGCAATCCCATGTGAGACGCAAGCGGTCAAGTGGTCCGTGGCAGCGCGAGAACGGTATTATAATATTGCTGCAAAATGCGACAAGGAAACCATGCTGCAACGGGAATACACGTCGGACTGTAAAGCTTTTTGGAACCACCGGCATTGCCGGTGGTTTTCTTTATACAAAAAGCGAGCGGATTCGGAACAAGTCCAAATCCGCTCGTTGCTTGACTGGAAATTATTTCAGAGTGAATTGTACACGCGTGGACGCATCGTACATCCGGAGGAGGATGGCTGCGACCTCGCTGCGGACAATGGTGCTGTCGGGGTTGAAGGTACCCTGCTTGTCAGAGCCGGTCAGGATGCCCGCACGATAGAATGCGTAAATTTCATCCGCACACTTGTCGCCCAGCTTCACGTCCGGGATCGCGTTGTCGGCAATGTTGTTGAGCGCCTTGTAGCCGTCCATCGCCGGATAGAAGATGGACACAAACTCACGGCGGGTCGCCGGGGCGTTCATCTGCGCTCTGGTGTAGTTGGCATAGCTCTTGTCCAGAATGCCGTTCGCAATGCCGTATTCGACATAGCTGTTATACCAGTTGGTCTTGCCGTTCATCAGCGTCACCTTGCCAGTATTCTGCATCTGATGCAGCGCGGAGGCCAGCTTGATCGCCTCAGCCACGGTCAGTGTGCCGTGCGGTTTGTAGGTCGTAGCGGTCACGCCGTCGATCAGGTAATTCTGCCATGCGCCCTTGACGGCATCATAGAACCAGTCGCTCTTCGACACGTCGGTAAACGGCAGCTTGCTGTTCGCACGGGACGAGCCGGTATTGCCGAGGATGGGATAATACGGCGGGATGATCGGCGTCTCGGGCTTCTTCTTAAGCCCGGCAATGGCTGCTTCCAGCTTTACCTTCGCTGCGTCTACCGCTTCCTGCGTGGCGTTTTCGTCGGCAAGAACAGCCTCCGCCTCACGCATTGCCGTCTCGAATGCGTCCCAGCCGCTTACATAGTCGTCTTTTCTGCGGTTCTGATTGTCGTCGTACAGCTTCTGCAGCGCGCTCTTGTCGACCGTCACGGGAACCGGATCGTCCTTGCTGGTCTCCACGCCGCCGAGCAGTGCCGGCCAGACGCCGCTGCCGAAGTCGTCGATCAGGACGGCCTCATAGCTGCCGTCCGCGTCCTTGCGCAGGCGGTAGATCTCGTTCGTGTCGCCGTTGAAGCGGGACAGGTACAGGCTGCCGTCGCTGTACGCGGTCATGGAGCAGTAGACGTAGTTGCTGGTCGAGTCATAAGGAGGCGCTTCCAGTGCCGACAGCGGCGTCTTTGTGGTGGTATAATCAAAGCCGTAGCCGTCGTCATGCACGCTGATCCACAGATCCCACAGATAACCCGCATCGTCCAGGATCGCGAAGTGCTCCGCCTCATATTCGCCGCTCCAGGTCGTGTTCTCCGGGTCGCCGTACCAATCCGTTGCACCGTCGTACCACGCGTCGCTGCTGTGCGTTTCCACGCCCAGCGATGCGATACCGATCAGGTTCTGTGCATGATGGTTGGAGACCGGAAGCTGAATCGCGTCACGAAGCGTCACATTGCTGGTGTCCATCGGGTCAAACGGCTTAAAGACGTAGCCCATGCGGTAGATACCGACCAGACGGGCAGCGCCTGCCGCGGAAAATTTGGTGCTGTACGCCATGTCGATCATCGGAACGCCGATGCCGTTGTCTGCAACCGCAAGGCTCTTGCCTGCCGCCGGGTCGACCTTGTGGAGCTTCCACGTCTGCGACTCGTCCTTGACCATGGTGCGGTCGGTCGCGTCGATGACGTAGTAGACCTGATCCACGGGGTCATAGGCCATGGCCGCCATGCTGGTGTCGATCTCAATACCGGTCTTCCAGCTGCTGCTGTTTTTCAGATCCCAGCTGAACAGCTCTGCCTTGCCGTTTGCGTCCTGGAGCATACCGGTGAGCGTTACGTTCAGCTGCTCCACCGAGACCGTGCACTCATCATAGACCGAGCGGTTCTGCGCGGAGGCTGCTCGGATGGTGCAGGTACCGGCATTTTTGGCCGTAACCACGCCGTTGGCGCTGACGGCTGCAACGCTGCTGTTGGAGCTGCTCCACACAACCTCACGGTTTGCAAGATTCCACGGCAGAACCGATGCTTTCAGCGTCTGCGTCTTGCCAAGGAGCAGGGAAACGCTGTGATCCGAGAGCGCAACTGCGGCGGCGCTTTCCGAAGCGCTCCAGCTGCCGCCCTCGCGCGGGATGCAGAGCGCGTGGAACTCTGCCGGGAAGTAATCGCCCCAGCCGCTTTCCGTGCATTCTGCGCTTGTCTTTGCGGTCAGGTCGATCTTGTGCAGCGCGGAGCTGACGGCAAAGAACAGAACATTCTCTTTCGATTCCCACTCCAGCGAACCGACGGCGCTGAAGTCGTCCTCCTCCGGCGTTGTATAGCGCTGGCCGACCGTCACAATTGCTTCCGGATCTGCGGCTGCATCGGAGGTTACTGCCGTAATCGGCAGGCGGTAAATCTTATAGTAGCTGTAATCTGTCTCGGCAAATGCATAGTAGAAATTGCCGCTGTCATCGCAGGCAAGCGTTCTGGCCTTGACCGGAAGCGTGCCGACAAGCGTCAGCTCACCGCTGTAGCGGTCGATGGTGTAGACCTTGCTGCCAGCATCCACGCCATAGAGCGTGTCGCTTGTCTTGTCATAGGCCATGTCAAGCAGCAGCGTATCCAGCGTGCGGACATAGCTTGCGTTCTCGGGGTCATTGGCGTCCAGCACATACAAATCGCCCGTGCTGGTGGAGGCAACAATTTTGCCGTCCACATAGGCCGCCGCATAGAAATCATCCGCGCTTGCGGCATACGGCGTCTTGACATAGGTTGTATCGCTGCCGCTCATGGTGTTCCAGATCTTGTTGCCGGTATAGTAGGCATCAAAGAGGAACATTGCCGGTTCGCCAGGCTGTTCGCCGATTTCCATTTCCACACGATAGGTGGATTCGTTCATCGCGTAGTCATATGCCTTGACGTAGAAAATGTTGCCGTTGGCACTGGACAGATTCAGCGTAAAGTCATTTGCCGTATTGGCCGCAGTCGTCTGATTTGCGCCGGCCTCTGCCAGTTTCACCGTACCGCTGCGGTCATACAGACGAACAGCCGCCACATACTGGTTGTCAAAAATATTGACGGTCATTTCGTTGTCAGCAACTGTAACATTGTTCACAACCGGCGCGGTGTTGTCGATCACGGCCGTAAACGTCTGCGTTGCGCCGCTGCCGAGCGAAGCCCAGTTCACGCTGCCGTCGTCCTGCACATAGTACTCCGGTGCCAGCGTCAGGTTCAACTCCAGCTGTTCGCCCTCTTTCATGCCAGCGGGCTTCCAGTCCAGCGGCAGATTGACGTACTCACTGGGGTTAAAATACTGCGAATAGAACGCGCCAAGGAAGTGGCCGAGCGTCTGCTCTGCAAGGACGGTATTCGTCGTCTTGTTGATGATCTGCAAACGGCTGTCTGCCACGTTGCGGATGGCGCAGAATTTCCAATAATAAATGCTGTCGCCGTTCTCGCTGTTGATGGCGTTGCGCTCGGGCAGATATTTGCTGTCGTTGACAACAGGGTTGCCGCCAAGCACGCTGCCGCGGCTATAGGGGCTGTTGTCGGATGCGTACTTGACGTACAGCACATTGTTATCGGTATAGGCGTTGCCCAGATACGGCATCCGGGTCTCTTCGCCACTTTGGTAGTGATAGTAGTCGCCAACCTCAAACATACTCGAAGCCGTCCATGAGCCGTAGAAGCCCAGCACCGGGATGGAGTGGCACGTGCCGCTCACGCCCTCGGCGCTTGTGCGCTCCTGCGCGAACACATAGCCCTCAAGATATGCACCAACCGAATAGTCGCGGTCAAGCGCCGCTTTTTGCTCCGCCGTCAGTGCAATGTTTACCGTGACGGTCGCGTGACCGTTTGCGGGAACAGTAACGCTGCTGCCGCTTGCCGCACTGCCATAGGTAACATTTGCCACCAGCGGTGCGGTTGCCTCATCAAGATAACGATCACCGCCGATGGTGGTCATTGCCTGTGTAAAGAAGCTTGCCGACAGGTCATAAGTCTGCTCCGTGCCGGACAGATCATACAGATCAAACGAGAAGCTGTATGTACCGTTCTTTGCCGCGTCCTCGCCAAGCTCAACCTTGACCTTGCCGTCGGAAGCGCCCTTGTTCGCAGAATCGGCCATCCAGACATAGGAATCTGCCGTGATGGCCGCGCCGATGTTCGCAACGCCCGCACCCTGCTTCAGAACCGACCAGTAATGCGTCGCGTCCTCTCGCGCCGGAGTAGCTGTGGACATCAGCAGGCTCTGCGCCAGATGGCGCACCGAGCGGTTCGTCTTGGACAGACCGGCCGCCTGATAATGCTGCGCAAACAGCGCTGACATACCGGCAATCTGCGGCGCAGCCATGGACGTACCGGACATATTCTCATAGCCCTTACCGCCCTGCTCCAGACCGTTGACCGAATAGATGTTGCCGCCAGGGGCGGTGATTTCGGGCTTCAGCTCCAGGCTGCCGGGAACACCCCAGCTGGCGAAGCTGCTCATGGTCATGTACTCGGCGGAGTCCGGAATGACAGCTGCATCTGCGCTGACTTTCATCCTACCCTTATAGTAGAGCACCTTGCTGGAATCGTTTTTGTCATAGACCGGCTCTGCCTTGTCGCGGAACACTCTTGCTGTGTCCTGCGTCACCAGAACGCACGGTGCTTCGTTCCAGTAACTGCTCAGATCCATGCTGATCGTACCGGGGACATTATTGTAAACAATCGTTGCGGCAACGCCATACTGCGCGGCGTTGCTTGCTTTCATGGAGAAGTCGAGCTCACCGCGAGAGCAGAACACAATCTTACCCTCCAGCAGGTCTTTGCCGCCGATGGCGTCATAATCTCCCGTGTTGCCCACGCCGTCGATCAGGATATACTCATACTCGCCAGCGATAGACTTCATCTGCTTCATGCCATGGCCGGCCTTTTCCCCGGTCGTTTCCATGTAGATGAACTTCTGGCCGTCAACCTCCAGATATTCGCCGGTGTTGCCGATGTTGTCAACCGACGTGACGGTAAATGCATTGGTGAACGAGCCGGGCGCGCCGACCACGTCCATGCTGACGTCATCGTCATACAGCAGCCCCGTGCCGCTGCTGGCATCGTAGCCATTGGAGCCGGCATAGGCATTTTCCGCCCAGTTGCCGGAGTTACCGGCAGAGATGGACACCACAGCGTCCTTGGACGCAAGGCTGTCCAGAATTGCCTGATAGACCGGAACCGGATCGGTATCCGCGTCCATATAGGCCGTGTACTTCGACGGGCCGGGATAGCTGGAGCCGAGCGAGAGGTTGATGCTGTCGGCACCCAGAACAATTGCGTCCTCGATGGCCGCCATATAGTCCGAATCGAACGCGCCGCCGTTCGAGCCGAACACCTTCATAACCAGCAGCTGTGCCTCCGGCGCAACGCCCTGTGTCTTGACGGTATCCAGCGCGGAAACATAGGTGGTTTCGTCGCCGTCTGTCTGCGGGACATATTTGTTTGCCGCCGCAATACCGGCAACGTGCGAGCCGTGTTCCGACTGCGTATCGTTGTCGTGCGTCACGTCGGTATTCTTATCTACATAGTTATATGCGAACGGAAGCTTGCTGCCATAGTAGAGGTCGTCGGCGCTCACGCCGTTCTGCGCAATGTTCAGCTGGCTGAGAACCGCCGTTACCTTGCTCTGGTCGAGCAGATCGAGGCTCTTGATGTAATTCTCATTGCCGTTCGCTTCCTGCTGTAGCGCATAGTCGAATGCGCCGTTGTCAAACGACTGGTGATCGGTATCGATGCCGGTATCGATCACGGCGATCCGCGTGCCCGCGCCGGTATAACCGGTTTCATATGCGACGTTCGTGCCGATCATACTGGAGGACGTGGCCATATTGGGCTGCGTCGCCAGCTTCTCCGCCGAGCGGTCGGGATAGTAGCGCTGCTCAACCACGACCGCCTCAACATCTGGCAGCGCGCGGATTGCGTCAATCTGGTCAGATTCGACATTTGCCGAGATGATGTTCGCGGCCAGCGTCAGATTCCACACCACGTCCAGCTTCTTGCCGCCGAGTACGTCTGCGGAGATTTCACGCGCCACCGCGTTCTGCGAAGCGCGCACCTGCTGCCGGTAATTGGCGGCAGCGTAGTTGGCGGTAAGGCCGTTCGTTGAATATTTATCCAGAACGGATCCACCTTTTACAACGATGGACACACGAACCGGTCCCTCCGCCGACTGTGTCTGGACGGTATCTTCCGCCGCTGCCTGACGCTCCGGATTCAGCTCCGTAGGAACGGTGTCGTTGCTGACCTTCTGAACCTTAACCTTGACATTTTTCGTGTCGTTTGCTGCAAGCGCCGGGATAACCGCCGCAGACAGGCACAAAACAATTGCCAGGATCAGGCACACAAGTCGCTTTGTCAGATGTGCTTTCACTGTCTTTCCTCCTGCTTTTCCGCCGCAAGCCCCATTCCGCCATTTCCTGTAATTCTTGAATATATATATATATATATTCATTTCTTGAAATTTCTCAAGGTTTTCGGAACTTTTTAAGCAAATTACGGCCAATTTAATTTTGATTATAATGATGCTTTACCGAATTAGCAAGTGAAAATATTGCATCAAGTTCGCGTGAAATTCTCTCTCACTTTTGGTGATTTTGTCAGAGCCTCCTACATGCCTTTCAAGCATTCGGGTACACAGGAATGCACACTTTTCCATACACTATGTAGCGGCACAATACGTTAGAATTATTTCTGGCTCATGATATTGTTTCCCTGCTGTTTTTTCTAAATTATTTAGAATTGCTTTTTCTATCATTCTGTGTTGAGCGCCTCAGTGACCTCCTGCGCGATGCGCTGCCGTTCCTCCTCGTTTTCCGCCCGCGCATATCGTTCCAGCGCGGCATCCCGCAGTTCTGCTGCCTGCCGGGACCACACCTCGAACTCGCTCTTGGTCATCAGACCGCTTCTGATGCGGGCGAAATATTTTTTGTAAGCCCGTTGGTGAACCTTCCAGACATCGTTGTTCTCTACTTTGCTGCGGAAACTGCTGCTCGCGCCGATCTCACGGCAGGTCTTGCCGTCCTGCCCCGGTGCAGGTTCTGTGCAATAGGCATAGGTCGCTCCCGGTTTCTGTAAAAACCAGCGCCCGCAGTTGGTGCAGCGTTTCGGTACAAAGCCCTTTTGCAGCCCCTTCATGAACTCCACATAGACAAAATCCAGCAGCCGGTCGAAGTACATCCTCTCGACGATCTCGGCTTTTTCCTTCTCGCCGCGGATGCGGTACTGCGTCTTCACCGGCGGCGCGTCTGTCTCAGGGTTTTCACCGAGACTGACGCCGCTGATAAAAGCTTCATATCCGCGCGAACAGATCATCGGTGCCAGAGGAATTTTCTTCTGGCCCTTTTTCTTTTCAAATACTGCGTCGGCAAAAACGCCGTCGAGAAACCACGCATACCGTTCCTGAATCAAACGAATATCGTCGATCTGCTGCATGAACGCGGGCAAATCGTTATCTTCCTGCATCATGAGCGCTGCAAAAGCATCCTGTGCTTCTCCGACCGCAAACGCCTCGACCGGCATATCGCCGAAGACGCGAAAGTCCTCAAGATACAGCCGATAGAGCGGCAGCGAAGCAAGTCCCTTCTTCATGTCCATGTAAGCACGCAGGACATCATCACTTTTTTCTTGAACGGCTGTGTTCAACTGATCCAGCAATTCCTGAAACGGCGCGACATCAAGGTTCAAAACTTCTGTCAGCACTGCTCCATACGGCTGCGGCTCCGGCCTGTCCTCCACCCAATAGGACGATGCACCAAATTCGACCTTGGTGTTTGTCTGCGGTCGATGGAAATCAAATATGTCTTTTCCTAAAACGCCCATAAGCTGTTTCCTCATTCGAGAATGTATTTGTATCGATATAGTGTATCTATTAAAATGATACATTACCTATTTTCAAAAGTCAATCCTTATGTTACGATATCGGTGCGGGAAATCGAAAATAAAAATCGCAGCAACAATATCGAAAGGAGGTGACAGTATGAACAAACTACACACTATCAATGCGGAAGATCTGCAAAACAGGACATATGAACCGACGCACTTTCTGGTAGATGAGCTTATTCCAGAGGGCTTGCACATCCTCGCGGGCGCACCGAAGATCGGCAAGTCTTGGCTGGCTTTGTGGCTCTGCTTATGCGTTGCACAGGGGCAGCCGCTGTGGAATTTTGCAGTAACGCAGGGTGAAGTGCTGTATCTCAGTCTTGAAGATTCGTTCCAGCGTATCCAGACGCGGCTCTTTGATCTGACGGAAGATGCGCCGCCGACGCTACATTTTACAATCATGGCTGATACATTAAAACACGGTCTGGAGCAGCAGATCGAGCAGTTTTTGAACGAACACCCCAGTACAAAACTGGTTGTCATTGATACTTTGCAGCGCGTCCGCAGCGTAGGCGGTGACAGCAATCTGTACGCAAATGACTATCAGGACATCGGGCTTTTGAAACAGCTTACGGACAAGCGGCACATCGCGATTCTCTTGATTCACCATCTGCGCAAGCTCCACGACGACGATCCGATGAATATGATCTCCGGCTCGACGGGCTTAAGCGGCGCGGCAGATTCGACCTTTGTTCTCCAGAAAAATTCGCGTCTTGCCAACATTGCCTCGCTGCACTGCACCGGGCGGGACATCGCAGATCGCACGTTAAAACTGGAATTCGGAGAGGAAGATCACGTCTGGAAACTGCTTGAGGACAGCAAAACTTGCAGCGGCGCTTCTAAGATTTCGGCACTTCAAATCGAAAATCTTCTCTCTGAACTTCTACAAAAAGAGACCGAAATCAGCGCCCCTGCGAAAGTGCTGTTGGAAAAGATCGACCCTGCCGGAATCGAGGGTTGGACACCGAACAGCTTTTCGCATCAAATCCGAAAAAGCGTTGACGCTCTAAGGAAAAACGGCATTTTCGTATCATTCCGAAAGAGTAACGGCGAGCGCCTCATCTGCCTGAAAAGGGTCGATGGTGCCGATCTTCCCACCGTGGAAAAAATCGACCCTATCGACCCTGCTGGCGTACCGAGCACCCGCAGTGCGCCGTGAGGCGCGTGTCGCCGCTGTGTGCGGTTTTCTGCCCAGACTGCGAGTGTGTGCGCGGCGCAACGGGAAAAGCCAACGTTGCGCCAACGTGCGGACAATGTGAAAAAACGCAGGCGCAATACGCCAAACCAACGCAGAGAAGCCCCGCCGCGGCGGGAAAAATCCTCCCGTTCGGGAGGAGCCAGCATCGCATTTGGCTAGTCGCCGGAACGCCGGCTCCCTGCCAAATGCTATTTGCAGGCAGAAGCCCATACCCACTTTTACGAACGGAGGGAATATGCGGAAAAACAAACAATTCAGTATCCGGATTTCAGAACAGGATTTGAACGCAATACGCCGAAAAGCGGCACAGGCACGAATGACCCAGAGCGACTATGTGACCGCCTGCTGCCTTGGAAAACATATCGTCATTCTTGACGGCTTGAAGGAAGTCCTGCGGCAGCAGAAAGCCATCGGCAACAATCTCAACCAGCTGACGGTGCTGGCGAATATGGGCAAGGTACAGTTTGCCAATCTGGATTCTGCCGTGCACGAGTTTTCCAAGATCAACACAGCCCTGCGGAAAATGCAGGAAGGAGGTGCAGGCAAATCGCAATCGTCCATTTCGTGAATTACAAAAAGGGTACGCAAACACGCAGCTGCATGAAAAGTGTCATGCGCTACGTTTCCCAACTCAGCAAGACGCTCTGGGATGGACAGCCGCTCGTCAGCGGTATTGGCTGTCAACCGGAAACTGCGTTCGACGAGTTCCTGAGTACGAAGCTGCTGCACCACAAGGACGGCGGCGTGATGTTTTATCACATGGTGCAGAGCTTCCCGAAAGGTGCGAACATCGACCCGCGCACGGCGCACGAAGCAGCGCGCCGACTTGCCGGATACTTCGACGGCTGTGAGGTTCTGGTCTGCACCCACGTCGACCGCGAACACATTCACTCGCACTGCATCATCAACAGCGTGAATTTTGAAACCGGCCGGAAGGTACACATGGCGGACGAACAGATTCAGGAGCTGCGCATCCGCAATGACCAAATCTGCGAGGAATTGGGGCTGCCGAAATTTCAGAAAGACGAGCAGCGGCATTCGCGCGGAATGTCCAACGCAGAATACTACACGGCGGACAGAGGCGAGAGTTGGAAGTTCGAGCTGATGCGCGTGATCGATGAGTGTATGCGCTATGCCGGGAACAGGGACGAATTTCTGACGCTGCTCCGCTCTGAGGGTTACGATGCCGCATGGACGGACAGCCGCAAGAACATCACCTACACCACACCGGAGGGGCGCAAATGCCGTGACAGCAAGCTGCACATGGAGAAATACTTAAAAGAAAATATGGAGGCTGAATTTGGATACAGAACGGAGAATGACAACACAAGAAATGTTGGCGCAGCACAAAAAGCTGATGGACGAGGCACAACGGCTGGAACCCAGCGTGATGGTCACGGAGCGGAACTGGAACGCGATGCTCAAAATGCAGCACGATCTGTTCCAGCAGCAGATGCAGCTGGACGCGGACTTGAAAACGCTCCTGACGCGGGAGGACGCACAGACCGCATTGAACGAGATGCAGGAGAGTACAGAAAAATTCGAGAAACAGGCTGGGAGCCTGAACGCGAGATATTCTTCCGCCTGCAAAGAGCTGACAGACAGTACGCAGAAAGCCGTGACTACGATTTCAGAGAGCAGCAAACAAGAGTTTTCAGCTCTGGCACAGGCAGCGAAGAAGAAAATTCATCTGTGCGCATGGATCTCGATTACGGCAGTGATCTTGTGCGCCTTGGTCGTGCTGTGGAGCAGATGACGGACGATGCGCCGACGCGCGACGGAACGACTATGCCGCTGCACATCGACAGCAAGCGCCGCAAAAAGCTCCGGCAAAAGAAAACCGCCCTCGGTCACGCTGAGGACGATCATGAAGATTGGGATATGAAACAGGAACTATGAAAGGAGTACCTATGGCGAGAAAGCGAAAAGACAATATTTCGGAGGTCACGTTCAGCTACATCGGTACGGATGCGCAGTTCGATGAATTTTTGAAAATGCTGGTGCATGACTACCTGTCGGTAGATCAGCCATATACAAAGTTGCAGGAGGATTTTGTTGATCATGTAGATTCCTGCTGCGCAAGATGGATTGTTCTAGCTATTCGAAAAACAGTGTGCTATGGTGTGTGCTGCAATCAGCACACACCATAGCGGGAAGGAGGAACCATGAAAGTCTGGCTGTATTACCGCCTGAGTCGGGATGAGGACGATGAACTGAATTCCCTGACGAATCAGCGGAAAATCATTTATGAATACGCCGTCACAAACGGGCATGAGGTCGTCGGAGAATCCTTCGATGACAATGTCAGCGGCATGCATTTCAACCGCGAGGGCATTGACAAAATCTACGAAGTTGTGGAAGCTGGAAAAATCGAGGCGATCATTGTCAAAGACCTATCCCGGCTGGGTCGACACCGAACGCAGACTGCCCTGTTCATCGACTACCTGCGGGAGCACGATGTTCGCGTCCTCTCGGCGACGGAAAATATCGATACGTTCAACGAAAATGACGATCTCATCATTGGCTTCAAAGGTTTGGTCAACGATTTCTATGCGCGCGACGGCAGCCGCCGTGTGCGGACCGGCTACCGGCAAAAACAAAAGGAAGGGCTCGTGACCATTCCGCCATTCGGATATTTCAAGGATAAAAACACGAAGAAGGTTGTCATTGTAGAGGAAGCAGCTGAAACCGTTCGACTGATCTTCACCGCCTACGTTGGCGGCAGCGGTATGAAGACTATCGCCCGCACACTGAATGAGCAGAAGAGAAAAACACCTGCGCTCATGCAACTGGAACTGCTGAACAAGAGCCTGCCCAACACGCAGGACGTCATCCTAAAAAAGTATCTTTGGGACGCAACCATGATCGCTCGTATTCTCAGGGACGAAAGCTATGTCGGGACACTCATCTGCCACAAAAGTGAGCGGAACAAAATCAACAAAACCTTCCGTTTCACAGAGCCGGAAGAACAGTTCCGTCATGAAAATTACCTCCCGCCGATCATCACGCCGGAGCTGTGGGAGCAGACGCAGATGATGCTGGCGGAGCGGAAACGGCTGAACGTGCGCGCCGCGCCCTCGCAGGAGATCCTGCGTTACAGCGGACTCCTGCGCTGCGCTGACTGCGGCCGGGTCATGTTCGGCAGGCGCATCCATCTGAAAAGCGGCGAACGGGTCACCTATGTTTGCAGCACCTACAACCGCTTCGGGAAGGAGCATTGCTCCCAGCACCAGATCGACGAGTCCGTATTGGACAGGCTGATTATCGACGAACTGCGCAATACAAAAGCGCTGTATCAGCAGAACTGGGATGCGCTGGAGCAGCTGATCGCACAGTGGACACCAAAGGCAGCGCTGACTGGTGCGCAGATCATCAAGCTGGAAAAGAAAATCTGCTGTCTGGAGGATGAAACGGAGGTAATTTTAATGGAGCGGATACGGGATCGGGCGAACGCTGAACGCTACGACCGCATGATTCAAAAGCGCGAGGAAGAAATCGCTGCGGCAAAAAAGCAGATCGAAGAACTGCAAAACATCTCCGCTGTCCTGCGGAATCGGCAAACGAAGCTCAAACGGGATATCAGCATGATTGACGACATTCTCTCTGAGGGTGTCATGACGGAAGCGCACCTGCGGATGCTGGTTGAAAAGATCTATGTGCAGGAAACGGATGGAAAACTCAACCTCGACATTCAGATTAAAGCGCCGTTCCGCACACATCTGGATGTCTATGAAAATGCTTTGTGTTTCCGGTCATAGC
>OLRH01001130.1_pt1 | contig 13920 bp, 10 predicted proteins | sample 1672321 | NCBI WGS metagenome assembly OLRH01 (sample SAMEA3136671, study PRJEB25190) | human gut metagenome | reverse complement strand
AAAATCACAAATAAAATAAGGATGCCCTTTATGAAATCAATTGTTTTATCTCGTGAGGTGTTGGTTTGCATGTTATGCCCTCAAATTTAATAAATATAATTCATCATTTTTATTTTGTCTAATAGAAATTTTAATAAATATTCTCTTTAATAAACAACTACACGTGTTCCACTCGGAATGTTATCATATATCCATTTAGCGTTCCCTATTTCAAGCCTTACACATCCATGAGACAGCGGAATTCCGACTCTGCCATCCTGAAGTGTACCATTTTTGTTATACAACACACTATGGAACAGATAATTTCCCTTAAACTGTGTATAATAATAACATCTTGAATTGCCGGAATCAAAATAGTATCCCTTACCGCCAACATTAAATTCGCCTCCAACAGTCGGAGTTGATGCTTTTCCAGGTGCACACGGCCATGCATATTGCTGAGTCCAATTACCTCTGCTTCCGTAATAAATGCCTACAACACAAGCTTTTCTGTCCACCATTATTAAATATTTTGTTGAACTTGAATATCCCTGTGCATACGAATTCATGCTTGAAAAATCAACCCAATCTCCACTTGCATTAAAATAATACCATGTGCCATTAATAGATTGCCAACCGGTCTGCATAACCCCATTTCCATTCATATAATACCAAAAATTAGATATATACTGCCAGCCTGTTGTCATCGCTCCATTTCCATTCATGAGATACCAGTTGCCATTTATATACTGCCAACCCGTTGTCATCACTCCACTTGAAGCTATATAATACCACTGACCACCTATATACTGCCAGCCTGTAACCATAATTCCACTTGGAGCTATATAATACCACTGACCACCTATATACTGCCAGCCCGTTGTCATAATACCATTGACATCCATATAATACCACTGACCATTTATGTACTGCCAGCCTGTTGTCATAGCCCCATTAGCATCCATGTAATACCAGTAGCCATTTATATATTGCCAGCCCATGGTCATAGCCCCATTAGCATCCATATAATACCAGTGATTATTTATGTACTGCCAACCTGTTGTCATAATACCATTGACATCCATATAGTACCAACATCCATTTATGTACTGCCAACCTGTCTTACAATTACCTTCTGTATCCACATAATACCACAAACCACTTTCACCTTGTGTCCATATGTAACCTGACTCTTCAGCGAAAACACTGGTATTACATAAGCTCAGAATTGCAATCGTTAATAAAACTATTATTTTTTTCTTCATAAATATAACAGCTCCCTTCGTCTCTAATTCCATACACCATTTGCATTAAAATAATACCATCTTTTATTAATATAATGTCTGCCAGTTACCATTATTCCATCTGCATTCATATAATACCAATGTCCGCCTATATATTGCCAACCTGTTGTCATTATTCCGGTCCAGTCCATATAGTACCAATGTCCACCTATATACTGCCAACCTGTTGTCATCATTCCGGTCCAGTCCATATAATACCAGTGTCCACTAATATACTGCCAGCCCATAGTCATGGTTCCACTCTTTTCCAAGAAATACCATTTACCATTTATGTACTGCCAACCTGTCTTCATAGCTCCACTTGCATCCATGTAGTACCAATTACCGTTTACATATTGCCAGCCTGTTGTCATAACTGTATTTCCCGCAAAATAATACCAGTTTCCGTTTATAAACTGCCAGCCTGTTACATACTGACCATTTGTATCAATAAAATACCAATCATTACCATATAGGCTCCAATATCCTATGACGCTTGTAATCGGATTATCATAATTCTTGTATGCAAAATCCAAATCCACATTTCCCGATATACCCGGAATTCTGGTTGTAGAGCTACACTGCCATATACCTCTTTTAATATTTGTATCATAATGCGAATTATATCTTGCAATCCACAATTCCTCTCCTGCAATCTGGCTTACATCTATGTGGTTCTTATACCAGTCCTCATTGCAATAAACCATAGGAGTGTAACCATATCTCCTGATTTCATCACAAAATGCTTTTGCAATAGCACCAAGCTGCACCTTAGACAAATCCGTCTGCGAAGAATCCTCCAAATCAATAGCTACAGGATATGAGATTGTATATCCCCTTAACTCACTTACAACGTATCTTGCATCCGAAACAGCATCACTAACGTTTCTCGCTTTACTATATATATATGCACCAATAGGCATACCTGCTTTATTTGCATTTGAAGCGTATTCATTAAATCTTTTATCTGTAAAACGATGATTTGATTTATCGTAGCCTGCAACTCTCAGCATTGCATAGTTGATACCACTATTTTTCACAGTAGTCCAGTCAATATCTTTTTGATAATATGATACATCAATTCCGACTAATGCCCCATTAGCATAGTTGGACTGTACCCATGCCCCGGATGGCTTATGGTACCACCAAGCACCTAAATAATACTGCCAGCCTGTAAGCATCTCTCCACTTCCATCAAAATAATACCAGGCATTATTAATATTGCGTGATCCGGTAACCATATATCCATTTTCATCAAAATAATACCATTTATTGCTAATATTTACCCAGGAACTACGTGGATATGTTCCATCTGAATACTGATACCACCAGCCTGCATCATTCACTTCCCAATGCCCCTGATTGGATGCTGTTGCTAAGACCTCATCATCTGAATATGCCTGTTCCAGTTCATCATATTCCTTTCCCATTGATGATCCGGCTGTATATTCCTCCTGTGCTGCCTGTACAGAATTAACACTCATTGCAAGCATACCTGCAACGGCAAATGCTCCCAAAATCTTCTTAGTTTTATTTGTTACTTTTTTTCTCACTGTTTTATTTCCTTCCTATACTTTTAAAACATTATAGCACATATGAGCTTAGAGTACCATCTTGATTCAAATAATACCCCAGTATCCAGTATTGCACTCAAATAAATACAAAATTCTAATGATTATATATTAAATGAGGTCTATGTTATCCACATAGACCTCTCAAAAATATTTTATGCAATTAATATATAAAACTATGAGTTAAGCCCAAACACCATCAAGCCCTACCCAATTTCCATCAGGAGTATATGTATTTCTCAGCATTTCGCCTTTACGGAAATAATACCAAGCTCCGTTGTATAAAAGCCATCCGTCATGACACTTTCCATCAGAGTCTGAATAATACCATTCATCGTATGTAATCTGACCACCTGTAGTTTGAATGTCATGATACCATCCTGTAACCATAACACCATTTGCATCAAATACGTATCGTGGTGAAGCCTTACGAGCCTTATTATACTCTGTCCAATTAGTATTTCCATTTTCATCTCTAAATGCATCCTGACTTACACAATAATCAATAGTATCTGCTACCATATAACCATTATCACTAATATAATACCAATTTCCATTATATGGTAACCAGCCTACATATTTAGTACCATCAGCATTAAAATACATCCAATTAGTCGATGAATAATTTGCTGATTTTTGACTACAATCATACCAGCCTGAGACCATTCTACCATCGCATCCAATATAGTATTTATGGTCTACCCATTGATCGCCATACATATCTCCCCAATCATCAAAATAATACCAGCTTCCGCCATATGGCAGCCATCCTGAATACGCTGATCCATCTGCATTTGTATAGTACCAGTCATCTAAATATATTCCTGTCTGATACCATCCAATGATGAGCTTACCATCTTTTTTAAATCTGTAATATTTGTCATTAATTTCACTTGTTGTACCTGAATACATCCTGCCGCTATATGGGGTAATATAATACCAGTCACCACCTTGTGCCAGCCAGCCATCTTCATATGCAGTACCATTTGGGTTTGCATAAAACCAAGCTCCAGTAACATCACCATCATAATCAGTATATACATCCCAAGTCCAGCCCTGAATCATCTGACCAGAACGAGCAAAAGCACGCCTTGTACCATTAATCTCAATTACTGTGTCATTATACATATAGCCACTATAAGGGTCGAAATAATACCATTTGCCACCGATTTCCTGCCAATCTTTCTGCATATAACCATTAGCATCAAAATAATACCATGAAAAATCAACCTTCTGCCAACCTCTTACCATATAGCCATTAGCATCAAAGTAGAATGTTCCGGTCTCTGTATGAACAAACTGACTATATGCCCAAGAGCCATCACCTAATTTATAGCAATAATCAGGATATCCATCCTCTGGTCCATACCATCCAGTTTTTGTTCCATCATCTGAAGTAGCCTGTGCAAGCTCCTCATCGGAATCTGTCTCTGTAGCAACTACTGCCGGTGTCTCACTCTCTGTTGGAGTCTCAACTTCTGCTGGTGTATCTACTTCCGTTGAAGCCTCTGTCTCTGCAGGTGTCTCTGACTCTGCAGGTGCCTCTGTTTCTGCAGGTGCCTCTGACTCTGTTTCTGCAGGCGCCTCTGACTCTGCAGGTGCCTCTGACTCTGTTTCTGCAGGTGTCTCTGACTCTGCAGGTGCCTCTGTCTCAGAAGCTATAGGCTGAATCTCTGCTGCACTTGCAAGTGATGGTGTTACCATCGTCATCGCAGTAACAATTGCCGCTGTCATTATGAGTTTGTTTTTCATAAACACAGTACCTCCTTTTTTATTATATATATAATTTTAGTACTTATGTTGTGATATTGCAAGTAATTTATTAAAAAATCCACAAAATGTTACAAAATATTTTTTCTTCTTTAGTAAATATTATATGGGTAACACTTGCAACAATTTCTTACAAGCATTACCCATTTTTATAAAATGTCTTAATTAATTAAATTCTCTGGTGTTTTCTCGCACTCTAAGCAATCTGACACTTTTTGGAACCCCTCAGTACTATCCTTCTTGAGGAGTACAATAGCTGTCTGGAATAATAATTTTATATCTGTTCTAAAACTATAGTTTTCAATATACATCATATCAAGTATAAGCTTATCCTTCGGCGATGTATTATATTTCCCGGCAATCTGAGCATATCCAGTTAATCCAGCCTTTGCCCTCAGTCTATATTTAAACTCCGGCAATTCGCTTGTATAGCTTTTCACATTTTCAAGCATCTCTGGTCTTGGTCCAACAAAGCTCATATCTCCCTTCAATATATTGAACAGCTGAGGCACCTCATCAAGTCTTGTCTTTCTAAGTACTCTTCCCACCTTTGTTATTCTGTCATCATCCGATGTTGCAGATCGGTTTTCTACATGTTCTTTCATTGTTCTAAATTTATAAACATAAAACACTCTTCCATATTGTGTCGCACGTTTCTGTTTAAAAAATACGGTTCCACCATCTCCTAATTTTATTGCAATAGAACTTACAATCCAGATTGGTGAACTAATCACCACAAAAATCAAAGAGAATATAATATCAAATATTCGTTTTATCACTCTCTGTTCAAAAGTCATATTGCTGATATTGTGATTAAGAAACGATACATCATCCAGTAAATAATGTTCTGATACATTTTCAACCAAATCGCATACATCAGGATTTATATATATATTTATCATTCGCTCATAACAAAAATTAATTATATCAGATTTCTTATCTGAAGGAATGTCATATATAAACACTGTATCCATATCTTTTATGATATCATAAAGATCTTTTCTTCTATAATCCACTACCCTTTTAATGCAATACTGCTTTTTGTAACGTTTTACAGAAGAAGAAAGCTTTGACAGGTCTGACTCCTGTGTAGTAATCACACAACAGCTCTCAGGATCATTTATTGCGAAAAATATGCCATTACCAATATGAACAAAAACAATAATAATAACAACATGGACTACAATTACAAGTGCCAAAGTACCTATATCAGACAACTTGAATGCGGAAACATTTGGTGTTATTGTGTTCATTATCATTAACTGGAGATATGCAATAAAATCTGTAAACAATGTTGCTAATACCAACGAATAAATTATCGGCTTACTCTTTCTTCTACCAATATCATATCTGCCATATATCGCTGTCATTAAGAGTCCAACAAATACATACGTAAGAATTGTAGTTGCCATGGTTCTTGAAATATTTAAAACTGCAAAGTTATTTCTCGAAAACAAAATGAGAAAACTGAACAGTAATGATAAATATAGCAAGACTTTCAATATAAAAATAATAGATTGAATTGTTTTTTTAAAATATTTTTTCATGTTTTTTATCCTATTCTGCAAATTTTTGTTCAAACAAGTTTCTGGTATTATTCTTCATACAAGCTAAATCATCTTTTGTTATATTAAGAATTCTAGAAACACAAGATTTGACATCATGTCTGTCAACATTTATGCCAATGTTGCATTCCTCCACAAATCTACTTGTATCACCCTGAACAGTGTTAATAATCGGAAGTCCGCCCCTAAAATACGAAATAGACTTCATTGTAATTCCAATCGCTAAATCTTCTCGTAAGACATTAATTCCAAACCAACACTGATTAAAAATCTCTTGCAATTTATCTATATCATATACTTTTCCGTGATCAATGATTTCTATACTATTTTGTTTCAGAATCTCAAGGAATTCATCTTTTCTTTCACCATCACCAATTATATGGATTCTTGTTCTTTTATTTTTCGCAAGCTCTGAAACAATTTTTTCAATTAATGATATATCAATGATATTGTTTATACTACCTAAATAGCATAAATCAATTTCACCTTCGGATACTTTCGTTTCTATACTTGTTTCTGCATTTTCCAATGTCAAATATTTGGTTTCCATTGGAAGATTAATGTTTTGAGCCGACAATAACTCTCTATAATAATCACACTCAATCCATATTTGATCTGCAAATTTTAAATTCTTATTTCTGAAATTTCTCCAAATATTGAATCCCCTGTTTACAATCATATTCTTTGTCTTAACCGGCATAGATTCCGGCCACATGTCAAAAACGTCCACAATAATCTCAGCATTATTAATTTTTTTATATTTTGCTGAACTTTTTACCAATGAATTATTTGGCACTTCTACATACACCAATTCTGGTTTACAAGCCAATAACATGTAAAACGTTTTGTAACTGAACATCAGATGACTCAATATCCTGCTTATTGATAAATTTTTTTTGTAAGAGATTACATGCAGTTGCTTACTATTTTTATACTCATTGAAATAATACCTCTTTTTGGTCATATGATCAAAATCAGAGGTTACATAAATTACATCATAACCTTTTTTAATATAATCATTAACAAACTTTCCTGTTCTCACATTATAATGGTTAGTAGAACTTATAAAATAAGCAGTCTTTGGTTTCTTATTTTCCCACGGCATAGCTAAAACAAGAGCCAATGAATACATAAATAATCCAACACTTGAGTTTAAGCAAGGATTAAAATATGATATCACAAAAACAAACAAACAACCTAACTGTGCTGCCAAAGCTAATAATCTTTGTTCTTTGCAAAATACATCACGCAAAATAATAGTATCAAAAATAGAAAATAAAAAAGGAATAATAAAAATTATAAAGCCTATAAAACCTATTTTACTTAAAATATCTAAATAAAAATACTCAATAAAACCATCATTTACATCATTGGATACTCCCAATCCTCCGCCAAAGAATGGATGTTTCTTTATATTTTCTAATGCTAAAGTCTTTCTTTGTTCTCTGATGGCTAAATTTTGAATTTCAGCTTTTTCGTTTGTTAATTCATTTTTATTATTTTTGTCATTTTTATTATTTTTATCATTTTTATTATCAGAAGGTTTTTCAACATTTGTATCAGTATTTTCTATTTCTGCTCCGGCAAATAAACATCTATTTATGGCCACATTAAGCAAATTTGCTTTTTCAGCGACACTAACCGTACCAATTAACACAACAACTATTCCACAAACAAAACACGCCCTTATAGCCAATGGTTTAAAAAAGTCTCTATAAAATAACAATATTAATACTACAAATGCAAATATTCCAATAGCAAATGCCAAGTAGCCTGATCGTGTATATGAAATAAACATACCAAAAATGTCTAACGATGCAATAAATATCCAAATGAATTTACGTTTATTTTCTATTAACGAAAATACAATGCTTAAAGCAAAACCCGCAAAAAAAAGTCTGCTTCCAGAATTGAAAAAAATGCGAGTCACCTTTCCTGTCAATTCTGTAATCATGCATATATTGTATCCATCAAAAAAATCATATGCTCCATGTCTCATCTCTAAAGGCATCTGCAGATAAAATGCCAGAATAATACCTAACACAGATACAACTCCAAGTGACAGACATAACATTTTCAAAAATGAAATCACTCTATTTTTTTTATACATAACTGCCATCATTGGAAAAACTATCAAGAAATTCAAAAAACCTTTGAAATCAGACAAAAGTATTGTTGTGTTTTGTTTTCCAACAAAGCCTCTAATAGCAGCTATAAATATAACAACCATGAAAACAAGTACACTTATTAAATACTTATTATTCAAATATTTTTTTAAATCCAATAATATAAGGACAACTGCCGCTAAAACCGATATTCCGAAAAAAATCATTCTACTTGGAATTCCAAAGTTCTTTGTCAGTTCCCCTGTTCCTAATAATACAACATCAAACATATACAAAACTAAACTAATATATGTTATCATCTCCATTGCTCTTTTGATTGTTTTACTTGATTTCATGAATTCTCCTTATTAATTTAATGCCGTCTCTTCTACCCTTTAGCATTTGTTTCATTTTTTTCAGCTTATCATCTTCGAATATTAGTGTTTTTAAAAAAAATAATCTATATGATTTCTTTTCTGCCTTTAGATTTATTATATCTTTATGTTCATTCATATAATAAATCCAATTTCTAACCATATAATATTTTCTCATTGCTGAATGATTAAGTGCAGTAAATTTAACACCTAAAATACTATAATTTTTTCCTTTTCCCAATTCATGGCTAAGCTTAACACTACCAATCTGAAGTATTCTATACCCATGTTCCTTAAGCTTAGCACAAAAATCATGATCAACAAAGTCTATAAAAAGCTCTTCATTAAATCCGCCCACATCATTCCAAGCTGAAACCGGCACCAATGAAGCTGATGTTATGCACTTATCCACCTCTATAACATCTTCATTATTCAATTCACTTTTGAAATTTCTATCAACACACTGTGGACATAATGAACCCAATTTATGTTCATCTAAATACTTATTATATTCTTCAATTATATTATCCGGGCATACTGAGTCTTGATCTAAAGTCAAAACATATTCGTATTGTTGTTCAATGGCAAATTCAAACATCTGATTCAAAGCTTTAGCAATGCCTTCATTTTTCCCATTCTTAATAATTGTTATATTTTTCCAGTTCTTTAATACACAATCCTCAATGCTCTTTATATTATCCGAACCATTATCCACACATATTACCCTATCAACTTGTCCATAAATTGATGATATATTCTCTTCTAGTCTAGCAACATCTGGATTGAATAATGTTATACCTGCTAATATCATTTCTTCTCCCTGATTCTTTTATTTATACATTTCAGCATAATCGCTCTATTCTTAACCATCTCGCCCAAAGGTAAATGAGTCATTTCTGATGCATTATTTGAATGTCTTCTATATAAAAGAAGCTGTTCGTTACAAAACTCAACTTTTCCAACTCTTTCCGACAACAATCCAATCCACTGATCATGCATTGGAATATTATCCGGAAAAGGAATTGCATAATCCAGTATGCCTCGTTTAAAAGCCATACAGCAACCTATATATGAATTTTTTATCAAGTTTCTCCAATACCCTTTTTTGCATTTTTTAAATTCAAAAAAAGAGCAACCTAAAATTTTCAAATTAGAATCAACAATGCATGCATCATGCATTACCAAAGTACAATCCGTATTTCCAAAAATATCTAGTACTGTTTTAACTTTATTATCTTTCCATACATCATCCTGATCGCACAAAAAAATAATATCGCCTTTTGAATGTACTATTGCATTTTCAAAATTCTTAATCAGTCCTTTCCGAGGACCATCTATAATTCTAATTCTTCTATCCTTTTCAGCCAGATCATCAACTATTCTTCTGGTTCTATCAGAAGAACCATCATCTGAAATAATTATTTCATCTTGAGAATCAAGATTTCCTAATACAGATAAAATCTGTTCCTCAATATATTTTTCGCCGTTAAAAGCAGCAACACAAACCGAAATCATATTTAACAAATCCTCTTTTCTTCCATAATAACTTTATCATTATTGCTCATACAAGCAAAAACAGAAAAAATAAACGGATTATATGCAATTTCAAGGAGATGGTGTTCAGCAAATGACGCTATAGTCACGATAAAAAATGCTAAACACATAATATATTTCTCATTATCCAGCATCTTTTTTTGAGCCATAAATATAAGCACTATAACCAGCACAAAAACAATAGCTCCATACTCATACATGCATCTTACAAATGAATTGTCTATAAAAAAATAATTATCTTTAGCAATAATAGACCCACCATTTCCGTGTTCCTCAATATACTGCCCCCATAATTTGATATTATATGTCGACATAGTCTGGGCAATATACTTTAATCTATCCGACAACACATCATTTAATCCAACAATATATTTATTATTAAGCTGATATAACCATCCCAATACAAACGAAGCTATCACAATAAGACTCTCGCAGATATCTACAAGTAGCCATTCAATACGCTTATTTAATCCAACCCATTTTTTTATAATATAGCATATAGCTAGTCCTGTCAAGAAAATAAGTAGACTGGCAACAGTTGTTCTACCATCACATCTAAAATAAAGAAAAGCTGCAATCAGAACAGATATTAAAGCCATTTTCCAATAATTCTTCTTTTTTATCACAGAAAACAATACTAAAATAATGAATAAAACATGAGCACAAAAATCCGTAGGTGATAAAAATCCATATGCAATCCTATTTCCCCTGTATAGACTTGGATATATTAGGTTCTCAACAATCCCTATTTGACTTCCTAGTATCGTAATTAATAAAAACGGTATACATACCATTAGGTAGTCTTTTAAAATTCTATCAATTGGAATATCTTTTGCTGCTACTATCAATAAACCCACATACATTAATTCATGATAGCCACTTATAAGCCCACTTATAATAAATGGTACAACAATTGTTGCCATAATAATCAGATATTTTCTATTTGGTTCAACTAATATTTTACCTATAATATATCCCAGAAGCATTACCAAACAAATCCATGTATAACAACGTGGCAAATGAATTTGTATCATTGTTGTTCCCCAAAAGAAATGTATAAGTAGAAAAATATATACAATAGAGAAGACTTCTTTATTATATTTTTCAATAAAAGTTTTATAATTACCAATCAATAGCATCAATTATCACCATTATTTTCTATATATTATATATTCATGATATGGAACTCTCTCCTCTTCAGGTGGTGGAGTCATATAGTCTCCATATTCTTCTTCCAATACCTTTTTAGCCTGAACGGGAATTTTGGTTTTTACACCTTCAAATATAATGTCCTCAACATCTTCGAACCATTCCTTCTCATAATATGTAACACAGTTATCCCATATCAAATCCCCGACATATTTACTATTCTCATATGAATAGCTATTTGTAAGCATATCAAACTTATCCAAAAAATACTTAGTTCCCTTCACATGCGAATACAAGTAAACCGGAAATCTTAATAATCGTTTAACAAAACTCTTATTTGTTCCCATTATATTCTTACTCTGTGCACAACCAACACACTGCATCCAAAATGTTTTCTTTTTTTCAATTTGTTTTTTAGCACCATTCTTAACATTTCCTAATGCATCTAAAGGATAAATGTCTATAAATAATCCCATCCCCGCATCAGATAGTCCATCCGTTTTAACCATCTTAAATCTAGTATCACAAAATCTTTGTAAATTAAAAGGATAATCATCGGCTGTATATTTTGACATCAACTTAAATGGATATAGTTCTTCTTCATGTTCATTACAATATGCTACAAACTTATCATATTCAGGTCTTAACATGCAAACATCCATATCATCATCCCAAGGTATAAACCCATTATGTCTCATATATCCTATTAATGTTCCATACATAATAGAATACTTAATATCATTGTGCTCACATATCTCATCTATTTTTTTTAAAACATTTAAGGTTTCTTTATGCACCTCTTCCAAACTCAGTTCCCTATTCATCTAAAATCTGCCTCTCTACATTCTCGATATTTACAATAACTTTTTTAGTTTACATCCAACATATTACATAGTCAAGAACTTTGTACTTTTACTCTGCCTTTCTTCTGTTCTCTTTAACAAACTCCGGCAGCACCTTAACTCCGATAAACATGACCACAGCAAAACATACCAAATATCTTACCAATATATTATCAATAAATATAAGATCTACTATTGCAATTATCACAATACTAAGTAAACATAATGCAATACAGCTAACCGGAATAATAGAAAATCTCATTAATCTATAAGAAATAACAAAATGCAATATCATATAACAAATATATGCAAACAAAGTAGTATATGCAGCCGCAATAAAGCCATATTTCTGTATAAATATATAATTCATAATGATATTAATTACCGCTGCACTCATTGTGCCCCACATGATAAAACTTGTTTTTTGCTTAAAATATTCAGATGGAACTATTACATTATATATAAATAATACAAAAGCGTCTAAAATCATAGGGATTGCAACATATTTTCCAACTGCATATTTTTGTCCGCCTATTATAAGAACTAATTCTGGTGAAATTGACATTACTCCAATAGCAATAATGAGGAAAAAATAACACAATTGTCTTGCTCTGCTTCTGACAGCTTCTATTTCTTTATTTTTCATCTTTTCATAAAACCATGTCATCCACACTTCAGAAATTGAATCAGATATAATTGCTAAAATCAATTTAATATTACCAACAAGTCCATATATGCCTGCCTCCGATTTTCCTATCATTTTATTAATCATTATTCTGTCAAATTGAGCAAGCAACACCTGAGATATACCATGTGGAATAATAGGCAAACTGTATTTTATTCCAAATTTCCAATATATTTTTTTATAGGTCGGTCTAGCACGTTTATATAAATCATATATAATATATATTGTAACAAGTAAAGTAGAAATTGTAATTCCAAGTACCCTTCCAAATCCTCGTGATGAATTAAAAACTGTCTTAATTAATATTAAAGAGACACCTACATTTCCAATTGTACTTACTAAAGAAACTTTTATATATTTTTTATACTCATAATCTAAACTAATTCTTGCATTATATAAGGTAACTATCGCAATTCCAAAACTGTATATTACAAGCATAACCAATGTAACTAAATCAAGATCCAGTAATTTTGTCAATATTCTATTGAAAACAATAGAAATAAACAAAGCAACTATTAAATTTATCCAATATATTCCAGTAATTGACGATGTAAAATCATCAATTTTACCCTCAAACTCATATTTTGCACTTCTTATTGAGCTATGCAGAGCCATTCCAATAAAAACAAACAAGACTGCTTCATATGCAGCAAAAACCGTATACAACCCCATCTCTTCCGTAGTTAACAATCTGCTAAATATAGGAATAGCCAAAAAATTTATACCTTTAACCATGACATTTCCTATAGTATATCCTATGCCAGCCTTAAATACTTTACTTTGCTTTAACTTCATATATTTTCCTCAATTATTTTTTTGTTTAGTTTACAACTATTAGTGATTATGGTCAAGACTTTTATAACGTAAATAGCTTCCGACAATTAATGCCGAAAGCTATACTGTTATGATATATCATATCAATTAAAATTTAAATGTATTCTCCAGTGTCTCCCACTTCTGATCCTTGTCACTTAAGTTGATCGGTGTACCATCCTCAAGTGTGTATCCGCTTCCGTCAGCGCTTCCCGGATACTCTCCGACAA
>OLRH01001117.1_pt1 | contig 13970 bp, 10 predicted proteins | sample 1672321 | NCBI WGS metagenome assembly OLRH01 (sample SAMEA3136671, study PRJEB25190) | human gut metagenome | reverse complement strand
ACCGGATGAAATGCCGGTCTTCTCGCCGAACTTGAAGGCGGTGACCGGGCTGGTCGGGCCGACGAGCACGTCGACCTTTTCGAAGGCCTTCTTGAAGTCGTCGATGATCAGGGTGCGGACTTTCTGCGCGGAGCCGTACCAGGCATCGTAGTAGCCGGCGGACAGCGCGTAGGTGCCGAGGATGATACGGCGCTTGACTTCGTCGCCGAAGCCGGCCTCACGGGTGTAGGCCATCATGTTGGCGGCGGTCTGCGGAACGCCTGCCGGCGGCATGACGCGCAGGCCGTAGCGCATGCCATCGTAACGGGCCAGGTTGGAGCTGACCTCGGACGGCATGATGATGTAGTAGGCGCCGAGGGAGTACGGCAGGTGCGGCAGGGACACTTCGGTGACCTCCGCGCCCATTTCCTCAAGCTTCTTGACGCCTTCGTTGAAGCGGGCCATGACGCCCGGCTGGAAGCCTTCGCCGCCGAGCTCCTTGATCAGGCCGACCTTGAGGCCCTTCAGATCGCGCTTCATGCCTTCGCGGGCTGCGGCGACCATCGGACGCGGGCCTTCCGGAATGGAGGTGGAATCGCGCTTGTCGTGTCCGCCGATCACTTCCTGCAGCAGGGCGGAGTCGAGCACCGTACGGGAGCACGGGCCGATCTGGTCGAGCGAGGAGGCCATGGCGATAGCGCCGAAACGGGAGACGCCGCCGTAGGTCGGCTTGACGCCGACGGTACCGGTCAGCGAGCCCGGCTGGCGGATGGAGCCGCCGGTGTCGGTACCCAGGGCGAGCGGAGCTTCGAATGCGGCCACTGCGGCTGCGGAACCGCCGCCGGAACCGCCCGGCACGCGCTCGGTATCCCACGGATTGTGGGTGGTCTGGTAGGCGGAGTGCTCGGTGGAGGAGCCTTGCGCGAATTCATCGAGGTTGGTCTTGCCCAACAGCGGCATGCCCGCGGCCTTGAGCTTCTCGATGACGGTGGCGTCGTACGGCGGCACCCAGCCTTCGAGGATCTTGGATGCGGCGGTGGTTTCGATGCCCTTGGTGACGATCATGTCCTTGATGGCGATTGGCACGCCGGCGAGTTCCGGCATCTGCGCCTTGTCCTCATCGGACTTGGCGTCGAAGGCGTCGGCCTGTTCGAGGGCCTGGTCGGCGGAGACCTTTAGGAAGGCCTTGACGCTCGGTTCGGCGGATTCGATGACCGCAAGGTGGGCTTCGACCAGCTCACGGCTGGAGACTTCCTTGGCCTTGATCTTGGCCGCCATCTCGGCGGCGGAAAGCTTGACGAGTTCGGTGGTGCTCATATCACTCCTGTCCCAGAATGCGCGGTGCGACGAACATGCCGGCCTCGGAGACCGGGGCGCCTGCGGTGGCTTCGGCCTGGGTCAGCGGGGTCTCGGGGACGTCCGGACGCAGGTAGGCTTCCAGCGGGACCGGGTTCGCGGTCGGTTCCACGTCGTCGGTGGCGACTTCCTGGACCTTGTTGATGGATTCGGCGATGACGTTCAGATCGCCCTGCAGACGGGTGATTTCCTCGTCCGTGAGTGCGATTCGGGCCAGATCGCCCAAATGCACGATTTCTTCTTTGGTGAAAGTAGGCATGACCCTAACAGTAACGCGTCTGTGTGACGAGCGTGTGCCCTATTTCGTGCCCCGTTCGCAACCCAGCCGCGGACGTTGCCTTCCATTTCGCAACCCAATCGTTGGACACCTGGTCATCTTTCCGGTACAGCAACGTTCGACGGCTTTTCTTGCCGCGTGCCGATGGCGCGATCAGGCTTGCGGCGCGGCGTGCTGGGCGATCCAGGCGTGCATGGAGACCGCGGCGGCGGCGCCGGCGTTGATGGAACGGACCGAGCCGAATTGGGAGATGTAGACCACGTCATCGGCCAGTTCGAGCGCTTTTTCGGACAGGCCCGGGCCTTCCGCGCCGAAAAGCATGAGGCAGCGTTCGGGGAAATGGTAGGTTTCCATGGGCACCGCGCCGGGAATGATGTCGAGCGCGATGACGCGGGCGGCTTGCAGTTCTGCTATTTTCGCGTCCAAGGCTTCCAGTTGGACCATGGTTTCGCCTGTGTTCGGGGCAGTGCCGGAAGTGCCATCCGTTGCAGCTGCGGAGCCACGCATATGGAAGGCGATGGCGGCGGCTTGCGATTGGGCGGCGGCGATTTCGCCGGCGATGCGCAGTTTCCAGCATTCGACGAGTTCCGTTATGGATGGATGGTTTTCGACGTGCTGGTACAGCTCCGTCATGAGCGCGCCCTTGCGATTCCATTTGTGCGGGCCGACGATGTGCACGCGGCGCGCTTGGAACGCGTTGGCGGTGCGCACCATGGAGCCGATGTTGAAATCGTGGGTCCAGTTCTCCACGGCGACTTCGAAATCGTGGCGCCCGCGGGAGTCCAGGTCGGCTTTGATGGCCGCGACCGTCCAGTAGCGGTAGCGGTCGAGCACGTTGCGGCGGTCGCCTTCGTCGAGCAGGGTGGAGTCGAAGCGGATGTCGTAATTGGGGGATGACGCATCGTCCGGACGTGGTTCGCCTGGATGGGTTTGCGACCACGGTCCTACGCCGACCTCGCGGAACGTCGGTTCGCCGGATGCCTGTGCGGCAACATCGATGGGATTGGGATCGTGCACGTTCTCCCCTTCATAGGAACAGCAATACAAATATGTCAAAGGCCCGCGCATCCGCATGCATCATCATGCTTGTCATCGCACATTCGACGACGTCAACGGCAGATATGTTTGCGGTCGGTCGGCGGGAAACTCGGTGTTCAGTGGAGTTCGGATTCCTTGAACACTTCGACGAACGGCAGTTCGGATTCCTCCGAAGTGACCGGGTTGATGACCTTGATGGTCGGGTCGACCATGTCGACACCGCCGATCAGCGAGGCAACGGCCAGCACTTTGGCGCCTTCGTTCTCCACCACGGAGAAGTCGAGGCTCAGCTCGTTGCCGTTGCGCAGGGTGACCAGCGATGAGGTCTGCACATACGATTTTTCAGACAGCCAGGAGTCGATCAGCACCACGCGTTTGCCGGCAATCGACGGACCCTTGATGGACGGATAGACGAAGTCCATGACGAAACCGTCCAAATCCTCACCACGGGAGGCGGCGGCCTGGATCATGGCGGAGACCAGCGGCACGGCCGCGGCGGTCAATGCGCCGACCGCGTCGAAATCGTCGACGGAATAGCCGGCTTCCTCCAACGTGTCGAGCAGGATATGGCCGACGATGGAGGCTCCGCGATGGTCGAACAGCACGGAGGAGAGTTCCGAGAAAGGCTTGTCCTTCATTTCGGCCTGCAGCAGCGTCTTGAGCTGGTCGCGAGGTTCGAGCATGGCGAAATCGACGGTGGATTCCGTCGAAGCGGAAACAGACTGGCCCGCAGCGGAATCATGCGTCGGAACCGGTGTCGTCTTGCGGAAAGTGTTCTCTTCGGTCATGGTTCCAGCCTATCCTTTCGGCTCGTCATTCACCGTGCGGTATGGGTGATTTATGCGCGATAAACATGGTTATTCGGCGTTGGTCTCGGGAGCGGACAACTCGCGGATATCCCCTTTTTCGGGCGCGATCATGTCGACGGTGCCGATGACCTTGCTCTGGTCGACGCGTTGCAGTTTGCGCGCGGTGACCAGCACGCGCGATTCGAGCGACGCGGCGAACGAGTTGTATGCGCCGACCGTTTTGGTGATGGCGGAACCCAGTTTGGTGGCCCGCTCCCCCAATACTGCAAACCGTTCGTACAGCTCTCGGGACAGGTCGAACAGCATTTTCGCGTCATCGGTCAGGCTTTGCTGCTGCCATGCGTATGCCACGGATTTGAGCACCGCCCATAGGGTGATCGGCGAGGTCAGCGCGACTTTCTGCGCGAATGCGTCGTCCATCAGTGTCGGGTCGGTTTCCAATGCGGCCTGCAGCAACGATTCGTTGGGGATGAACGCGATCACGAAATCCGGAGCATCGCTGAACGCGTTCCAATAGGCTTTGTCTCCCAGGGTCTTCACATGGTCTCGTACCGCTTTGGCATGGGAATGCAGCAGCTCGTTCTTGCGGGCCAGTTCCTCCGGTGAGGCGGTGTCTGGAATCTCGCATGCGCGCTGGTAGTCGGCGTATGGCGCTTTCGCGTCGATCGGAATGGTTTTGCCGCCCGGCATGTGGATGATCATATCCGGCCGTTGCGTATGTCCATCGGCGTCGGTGACCACAACTTGGGTGTCGAAATCGACATGTTCCAACAGACCCGCCGATTCCACGATGTTGCGCAGCTGCGCCTCGCCCCACGCGCCACGCACCTTGTTGTTGCGCAATGCCGATGATAGGGCGCTCGTCTCGCGATCCAATCGCGCCTGCTGTTCGCCAAGACCTTTGAGCTGTTCGCCGAGCGCGCCCATCTCATGCTTGCGGCCCTCTTCGATTTGCGCGACCTTCGTCTGCAGGGCGTCGAGGTTCTTCTGCACCGGAGCCAGTGCGGAGAGCACCTTGCTTTGCTCCTGCAGTTTCCGTTCGCTTTCGGCTTGACGACGGTTCGCTTCTTCGGCGGCACGCTGCCGTTCACGTTCCACGCGCATTTCCTCGGCACGCTGGGCCTGTGCCAATTGCGATTTGAGATACGTCAGCTGTTGGCTGAATCCTTCCGCCTGCGTACGGTATTGCACAACAGCCGCGTTGAGATTGCTGATGTCCTGTTTGTCCGCCTCGATCTGCGCCTTCGCCTCGTTCAGGTCGGATTCCTTCGCGCCACGGGCCATATCCTGCCCTTTGGCACGGCCCGCGAAGAAGCCCGCAGCCGCTCCGAGCGCGGCCACGATCACCAGCAATATCACTACAAACACAGGATTATCGAACATACGTTCGATGGTATCACGTCGTCAGGAACACATCAATCCACGCATCCACATTCATTCGCAAGACCGACCGCATGCCACACAACCGTGCACTATGCTGAAATCAGCCGAACGCGAAATGCATCAGCCCAACACGAAGGGACATTATGGGATTCGATCTGTTTTTGGCGGCCGTGTCGATTGTGGCCGCATCCATCGCCACCTGGGCGTTGTTGCGGCTGTTTCCAAGCTCGGACGCACGCCAGGCGATTCCGCTGCGGACGGACGGCGGATTTGCCGACCCATCCCACACAACCGACGGTGGAGTGACGATAGACGGCAAAGTGACGGCAGACGGCGAATCGGCATCCGACATCGACGGACAACCCACCGACCACCTCGGCAAGCGCCTCGTCATCGCGCTTATCCTGACCATTCCAACGTTCGTCATCACATTACTGGCGCTGGCCAAAATCGCCATGCCGGGATGGCTGACGAATCCGTGGCCGCACGCCATCGTCATCACGCCGGTCATGTTCTATTGCGCGGCGCCGATTCACCACCGCGGCCTGCCCGCATTGCAGCGGCGGCGTCCGAACGGCGATTCGCTGGTTTCGCTTGGCATGGCGATTGTTTACGCGTACAGCCTGCTGCTGTGCGTGGTGTCGTGGATTTTCCCGGCCGGCTCGCGCGATCCGTATTTCGCGTTCGTCGGCGTGGTCGCGACGCTTTCGCTGGCTGGCACGCTTGTCCGGCAACACGCGATGACCGCGCAGCAGACGGCAGAAACAGAAAAGGCGCAATCGGCACAGTCAACAGAATCAACAGAATCGGCGCGATCTCAAGCGAAATCCCCTGAGCCAACGCAAGAAAAAAGCGCGGAAGAATTGCTCTTCCGCGCTGTGGTAGGTCATGCGATCCGCGCACGCGTGCTGCAGATCACCACGTCGGTGACGATGGTGGTCGCGGTGTGGACGTGCGCGTTGTGGCTGGCGTTCGGCATGCAACCGAAGCTGGCGATCGCCATACTGCTCGGTTCGACCGTGCTGTCGGTCGCAGGCCTGGTATTGCAGGCTTACGACCGACAGGTAACCAATCGATAATCGTCACTCAGCCGGGTTCGGGACGTCGGCGGAATCGTCCGTCTTCTCCTCGCCCATATCCTCCAGCTGGTCCGCGGCCCACGCGGACAGCTCCAGGTGGTCGCCGCCGGTCTGGTCCACCAGCACGGTGTCGCCGTCGTGCACTTCGCCGGCCAGCAGCATGCGGGCAAGCTGGTCGCCGACTTCGGTCTGCACCAGGCGACGCAGCGGACGTGCGCCGTACGCCGGATCGTAACCGGTGTTGGCAAGCCATTCGCGCGCCGAATCGGTCACGTCGAGCGTGATGCGGCGGTCGGTCAGACGTGCGGACACCTGCGCGACCTGAATGTCCACGATGCCGCCGAGCTCCTCGCGGGTCAGCGGGTGGAACATGACCAGTTCGTCCAGACGGTTGATGAATTCCGGCTTGAACTGCATGTGCACGGCGTCCATCACGGCCTTCTTCTTGGCGTCCGCGTCCATGTCGGGATTGACGAGGAACTGCGAGCCCAGGTTGGAGGTCATGATCAGAATCGTGTTCTTGAAGTCCACGGTCCTGCCCTGGCCGTCGGTCAGGCGACCGTCGTCAAGCACCTGCAGCAGCACGTCGAAGACTTCCGGATTGGCCTTCTCCACCTCGTCGAACAGCACCACCGAATACGGACGGCGACGCACGGCTTCGGTAAGCTGGCCACCCTCTTCGTAGCCGATGTAGCCCGGCGCGGCTCCGATCAGGCGGGACACGGAGGCCTTCTCCATGTATTCGCTCATGTCGATGCGCACCATGGCCTTCTCGTCATCGAATAGGAAGTCGGCGAGCGCCTTGGCCAGTTCGGTCTTGCCCACGCCGGTGGGGCCGAGGAACAGGAACGATCCGGTCGGACGGTTCGGGTCGGAGATGCCGGCACGCGAGCGACGCACGGCGTCGGAAACCGCTTGGATGGCTTCCTTCTGGCCGATCACGCGCTTGCCGAGGTACTCCTCCATGTGCAGGAGCTTCTCGTTTTCGCCCTGCATAAGACGGCCCACGGGGATGCCGGTCCAGTCGGAGACGATTTCGGCGATGGAGTCGGCGTCGACGCGGTCGGGGACCATCGGCACGTCGGCGTTGGCATTGTCGGCTCCGCCCGATTCCGCCTCGTTCTTCTCGGCTTGGGCGATTTCCTTCTGGATGGCCGGGATTTCGCCGTAGTTGATGGCTGACGATTTCGCCAGGTCGCCTTCGCGCTCGTACTTTTCGGCTTGCGTACGCAGCTCGTCGAGCTTCTTGCGCAGGTCGCCGATACGGTTGTGGCCGTTCTTTTCGGCGTCCCAACGCGCTTTCAGCCCGTTGAGCTTTTCGCTTTTGTCGGCGATTTCCTGGTTCAAATCGGCGAGACGGTCCTTGGCGCTGTCGTCCAGTTCCGCTTCGGCCTTTTCCGCGGCCTTGTCGTTCTTCGGATTGCCCAGCAGGTACGACTTCTCCATCTTGAGACGGTCCACCTGGCGGCGCAGTTCGTCGATTTCCTCAGGCGAGGAGTCGAGTTCCATGCGCAGGTGCGCTGCGGCCTCATCCACCAGATCGATGGCCTTGTCCGGCAGCTGGCGTCCGGAAATGTAGCGGTTCGACAGGGTTGCCGCCGCGACCAGCGCGTCGTCGCCGATGGTCACCTTGTGGTGGGCCTCATACTTCGGCGCGATGCCGCGCAGGATGGCGACGGTGTCCTCCACGCTCGGCTCGCCGACGAACACCTGCTGGAAACGACGTTCGAGCGCCGGATCCTTTTCGATGTTCTCACGGTATTCGTCCAGTGTGGTGGCGCCGATCAGGCGCAGTTCGCCACGGGCCAGCATGGGCTTGAGCATATTGCCCGCGTCCATGGAGCCTTCGGCCGCGCCCGCGCCGACGATGGTGTGGATCTCGTCGATGAAGGTGATGATCTGCCCGTCGGCCTTCTTGATCTCCTCAAGCACGCTCTTCAGACGTTCCTCGAATTCGCCACGGTACTTGGAACCAGCCACCATGGAGCCCAGGTCAAGCGAGATAAGCTTCTTGTTCTGCAGGGTGGTCGGCACGTCGCCGGCGACGATGCGCTGCGCCAGGCCTTCGACGACGGCGGTTTTGCCGACGCCAGGCTCGCCGATCAGCACAGGATTGTTCTTGGTACGGCGGGACAGGATCTGGATGACGCGGCGGATTTCCTGGTCACGGCCGATCACCGGGTCGAGCTTGCCTTCCTTCGCGGCGGCCGTCAAATCGGTGGAGTACTTCTCCAAAGCTTTATACGAGCCTTCCGCGTCGGCGCTGGTCACCTTGCGGTCGCTGCCGCGCGCGGCGGTCAGGGCGTTACGCAGCTTATCCGCGGTAAGACCGTTCTTTTCCAAGATGTCCGCGCTTTGATTAGGTTTCGCGGCCGCGATTGCGACCAGCATGAGGTCGACGGTGACGTACTCGTCTCCCCTCCGTTGCATTTCTTTTTCGGCTTGCGATAGCACCGCCGACAGCTGCCTGCTGACGTCCGGCTGCGTTGTGGTCGATCCGCTGGCGCTCGGCAGCGATTGCATCGCCTGATGCACTTCGGCGCTCACGTTTTGCGCGTTGCCGCCTGCCGCTTCGATGAGCGCGCGGGCCATGCTGTTTTCCTGACGCAGCATCGCGTCCAGCAGGTGCAGGGTGTCTACCTGCGGATTGCCCAGCGCCGCCGCGTTCTGAACGGCGTCCGAAAGCGCTTCCTGCGCCATCTGCGTGAACTTCTGTTCCATATCATCCTCCATGGTTCGCGCCCGGCCGCCCGGCCTTCGCTACCGGGCCGGCGTTCGGACGCATATGTCGTTGTCTGATATGCTCAACCGACTTCATCGCCATTATATTCCCAAAACTTGAGTCCCACACACTCAACTTTTTGCGTTTCTCAAAACCGTCTTTCGACACAGGACGGCAGTCACCGACAATCACCAGCGCTCACCGGCAATCGCAATACATACGAAAAAGGCGGGCAGCAACGTAACGAAATCACGAAACGTTGCAAACCCGCCTAATCCAAAGTCCGCCAGCAAGCCGAAAATCAGCCGCGCACCACCACGTTGCGCAGATCGCCGATGCCCTCGACGTGCACGATCGCCTCGTCACCCGGATCCAGATGACCCGACGCGTTCGGCGTACCCGTCATAATCACATCGCCCGGCAGCAGCGTGGTGAAACTCGTAATCGCCGCGATCTGCTCAGGAATGCCGTGAATCAGATTCGCCGTGGTACCCGACGCCATCGGCACATCCTCACCGTTGAGCGTGAAGGAAATCTTCGCATCCTTCCAATCCACATCGTCACGCGTCACAATCCACGGACCCAACGGGCACGCCGTATCAAAACCCTTCGCACGCGTCCACGTCGGATCAAGACCCTGCAGATCACGCAACGTCACATCATTCACGCACGTGAAACCCAGCACATAATCCATGGCCTGCTCCACCGGCACATTCTTGGCGATACGACCCATCACCACAGCCAACTCCGGCTCGAAATTCATATCATTCGAACACAGCGGAATCACAATCGGATCATCCGGACCAATCACCGACGTGCTCGGCTTGGTGAAAATCACCATATCCTCCGGCGCATGCTTGATATCGGAATGACCGGCCTCATGCATGAACCGCGCATGCGCCTCATAATTCTTCGCCAAACCGTACACCTTCGACGGAATCACCGGAGCCAGCAGACGAATGCCGTCACCATCCACCGGATAGCGCTCGCCGGTCGGCTCGACGGCCTGGCCGGACAGCGGATAGCCGTTCAAGGCCACGAGATAGTCCTTGCCGTCGTTCTTGTCGGTCTGAACGAAGGCGTACTGCGGTACATCATTATGCGTAAAACGTGCGATTCTCATACCCGCAAGTCTACCCGCTCGCCACGCCCGCCGTTCTCGACATGCGTCGCTTTGCGGACGATGCCGATTGCTCGCATTTTTTACGATTTTTGCGATTATTTGCGATGCAGTTCCGCCCGCAACGCCGCCACCTCGCGTTCCAGCTCGTCGATGCGGCGCACCTGCTGGGCGATGAGCAGGTCGCGCACGTCACCTCCCGACAGAATCGGGACCTCGGCTGCGTTGCGCGGCGCGGGCAGCGTCGCATTGCTTTGCGTTTCCGCCGGTTGCGTTGGCTGCACCGGCTGCGATACCGCAGATCGAGCAACCTCCGCCGAGTCCGCCGACGGAACCACACCCGCCGACGCCGATGGCACCACTCCACCATTCCCATCAACCGATACCAGCCGGTCCGTGCCCATACGGCAGGCAATCTTGCGCCAGCGCGCGAAACAACGTTCGATGCGCTTATAGCCGATCAGCGATGGGTCGAGTCCGGCTTCGCGGAACAGTTCGACCGGCGATTCGCCCGCATGGTACCGGCGCATGCAGTTGTGTTTGAACGATTCCGTGTAGGTGATGCGTCGCGACGTCGCTTCGGCCACCACCGGCAGCGAGCGCAGATATTCGACTTCTTCCGGACTGAACGCTCCCCCACCGTTGCACATGATGTTCCCTTTCGGCTTGGCGTGCGGCGGCTCCCTTCCACCGCACGGCAGTCGAATGGCCTCCGTCATGCCATTCCCCTGTTCGGCTTGCGATTCGGTTTGCGATGCGCGCTTGCGATACGTGTTTGCGATGCAAGGCAGCAATCCGATCCGTTGTTCGCTTCGTGTTCCATCATACCGGTACGAATGGCGTTTTTCCAACCATTTCAGGCGGTACTAAACCCTAAATCACCCGTATTCGTCACAACAAAAGCGGGTGAACCGTTGATCGCTCAACGACTCACCCGCCCGAACAAGCCCCGTTGCCTGTCTGCTGGCCCGCTCAGACCGCCATCGGCGTATCGGATTCGCGGAAGCGCAGCACGAGCGCCAGTCCGGCTGCGGCACGGCGACGTTACGCGCGGCACGCATCACGGTTTTGCGATTGAAGGTGAAGCGATCGCGCATGATGTGTTCGTCGGCGTCGGCGTCGACATCGTCTTTGGCAGCATCATTCTTGTCGTTATCGTTGCCGTTTTGAGCCGACGCGGCATCCTTGTCGGCGTCATTCTTACCGTTCTTGTCGGCATCGTCGGCATCTTCAGCAGTGTTGCCATCGTTGTCAGCATCGTCCGCATCGCCGGTTTTGCCGTCATCGGCTGTCGCGCCCGCATCGCCATTCGCCACAGCATCCGTGCGATTTTCGCCGGCATGGTCGTTTCGATCGCCGTCTTGAGCCGGTGCAGCACCATTTGCAGGTACGTCAGCGTTCTCAGCCGTCGGCTGCCTAACCGCCTGCCGTTCCTGCTCCTTCTGCTCATTCGGCTGTTCCGTCTTATCGCACGGCTGCCGCTGTTCCGGCATCGTCTCCGACGGTTGTTCCGGTTGCGATTGCGACTGCAGTTGCGATTGCGCTTGTTCGTTCGATGGCTGCTGCGATTCGCCGTCGTCCGTAAGGCATTGTGCGTCGTCATCGTCCGTTGCGGACTGTCCGGCAACATCTTGCCCGGCAATGTCGGCAACGTCCGATCCGACTGCGTTTTCAGCATCGGATTGTTGTGTCGATTCCGGCTGGCTCGCTGCGGATTCGGCGGCCACGTTGCCGCCATCCGTCACCGTTTCGTCGGCGAACGCGGTCGCGCCGGCTCCCGTGGTGCCGGCCAGCATCGCAATCGTGACAAGCAATGCGGTGAATTTTCCCATCCGCGCGCCACACCGGCTTATGAAGCCGGCAAGCGGGTCCTTCATCCACTTCATGACATGTCCATCTCTCATGGCGCTGTGGCGAATTGCCTATGCGCCTCCATGCCTTGAACCTTATGGATGAACGTTTTGAAACCCGTCCCCTCCATTGATGGGTTCGGGGAACGTACGGACCCGCGAAAATCGCGGCCTTCCCCCTTATCCTTTACGCGGCCAGGCGGAAGCGTGCCGCATGATTCGGTGTCGGGGCCGCATCGACCGCACGACCATGCAGCACAACAGCATGCCGCCCATCGTGCAAACGATGGTCATGGCGAGCGCGCCCAGTTCGGTCGCACGTTCGTCGCGCACGTCGGCCGGATCTGGCGCGGGCAGCGGTATTGCGACGCGATGCCCGGAGACTAGCAGCCGATGCGTGTTGATGCCGTATGGCGTGCAGGTCATCAACGTCAGCCGGTCTTCGCCGGGCACGATTTTCAACCGTGAGACGTCGTCCGGTTCGATCACGCTGATTCGGTCCACTTCGTATCCCAGCGTCTCGTCCATCACTTTGATGTACATGAAATCGCCGTCGTGCAGTTCGTCGAGCCGTGTGAACATCAACGATTTGACCAGGCCGCGATGCCCGGTGACCACCGTATGCGAGCCAGTGCCGCCGACCGGCAGGCTGGTGCCGTACAGATGCCCTGCGCCGACGGCGAGCACCGGTTCGGACGTACCATGCCGAATCGGCAGTTCCACGCCGATTTTGGGCACCAATACCGTGCCCATGATGCCTGCGCCGGAATCCAGCAGGCCCTGATAGTTCGCGTCCGTGTCCGCAGCGGAAAGCCCGGCACCGCCGGAAGGCGCCGAATCGTCGGCGGTATCAGCATCTCCGGCAGTGCCAGCCGGTCTGGTAGTGAACGGATCGGCCGCCTCGCCCAATACCGGCTGTCCTTCCACGGCAAGCCGCCGATTGTATGCGCGCGCCCGTTCCAACTCCTCCATCGCCATCGGATACGGCCATCCGGCAACCGTGCGAGCCGCCGAATCGGATGTCTCGGCCAAGCGCCGCGCGGAATGCGCCTGCATGGCGAACGGCAACGACGCGACCACCACCGCGCCCACGATCAGCAGCACGGACACGCACCGCACCAATATGAAACGAATCCGCCGCAGCCTGCGCGCGCGAACCACATCGGCAATGTCAATCGCCTCGTAAAACGACGGCGTTCCAGCGAACGTTCCAGCAGACGTTCCAGCGAACGCAACAGTTCCGGCATGACCACTGTCGGCAGCTGCACCGGCATCAGATCCGACTCCGGCGCCATTGCCGATGCCATCGTTATCATCACCGGCATCATAGGAATCAGCCGAGGCGCCCGCCACGGCACCGAACAGCCGCATGGGCGAACGCAGCACCGCATGCGCATGCACGTAGGAATCCGTCCTGCGGGCGAGCAGACGGACGGGTTTACTCATCAATCGAGAGGCAGACCAAAACATGGGTTTCTCCTTCGAACACACCCATGTTCACACCCGCCATACGAAAGCCCTTGCCCCCTATAGAAGGGCTTACCCCTAGAAAGACAACGGTTTCAGGCACGAAACCGGCAATTATGGCACCAAACCGCGCAGCACCCCACCTACCGGCGGAACGCAGCTCAGACAAGCCGTTTTTCAGAGGAATGCAAGTCAGACGAATGTAAGCCAGACGAATGCAATCCAGGCGGACGAGCCCCGCAAATCCTTAAAAAAACAGAAAAAGTCAAAGAAAGCGCTCAGATGAACGCACGCTCACCGAAAATCGCAGTGCCGACGCGCACGATGGTGGAACCTTCGGCGATGGCCAGTTCCATGTCGCCGGTCATGCCCATCGACAGTTCCCGGCAACGGTCCGTGCCCGGTTCGCCGGATGCGAGGATGAGGTCGCGGGTCTTGCGCAGGTGCGAGAAACCGCGGCGAATCACCGTTTCGTCGTGCACATGCGCGCCGATCGTCATCAGTCCCTGCAATTCGATGCCGTCCAACGTGCCGATTTTCTGCGCGATGCGGATGGCGTGCGCCGGATCGCAACCGGATTTCGATTCCTCGCCGGATTCGTTGACTTCCAGCAGCACGCCGACAGTAATACCGCGAGCCACGGCTCTACGTGAAATTTTTTCTGCCAAATCGATTGAATCGACCGATTCGATAGTGTCGACCACCGGCAGCACTTTGCCGATTTTATTGCTTTGCAGCTGGCCGATCAGGTGGAATGGAATATGCTCCGCCGCAGCATCCGGCGCGGCGCCTGCGACGCCCAGCGAAAACCCGCGTTCCGCGCATCGCCGTGCCAGCCCTTCGGCCTTCGCCGTCACTTCCTGCGGACGGTTCTCGCCGAATATCCGCTG
>OLRH01001109.1_pt1 | contig 13991 bp, 9 predicted proteins | sample 1672321 | NCBI WGS metagenome assembly OLRH01 (sample SAMEA3136671, study PRJEB25190) | human gut metagenome | reverse complement strand
GGAACCATGTTGATTCTATGGATGTTGGGAAGTTATTATTATAGTTGTTGATAGTTTGTTTTCAGGCTGTTAATACTTGAGTTGTCAGGTATTAACAGCCTATATGATACGTATTAATAGCTGGGAACTCAAGTATTAACTTCTGAGAAACCGGAAATTAATACCTTACAGGAAGCTTATTAATTCTTGAAATGATAACTAGTATGGTTGAGTAGTGATCAATTAGTTTATAAAGTTGATAAACTTATAAGCCGATTGATTTTAGATCTGCCCGTTCTCCACCATCAACACTACACGTTCCGTTAGTTTGTCTTCACCTTGCGGATCATATTCTTTTTTTAAACTGGCTCCGAATAATGCAGCAAAAGTCTGATAGAATCCCGCTTTGAAAGGTCCCATAAATGCTTTCACCAGTTCATAGCTGGTAGAATTGCTTTGGCGGTCTATTAGTTTAATCAACAGTTTCCCTTGTGCAAAAGAGAGTTTTTTCATTCGGGGAGTATATTGCTCTTTCAATCCTTTTTCAACCCGTTTGATATGTTTTTGACGGGCTTTCTCATTGGGTAATGTCTGAAGATATTCGTAAGTTTCGATGATGGCTTGGTTAATTTCTCTGGAGATAGGATATACCTTTTTCACATTGCGGATCAGGCGATAATATTCCTGGCGTTCTTTTTCATTCTTGAATTTCAACGGACGGAAAATATACACAGTTCTTAACTGGACACATGGAATGGTATCTCCATTGTAGATACACATCGGAACCAAATATCCATTGATGCTTTGTTTTTCTTGAGCTTGCAGGCGCAACGAACAACAAACAATAGCAAACAGCGTCATTACTACTATGTTAAGCCTCCTTTTCACGATACAAAAATAGAATTAAAATTTTATTATTCAGACATTTCTCTTCGATGTTAACCTATTTAAAGTATCTTTGCGGCCTTATCTGTTAAAAAGCAGGAAGAATAAACCATTTTATTGATGAAAACTATTCAACTTTTACGGTTGATAAGTATTATAAACAGCCTGTTAATAATTCCTGCTTGTAGTGCTCAAAACCCTTCTGAAAGTCTTTTAGAAGATGTTCTTGAAGATTTATCTGTTAATAACGATATTAATAACTCTGTTAATACTCTTAATTGGGAAAATGAATTGGAAGAACTTTCCAATCGTATGCAAGAACCAGTTAATTTGAATGTTGCTACCCGTGAACAACTCGAACAGTTTCCTTTCCTTAGTGATATTCAGATTGAACATCTGTTGGCCTACATCTATATACATGGACAGATGAAAACCATCTATGAACTTCAACTGGTAGAAGAGATGGATAAGCAAACAATCCAATATTTACTGCCTTTCGTCTGTATAAAAGCTATTAACAATGAATCTGCTTTCCGGTGGAAAAGCCTGTTGAAAAACGCAGCGAAGTATGGAAAGAATGAACTGTTAACCCGCTTTGATATACCATTTTATAAACGAAAAGGTTATGAACATACCTATTTAGGACCTTCTGTTTATAACTCTGTGAAATACAGTTTTCGGTATAGTGACCGGCTCTATGCAGGAGTCGTTGCTGAAAAAGATGCCGGAGAACCTTTTGGAGCTTTACACAATCGCTACGGCTATGATTATTATTCCTTTTATCTGTTATTAAAAGATTGTGGACGATTAAAAGCATTAGCTGTTGGTAACTATCGGCTTAGTTTCGGACAAGGTCTGGTGATTAGTACTGATTATTTGATGGGAAAAACAGTTTACGCTTCTTCTTTCAATAACCGTAATAGCGGGATAAAGAAACATTCTTCTGCTGACGAATACAACTATTTTCGAGGAGTAGCTGCCACTGTTTCTTTGACAAAAGATTGGGATATTTCTGGTTTCTATTCACACCGTTCTCTGGATGGAGTAATCACTGATGGAACAATCACTTCTATCTACAAAACCGGGCTGCATCGAAGTCAAAAGGAAGCGGATAAAAAGAACCTGTTCACCATGCAATTAACAGGTGGACACGTGAGTTATCAACACAACCGTATCCGATTGGGTATCACCGGTATTTACTACCTTTTCAACCGACCATACGAACCGGAATTAACAGGTTATTCCAAATACAATCTTCATGGAAATAACTTCTATAATCTGGGAATAGATTATGCTTACCGATGGCATCGTTTTTCTTTTCAGGGAGAGACGGCAATCGGAAAACAAGGTTGGGCTTCTTTGAATCGTTTGCAATATTCACCGGTTCAAAACACTCAAATCATGTTGATACATCGGTTTTATTCTTATAACTATTGGGCTATGTTTGCCCATTCATTCGGTGAAAGAAGTACGACACAAAATGAACAGGGATATTATATCGGCTTGGAAACTTCTCCTTTTGCTTATTGGAAGTTTTTCGCCTCATTCGATTTATTTTCCTTTCCGTGGAAAAAATACAGAGTGAATAAACCCTCCCGCGGAACAGATGCTCTGTTCCAAACCACTTTTACTCCATACAGCAATTTATCCATGTATCTAAGGTATCGTTATAAACAAAAAGAGCGTGACTGGACAGGTAGTAAAGGAACACTAACACTTCCTATTTTTCACCATCAACTTCGCTATCGTTTGAACTATTCTTTGGGAGATGTGTTAAGCAGTCGTACAACTTTAGATTATAATCATTTTCATTCTCAGGACAGAGCTGCTAATAAAGGATATCAGGTTACACAAATGATATCCTCCCAACTGCCTTGGGCCAGGCTGTTTGCTGACGTTCAGGGCAGTTACTTTTTTACAGACGATTATGACTCGCGTGTATATGCTTCGGAAAGCGGATTGCTTTATACGTTTTATACTCCGTCTTTTCAAGGTCGTGGATTCCGGTGTAGTATCCGTTTGAGATATGAACTGAACAGACACTTTCTATTGATAACCAAGTTTGGAGAAACCATTTATTTAGACCGGAATGAGATTGGTTCCGGCAATGATTTAATCTATGGAAATAAAAAAGCAGATGTACAAATGCAACTACGTATTAAGTTTTAATGTATATTTGTCTGCCAGAAATAACAGAAGAATACGATATTAAATGGATGACAGGGCTACTTTTGACAAAATGTTTAATGAATGGTATGCACAGTTTGTATATTTTGCATACTATTTCATAAATGATGCTGAAGTATGCAGGGATATCGTAAGTGATGCTTTTGAGTATTTGTGGCGTAATTATGAAAAGATAGAAGAAGCAACGGCGAAAACTTATCTTTATACAATCATCCGTACACGTTGCATAGATTACCTTCGCAAGCAAAATATTCATGAAGAATATGTAGAGTTTACTGCGCAATTGACTGATAAAATGATAGAAGGCGATTCGCAAAATTCTGATTCTCGTGTTTTGCGTATTCGTGAAGCTATGAAGAAGTTGCTCCTTATAATTATCATATTTTGGAAGCATGCTATATTCATAATAAGAAATATAAGGAAGTGGCCGAAGAATTAAATGTAAGTGTCGCGGCCGTTCATAAGAATATAGTGAAGGCTTTACGCATTCTTCGCGAAGAATTAGGCCAAAAGGGTAACCGGAATTGACTTTAAAACGTAAATATATATAGATTGAATACATTATTTATGGATGAAAAGAATATAAATATAAGTAAGTCGGAAGAAGAACTCCTGGAAATTATGGAGAATCGTTCGCGTATAACTGCTGGTCAATTGCATAATTTGGAAGAAGATGAGGAATGTTTGCAAGCATGTTCTGATTTGGCAGAAATTGTGATAGAGATGCAGAAAGAGCAAAATTTACTGGCAATTGATGTCCGGAAAGAACTGGCAGATTTTCGTAATAAACATTCTAAGAATGATCGAAGAAAAAATACACGCATACTGTGGGCTAGTGTCACAGGTGTAGCGGCGGCTGTTGCCATCATTTTAGTTTTGCGTGCAATGATGATTTCCTCACAACCGGAAATTATTAAAGTGTTTCAAGCCAATCATATTGCCCGGGAAGTCACTTTACAAGTGAATGATGAGAAAGAAATAAAGCCATTGAAAGAAGTGGTAGAATCTCTTTCGTCTTACTCTACTGCGCAGTTGTCTTCTAAGGAAATAGATTATAGTCGTGCTCTCCTTCAGACAGAAACCAAGGAAGTAGGAAAACAGAAAGTACAGATACATAGATTAAGTATTCCTAGAGGAGAGACATTTAAAGTTGTTTTATCCGAGGGGACTGAAGTATTTTTGAATTCAGACAGTCGTTTGGCTTATCCTACGGTTTTCAAAGGAAAAGAACGAGTCGTCTCTTTGGAAGGTGAAGCCTATTTTAAAGTTGCTAAAGATGCAGCACATCCTTTTATCGTGAAAAGTGGAAATCTGCAGATTCGTGTATTGGGAACGGAATTTAATGTACGTAGCTACTCTCCTACTGATGTCCGTGTTACGCTCATTACAGGAAAAGTGGCTGTGAGCGATACTTGTGGAGTCCATAGTGTTGAAATGGTGCCAGGACAAAGCGTACAACTTTCTTCTGACGGAACATTTGCCGTGAATGTCGACCAGACGCTGCAGGCGGTCATCTGCAAGAATCATTTTTGTATTGGAAGGAAGGATTTTTCTATTTTGACGATGTTGCTCTGGTTGACATGATGAAAGAAATAGGACGTTGGTATAATATAGATATTGAGTTCCGCAATAGCAAAATCATGGATCTTCGTATGCATTTCTTTGCAAATCGTCATCAGGACATCTTTCACTTGATTGAATTATTGAATCGAATGGAGAGAATACATGCTTATTTTGAAGCAGGAAAACTAATTATCGAATAAAAAGCAAGCAAAAAGATATAAATCTGAATAGAAAAATATATTTCTGAAAAAAAACTATTTTAAGGGTAACCATTCTTTTTTAAACTTCGTATACAATTAAAAGAATGAAATATTATTTAACTATTCAGGCTTATGAAAAGAAATCAGGCACAGAAGTTCATTGTTTTATTCTTGCTTTTCCTTTTTGCCTATTCATGGCGTGTAGAAGCACAGACAGGTAAAGAAAAGCAAATAACAATGGAGTTTAAAAATGAAGGGTTACCCTCTATTTTTAAACGTTTTGAAAAAGTATCGGGGTATAAAGTTCTTTTTATCTATGATGAAATTAGCTCTTATACTTCTACCGGAAAAGTAGAAAAAGCTACAGTTGATGAAGCGTTGAAGGTGATTATTGGAAAAAATCCGTTGAAATATCACATTGACGGACAATTCATCAATATCACACAAAAGGATTCTAAAAAGTTTTTCTCACAAGTAAAAGGAAAAGTGCTTTCCGAAGAAGACGGGCTTCCGGTGGTTGGTGCCACTATTATAGTGGAAGATCCTAGTAATATCCGTACTATCACAGACAATAATGGTAATTTTCAGCTTTCTGATGTTCCGAAAGATAGCCGTGTCAGAATATCGTATGTAGGTTTGGAAACCCAGTTCTTGCATCCTTCATCTTATATGTCGGTAGTGATGAAATCTGATACAAGGGCGCTGGATGAAGTAGTGGTGACAGGTATGTTTAACAGAAAGAAAGAAGGATTTACCGGTTCAGCTGTTACTATCAAAGGTGAGGATCTGAAGAAATATAGTACGAACAATGTGGCTAAAGCGATAGCCGCTGTCGCTCCCGGACTTCGTATTGTGGATAATATCAATATGGGATCTAATCCGAATGGTTTGCCTGATATGCGTATGCGTGGTAGTGCAAATATGGATATGGGCACACAATCTGTAGATTTTAATTCTACCAGTAATGATGTGCTGGCAGTTCAGGGCGAGTATGAGACGTATGCCAACCAACCGTTGCTTATCATGGACGGATTTGAAATCAGTATACAGACACTTGCCGATATGGATCCCGATCGTGTTGCTTCTATCGTTTTGTTGAAAGATGCGGCAGCTACGGCTATCTACGGTTCACGTGCGGCAAATGGAGTAATTGTTATCGAAAGCAAGACGCCCAAACCGGGACGGATCTGGGTGACATACGGTGGGGAACTTCGTATTGAAGCTCCGGATATGACCGGATATAACTTGATGAATGCAAGAGAGAAGATAGATGCAGAGTTAAAAAGCGGACTTTATACATACGGTGGCGAGACTGTTGAAAAATGGCAGCTCTATCAGTCTAAATTGCGTGAAGTATTGGCGGGAGTAAATACGTACTGGTTGGACAAACCTTTGCAAACAGCTTTCCAACAACGGCATACCGTTACATTGGAAGGTGGTGATGAAGCCTTGCGTTATCGGATGTATGTAGGATACAATAGTTCTCCGGGTGTGATGAAAGACAGTAAGCGTGATGTATTGACCGGATCGCTTGATTTTCAGTATCGTCTGAAAAAAGTGTTATTAAAGAATAGCATTACGTTGGATAATTCGGTAGCTAATGAGTCTCCGTGGGGAAGTTTCAGTGAATATACCCGCTTGAATCCTTATTTGCGTCCGTATGGAGAGAACGGGGAGATACAGAAACGGCTTGATAATTTTGAAGGAGTAGGCGGTGAATCGAGTTATCTGAATCCGATGTACAATACGACATTCAACAGCAAAGATCAGAGTAAGAACTTCACAGTACGTGAACTTTTCAGGGTAGAATATAATCCTACTAATGATTTACGTTTTGAAGGAGCTTTCAATTTGTCTAAAAGTGTAGGACATCGTGATATTTTCCGTCCTGCACAACATACGCTTTTTGATAATGTGACCGATCCTACCTTAAGAGGTGATTACCGCAGAAGCCAGAGTGAAGCTGTCAGCTGGGGAATCGATTTGACAGGAAGCTGGAACAAGCAATTGAAAGACCATTATCTGACTGCTAATGCACGCATGAGTGTATTGGAGAATAATTCGGAGACTTATGGAAACTATGTGACCGGTTTCCCGAATGATAATATGGATAACTTGTTGTTTGGTAAGAAATATAACGAGAAAGTGACGGGTGATGAGAGGACAACACGCTCTATCGGTTGGGTGGCTGCCGGAGGTTATTCTTATAAATATAAGTATTCGTTCGACTTTAATATACGTTTGGACGGTTCTTCACAGTTTGGAAAAAATAACCGTTGGGCTCCTTTCTGGTCAACAGGATTGCGCTGGGATTTGAAAAAAGAGAACTTTATGAAAGATGTATCTTTTATTTCCGATTTCATTTTGAGGGGTACATACGGTACGACCGGTTCGCAAGGTTTTGATCCTTATCAGGCACATGGTTATTATACATACTCTAATTTGCTGCTTCCTTATTACTCATCGGATGCAACAGGTTCGGAAATCCTGGCTATGCATAATGAGAGTTTAAAATGGCAGACAACGAAAAGCACTAACCTTGCTTTGGAACTCGGTTTCTTAGACCAGCGTCTTACCGCCCGTGTGGAGTATTACCGGAAAATAACAGATAATATGGTTACTTCGGTAAGTCTTGCCCCTTCTCTTGGCTTCAGTAGTTATCCTGAAAACCTGGGAAAGATAGAGAATAAGGGTTGGGAAATCTCGCTCTCGGCTATTCCTTATAAGAATACTGCCAAGCAGGCTTATTGGACCATTACGGTGAATGGTTCTCGCAATACAGACAAATTGCTGGAGATATCGGAAGCAATGAAACATAGGAATGACCTGAATGCATCAAATCTGAAAGATACACCATTGCCACGTTATGAAGAAGGCGAATCTCTTTCCCGTATTTGGGTAGTACGTTCATTAGGTATTGATCCCGCTTCCGGAGATGAAATATTATTAAAGCGTAACGGAGAAATGACCAGTGCCGTTAACTGGAGTGCGAATGATGTAGTACCTATCGGCAATACGGAACCTACATGGCAAGGATATATTAATTCTTCCTTTACATATAAAGGTTGGGGAGCAGATGTCAGTTTCAGATACCAGTTTGGCGGTCAGGTATATAATCAGACTTTGCTTGACAAGGTGGAAAATGCCAATCTGAAATATAATGTAGATCGGCGGGTAAGTCAGTTGCGTTGGGCTAAACCGGGTGACAAGGCACAATTCCGTACTCTTACCCCCAGTGGTTGGGAAACGAAAGCTACTTCTCGGTTTATCATGGATGAAAATATATTCCAGGGAAGTTCGTTGTCTGTCTACTATCGCATGGATCGTACTAATACAAAATTTATCAGCCATTGGGGATTGAGCTCCGCCAAAGTGACGTTTAATATGGAAGACTTTTTCTATTGGTCTACAGTGAAACGCGAAAGAGGTCTGTACTATCCCTATTCCCGTCAGTTTACTTTTGCTTTGAATGTTGCTTTCTAATTAAAAACATATTTGTATGAAACAGATAATATATATACTATTAGCAACAACCATGCTGGGACTTATGTCTTGCAGCGACTGGTTGGATGTATCTCCGAAGACTTCTATTCCTACCGACAAGCAATTTGAGTCGGAATCCGGATTTAAGGATGCGCTTACAGGTATTTATTTGAAGTTGGGAACCCAGACATTGTATGCCGGAGACTTGACTTATGCTTATTTGGATGAACTGGCAGGATTATATTCTGATTATCCGGGATATAATACAAATGCCGTTTTCGACCAGAGTATTGTATTTGATTATGAGAACATGTTTTTGAGTAAGAAGAATGGGATTTACTCAACGATGTATAATATCATAGCCAATATTAATAACTTCCTGGAGTATGTAGACAAAAATAAAGATGTCCTAGTTACCGAACGCTATTATGAAACCATGAAGGGAGAAGCACTTGGGCTTCGCGCTTTTCTTCATTTTGATTTGTTGCGTATGTTCGGTCCTGTTTATAAGGAACATCCTGCATCCAAAGCTATACCCTACCGTACTACTTTTGATAAAGATGCTACTCCTGTTTTACCAGCCAGCGAAGTGGTAGACGCTATTCTCAAAGATTTGAATGACGCAGAAAAATTACTGAAAGAGAACGATCCTCTTGATTTCTTTACCGACCGGACGGATGAAGATTTTACAGAGAAAAATCATTTTCTTGTCAATCGTGAATTTCGTATGAATCTATATGCGGTTAAAGCTATGCTGGCCCGTGTATATTGTTACAAAGGTGATGCGGAAAGCAAAGGATTGGCCACGGAGTATGCTAAACAAGTAATTGCCGCTTCTAAGTATTTTACATTGTACAAGTCGCAGACTGCTTCTAATTACAACTCCATACGCTATGCAGAGCAAATATTTGGAATAACAGTGAATGAATTCTCCAACTTGCTTATTGGCAACTATATGGATATGGAGAATACCAATACTCAGCAACGTTTCTATCTGGATGGAGATAAATTCAAATTCTTCTATGAAACAGCCGACGCAGGGAATACCGACTGGAGAAAAAATACGGAAATGTTTGAAGTTGTTAATAGTGGGGCAAGTCGTGATATAAATGTCTTTTGTAGAAAATATAATCAGAAGCCTCTGAATATCGGATACGTTTATTCCGGTGCTAATGCAGTTCCTTTGATACGCTTGCCCGAAATGTATTATATTGTAGCGGAATGTGCGTCTTCTGCATCAGAAAGTGCTGATGCATTGAATACCGTACGTTTTGCACGTGGTATCTCTTACAGTGACGAGATTATAACTACCGGATATGATGATCTTGATGTAGCTTCAAAAGAAAATAAGAATCAGACTAAACGTATCAATGAAATTATGAAAGAATATAGGAAAGAATACTTTGCGGAAGGTCAACTTTTCTATTTCTTGAAAGCGCATAATTATAGTACTTATTACGGTTGTGGGATTGAAACGATGACTGAAGCCCATTATCAAATGACATTACCGGATGATGAGTATATTTTTGGAAACAACTCTAAATGATGAAGTATTATGAAACGTATTATATATTTTGTTTTAGTTATTCTTGTTTGCGGCATTTATGTGGGATGCAGTGAAAACGAGATAGACTTATATGACCAGACACCACGTATCAATTTCTATGTCAACACACATGTCCGTACTTTGGTTGATACGGATTATGTGAAAAAAGAACCTTATGCTATAGACAGTTTTACGGTAAGGATACAAGGAGATCTTTTGAAAGAGAATCGTGATTTTTGTGTGAAAGTAACTCCGAATCGTGACTATCAGAATTCGATAGATGTACTATTGGAGAGCAAGTATACATATACTGAACTTGATACGGTTTGCCAGGTATTTTACTATAAGATTAATCGTCCGAAAGTAGAGTCCGGTAGAAATGTGTATGGTTGTTACTTGGAATTTGATTTGGACAACCCTCTTCATCAGTTTGACAAAGGATTGGTAGAAAAGAATCAGGAAGTGTTAAATGTCAGGTGGGAACTGAAGCCGGATGAGTGGGAAGATTGGGTATTTGGCAGTTATAGTGATAATAAATATATGTTTATTATGAATGTATGCCAACGCGTGTGGGATGATCTGGAAGATGAGGATGTTGACAAGGTCAAACAAGCTTACAAAGAATACATTGAAGCAGGAAATCCTCCTATTCCAGGCGAAGACGGTGATGAAATTGATTATGAATAAGACTAAAAGAAATGTTATGAGAAAATATATCATCTATATAGCAAGTTTTGTCGGATCGGCTTTATTGCAAACAGGCTGTTACGATGACAAGGGAGATTACGATTATCATGATGTAAATACAATGGAAATTGTAATACCTGAAACCAAGTTACGTATGCCAAAGGAAGAAGCGGTGGAAGTTTCTATCATGCCACAGATTTCTCAGACATTGGAACAGAATGAGGAAGAGCTTCTATTTCAGTGGAAACGTCTTAATCCGGATGCTAGGTTGGGTTCGGACCGATTGGCTGATTATACGGATTACTCTGTAGGAAAAGAATGTAAGATAACAGTTGAACCCAATGAATCTAACAATATAGGTTTGATGTTGGTTGTTTCGGATAAGAGGAATGGAACTGCATGGTATCAGCAAGGGCAGGTGACAATTATCAAGCCGTTTAACCCTTGTTGGTTTGTCCTTCAGGAGAAAGAAAATAAAGGAGTGCTTGGGGCTATTGAAGGAACATCGGAAGGGTATTATGTATATCCGGATGTGTTCCGTTCGGAAACCGGAACAATGTTTCCTTTAGATGGGAAACCATTGGCAGTGACTGCCCGGCGTGAATATGGAGGGGATCGGACGTCTATATCTATGATGCCTCCTTTTTTTGGATTGAAGATTGTTCCTATTTTGACACTGGTGACAGATAAGGATGCAGCTTTGTTTACTCCAAGTACATTAGAAATGATGTATCAATCGGATAAAATATTATTTGAGCCGGTTCAACAAGGCAAAGCAATAAAGATTGATGCTTATAAAATGGATAAAAACGGTGAATTATTTGTGAATGACGGAAAGTCCTATTTCGCCTATATGGATGGTTTATGCGTACCTTATACCATTCAGAATGAAGCTGGTGATTATCTTTCTGTCGCTACTTATGGTTCTTTTGGAACAGAATTGGTCTTTTTTGATTCTTCTACACATTCATTCCTGAATGGTTGGGCTTTATCAGGGTTCGGTGATTATATGAATTCATATTATATTACCAAGCCTATTCGTTCAGGTTCTTCAAAGTGGAATGATCAACGTTCGATAGAAGCATCCACTATTAACCCTGATGATGAAGAAGGAAGTGCCTTCAATCCAAATAATATTGACCCTTCTTTACAAGTGAAAGCAATAGTTACAGGAGGAAATAGTGGTAATTATGCTTATGCCATTGCTTCTTCTCAGAGCGGGAAAGATTTGACGGTATTTAAATTTAGTGCTGATTGGGAGAATGAGGATCCTACTTGTGCAGGTTTATATACTGTTTCTTTACCGTCGGAAATAGATGTAGAAACTGCCAAGTTTGCTGCTTCTTATGCTTATACGGCAGATCTTCTGTTTGTAGCTTCCGGTAATAAGTTATATCGGATAGACTTGAATCGTGGTCTGGTGACAGAACTTTATCAATATGAAGCGGATCCGTCAGCGCAAATTACATGTTTGAAGTTTAAAGATGCTGAAAATGAAGAAGAACTCGGCATGTCTCTCGGATTAGGTATCAATACAGCTGATAAAGGTGTAGTTGTAGAATTGCAACTGACAGTGGCAGGTGATGTGGCCCGCGAAGAAAACAGTATTTGTGTTTACGAAGATCCCGAGCAACCCATTGGGAAGATTGTTGATATTAGCTATAATTATGAATAGTATAAATCGCTCTTTATGCTAAAAGGAATTATCAGTGCAGTATTTCTTGCTGTTGCCTGTACTTTTTTGTACGGGCAACAGCCAAGTATTACTACTTTTCTAAAAGAAGGAGCACCAGTGGAAGTTATTCCTGGTATGTTTACTACTTATCGAAGTGATAAACATATATATTGGGAAATCCCGGATTCATTGATTGGACGTGAATTTGCCGTAACAACTACTATTCTGACTGCTCCCGCCCGTCCGGACCGGGATATGGAAAAGACATTCGGATATTCGGGTGATATGATAGGTCCGGTATTCTTCAGTTTCAGGAAACAGGGTGATGAATTGTGGATGATAGATCCACAACATGAAAGGATCATAGAAGATCCTGAAGGAGTATATGCGAAGATTGCTGCCCAACGTGGGAATAACAGACTTTATAAGAGATTGCCGGTCAAAGCAAAGACTCAAGGAAGTAGTTTGATAGAAATTGGCGAAGTATTAAAAGATTTTCCTTTGTTTAATCTTGATATTGTATCTTTTGATTTATCAATAGGTACGCGTTTAAGAGAGAAAGATTGCATCAAGGAAATCAAGGGATATGATAATCGCTTGTTGGTTTACGTATCACGGGCTTATCGAAGTTCATCGATAGGAATACCCGGTAGACCGGTTTCGGCTCCTTATGTCGGTGATTGGGATACGGGTGTTTGCATTAAGCTATTATCAAAAAATCCATTGGAAGCAGTTCCTGCAAATAACGGAGCCTACTTCTCTATCGGCAAGGAGTGTTTTCAGGGCGATCAGCCCGCTGTCCGGAAAGCTGTTGTCAAACGGTGGCGTTTGGAGATAAAGCCGGAAGATAAGGAGAAATACATAAAAGGTGAATTGGTGGAGCCAATACAGCCTATTATCTTTTATATAGATCGTAATACGCCGGAAAAGTATATCGGTTGCATCATTGAGGCAGTACGTGACTGGCGTCCTGCTTTCGAGCAAGCCGGATTTAAGAATGCCATTGATGCACGATTGGCTCCCACTGCCGAAGAAGATCCGGATTTTAGTATTTATGACAGTACTTATCCGTTTATTTCATGGAAGATATCAGGACGAAATAATGCTTATGGCCCGTCTCCTTGCGAATCGCGGTCGGGTGAGATTATTGCTTGCCACATCGGTATTTTCAGTAGCGTGTTGAATTTGGAACAGAAATGGTATTTCGCCCAATGTGGAGCCAATGATCCGCAGGCATGGAACATAGAATTGCCGGACTCTTTGCTATTTGAACAGATAAAACAAGTCTTGACACATGAAGTCGGTCATACGTTGGGATTGGAACATAATTTTCTAGGTAGCTCTCATTATTCCATCGATCAATTACGTGATAATGATTTTTTAAGTCAACATAGTATAGGTAGTTCTATTATGGACTATGTACGGTTTAATTATGCTTTGCGTCCTCAAGATAAGGTCGATTTGGAAAACAGACGGATACGTGTCGGTGAATATGATAAGTGGGCTATTGAATGGGGTTACCGCATATTTCCGGGTAAGGATGCTTCTGAAAGAGAAAAGAACAGGAATCGATGGAATCAGGAAAAACAGAAAGATCCTTCATTGCATTTCTTAGGTGGGATGGATGTACGGGCACAGGCGGAAGACTTAGGTAACGACCATGTTATTGTCAATACACAAGGAATAGAGAACTTGAAATATTTGTGTGAACATCCGGATGTCTGGAATGTAACGGATAAAACGTCTTTATATGTATTACAGGGGCGTTATGAAGCCGTATTAAATC
>OLRH01001094.1_pt1 | contig 14094 bp, 11 predicted proteins | sample 1672321 | NCBI WGS metagenome assembly OLRH01 (sample SAMEA3136671, study PRJEB25190) | human gut metagenome | reverse complement strand
AGCTTGGTGCAGATAAGATAGAGAAGGTATCTGCGGCGGACTTTAACTCCAAGGACATCCCTCAGATGATAGGAAATAAAAAGATTGTTGGAGCATTATCTAAGTTCACATTTCCAGGTAGAAAGACAAAATATTCGAAGTTCAAGTGGAACTGGAAACATTTTGCGGGAATAGACTGGCAGCAGGATGAATTCAAAAAGCGCGTGTGTGCGCTTGAGGGAAGAGATCCTGAGGAGGCAGAGAAAGAATTTTCAAAGTATGATTATATCATTGGAAGCGAGATAGATTTCTATAATCAGGAAGTATACGACGAACTCATGAATTGGGCGCAGTGGTATGAGAAGAATACAGATGTAGATGGTTTTAGATTTCAGGAGGCTGAGGCTATCCCGGCATGGTTTATAAAGGACTTTGTTGCGGCAGCTTCGGACATACCGGTGACGACAAGGAAGAAGACAGTTGAGGATGCTCCAGAATTTGTACATAAGGACATATTTGCGGTGGGAGATTTCTGGCATTGGAACGTAGATTACCTGAATGGTTACATAAAGGCGACTGATGGTCAGGCTGCTATGTTTGATGTGCCTCTGCATTTTAATTTCCATGACGCGTCTGTGGCTGACGGAGCTTATAATATGGCAGATCTGCTCAAGGGATCGCTTATGATGAGTAATCCGGAGAAAGCAGTTACATTTGTTGACAACCACGAATCCCAGGTTGGAGGCGTGCTTGAGTCATACGTTGAGGATTGGTTCAAACCGCTTGCGTATGCGGTCATTCTGCTCAGACAGCAGGGATATCCTTGCCTGTATATGGGCGATTATGCCGGCATACCTCAGGTAAAGGTTAAGTCCAAGAAGACGATACTTAATAAGATACTTAAGCTTAGAAAGAAATACGCTTATGGTGAGCAGCACGATTACTTTGATCATAGTGAAGTGGTTGGCTGGACTAGAGAAGGCGACGAGGAACACAAGGATTCCGGGCTTGCAGTTGTTATGTCAGATGGAGTTGGCGGTACCAAGAGAATGTATGTGGGAAGACAGTTTGCAGGTACGCACTTTGCTGACGTTATGGGCAATGCAAAGTATGATATAAAGATAGATGATGAAGGTTGTGGCGAGTTCTATGTGAACAGACGTGGGCTTTCAGTATGGATCAAAAAAGATTGCAAATTATAAAAAAGTGGTATATAGTATAATTACTTTATCACACTAAAGTTGTGAAAGTTATAAAGGAGCTTGATTATGGGAAAAACAGTACACACAGAAGCAGTACAGGATCTGTTTGAGGCAATACTTACATTGAAGACAGAAGAAGAGTGCTTTGATTTCTTTGAGGATGTTTGTACGGTGAATGAGCTGTTATCTATAGCACAACGATTTGCAGTGGCAAAGATGCTGAAAGAGGACAATACATATCTTGAAGTTGCAGAGAAGACTGGAGCGTCGACTGCAACCATAAGCAGGGTCAACAGATCTCTGAATTATGGCAAGGATGGATATGAACTTGTATTCTCCAGAATGAAGAGTTTTCAACGGAATGGTGATTCTGATAAAAATGATGGATCAAAATAATTGGAAATGATCAAGAATAAAATAAAGACCGATACAGATTGTCATGTAGATTGACTGTCTGTATCGGTTTTTTATAGTTAAGTTTAATATATAAGTTTGATCTGTGTCACAGTTTGACTTGAAAACAGATACAAGTTTAGCGGTTGGAGGTTGGCTTGTTGGATATCTGCTGCTTGGATTTCTTGACTGATGTCTGCTGTTCCTTGTTCCTTTGCGCCTGAGCCTTTGCTTTTGCCTCTTTTGCCTTTGCTTCGGCTTTTGCCCTAGTCTGAGCCTTTGCCTCAGCCTCTGATTCCGATCTTAGTTTATCAACCAAATGCTCTACATATTTTTTCTTTGCATATATATCAACAGACAGGAGTGATATCATACTAAGGTCGTGCAGATATGAATCCTTTTCCGGGTCATACATGGCATCGGCTTTGTTGGCTGTTCTGACTATATCTTTTATGATATCTCCGTAGTGTTGTGACAGATGCTCATACAGATGGGCATAGATGTCAGATATATCTTTCCCATCTTTGTTAGAGTTAAAATATCCATCTATAAGAGGCTGGAGAAGAGTCTGTATGTCATTTATACTCAGCATATTCTTGAGATAGTATATATATATGAGCAGTATAAGGTGCTGCTTGGAATATCTCTTTTTGTTAGGCGAAGGGAGAAGATTGTTCTTGGTGTAGTTGTTGATCATAGTCTTCGTCATCACCTTGTCTTCATCATTGCGCCTGTTTTTGCCGAGCTGATCTTCCATGAAGGTTGTGAGCTGGTCCATGTACAGGTCGATGGATGGGATATCCTTCGGGTTTATGTAATCAAGGCCACCGGCCATTGATATTATATCTTTTATATTTGTCTTTTTATCCATGTAGACACCTCTTATTATAATTGGATAATATGTCCTGATTATTGCATAATTGCGAAAATCATTATGTTAAAGTCAACATGACATATTATATAGTATTCAAAACTACATTACAAGGTTGTTTTGCGATAAAACATAATAATTTGCAAAAAAGCAAAATAACATAAATAATAAAAAACGATACAAGCTTCTAAAAACTTGTATCGCTAAATATCGCTAAAATAATGATATATTTGTAATATAACACTAATCATCAGAATCAGCAGTTTCGATTGGTAGGAGTGTTACAAGAACTCTGGCAACACGTTTTTTATCCATCTCCACAACCTTATATAGACAAGTACTGTCTGCAGCCGATTCACCTTTCACAGGGATGTGATCCAGAAGCTCGGTGATGTATCCGCCGAGGGAATCATAATCTTCGGATTCTATGTTGAGGTTTAAAGCGTCGTTTAAATCATCAAGTTTGATAGAACCGTCGATATTATAATGTGTGTCATCAATTTTGATTATATTATTGTGCTCCTCGGTATCGTATTCATCCTTTATGTCTCCAATGATCTCCTCGATGAGATCCTCTATTGTGATGAGACCTATGCATATTCCGTACTCATCGAGCACGATTGCCATTGTGTTGGAATCAGACTTCATAGAGTGAAGAAGATCGTTGGTCTTTTGGTACTCATATACATAAAGAGGTTTTCTCATGATGTTTCTGACACTGAAATTGTTTATATCGTGAGTTGCCTTGTAAAAGAAGAGGTCTTTTACATGAAGGATTCCTATGACATTATCTCTTGAATCTTCGTATACAGGGATTCTGGTATATGGGACCTCCATGTACAGATTCAGCAGATCTTCATACTCCATATCCACTGATGCAATGGTCATGTCGGCTCTTGGTATCATGACATCTCTAGCGATGGAATCACCGAAATCCACAACGTTGGTTATCATTTCTTTTTCCTTACCCTCGATGACGCCCTCTTCCTCACTGACATTTACCATGCTTATGAGTTCGTCTTCAGTCATTTTTTGATTGCCGCCATCCTTGTCAAGTCTTATGACCCAGAAAATGAAATCTGCAATTTTGTTTACAATAAATATCACAGGTGTGAGAACAACCATGAGGAACTGGATTATGTCGATGTACAGTAGTGATATTTTCAGGTTATATCTCTGCGCAATAGTCTTTGGGGTGATCTCACCAAAGAGAAGAACGATGAGGGTGAGGATACCTGTTGCGATTCCAACTGCTGCACTTCCGAAAGCCTTTGTGACAAATGTAGTTGTGAGAGATGATGCCGATATATTGACTATGTTGTTTCCTATAAGAATAGTGCTTATCAGCTTGCTTGAATTCTCTGTGACTTTTAGAACCCTTGATGCTCTTTTGTTACCGTTGTCAGCAAGCGATCTAAGGGAGAATTTGCTAACGGTTGTAAGAGCCGTCTCAGCTGATGAAAAGAATGCAGACAGTGCCACCAGCACCACCAGAATTATAATATTTATTATGGAACCCACGCTCAAAACTTCATCTCCAATCATTTAAAAATTTTTATTTTTGATTGTACTTAATATATAGCGAGTTGTCAAGAATCTGAGCACGCGCATGGTTAAGATGTGGAACAGAAACTTAAATGAAAGATGAATATAGTGACAGAATATGCAGATAATAATAGGGCAGCATATAGATGCATAGCAAACATGGCAAAGGAGATAATGACATGAGAAGTTCAGCAGAAACTTATAGGGAAGTTGCAGAGAGATGCAGTGCGTATGAGAAGAAGTGTTCATGCAAGGGACACACAAATGATGTGACAGGCAAGAGCTGTCTGAGCTGTGATCATTTCACAGACACAGAGCACTGTGAACTCGATCTGTATGATCCAATAGTCAAGAACCTCTAAGACAGAAACAGAGATATGGAAGAGTGGGGCAGCTGCAAACGAAATGTATCTGCCCTATACATAATGAAAAGTTGACACATCTGGCATGTATTGTTATACTTAATCACTGATAATGGAGTCGTCTGCGTGTGCAGATACAGCAAATAGTGAAAGGTATATACGTCAATGATTAGTGCTAATAATGTAACATTGAGATTTGGTAAGAAAGCTTTGTTCGAGGATGTGAATATCAAGTTCACAGAGGGTAACTGTTATGGACTTATCGGAGCAAATGGAGCCGGAAAGTCAACATTTCTAAAGATACTCTCAGGAGAGATAGAGCCTTCGAAGGGCGATGTGACCATGAATGATGGGGAGAGACTCTCGGTACTTCAGCAGGATCACTACAAGTACGATGATTATCAGGTACTTGACACGGTAATAATGGGGAACAAGCGTCTGTATGAGATCATGAAGGAGAAGGACGCTATATATATGAAAGAAGATTTCTCAGACGAGGACGGAGTAAAGGCTGCAGAGCTTGAGGCTGAATTTGCTGAGATGAATGGATGGGAGGCTGAGTCGGATGCCTCAACGCTTCTGAACGGACTTGGAGTTGGAACAGAGTTCCACTATAGTCTCATGAAGGATCTGGACGGTGGACTCAAGGTCAAGGTACTTCTTGCGCAGGCACTCTTTGGTAATCCTGATGTACTTCTTCTGGATGAGCCTACAAACCACCTTGATATGGATGCCATCGCATGGCTTGAAGAGTTTCTCATCAACTTTGAGAATACTGTCATAGTTGTATCACATGACAGATATTTCCTGAACAAGGTATGTACACATATAGCAGATATTGATTACAGCAAGATTCAGCTCTACGCAGGAAACTACGATTTCTGGTATGAGTCGAGCCAGCTGATGATCAAGCAGATGAAGGAAGCCAACAAGAAGAAAGAAGAGAAGATCAAGGAGCTCCAGGAGTTCATTCAGAGATTCTCGGCAAATGCTTCAAAGTCCAAGCAGGCGACATCCCGTAAGCGTGCTCTTGAGAAGATAGAGCTGGATGATATCAAGCCATCGAGCAGAAAGTATCCATACATTGATTTCAGACCTAAGAGAGAGATTGGAAATGAGGTACTCACAGTATCACACATCTCAAAGACAGTTGATGGTGAGAAACTTCTGGATGATATCTCATTCACAGTTGGACATGACGACAAGATAGCATTTGTAGGACCAAATACAAAGTCAACAACCATGCTCTTTAAGATACTTGCAGGCGAGGAGGAGCCTGATGAGGGAAGTTACAAGTGGGGTGTTACAACTTCACAGGGATATTTCCCTAAGGACAACACCAAGGAGTTCGACAACGATCTTGTGATAGTAGACTGGCTCACCCAGTACTCAGATGAGAAGGATGCCACATATGTAAGAGGTTTCCTTGGAAGAATGCTCTTTGCAGGTGAGGACGGAGTGAAGAAAGTTAAGGTTCTCTCAGGAGGAGAGAAGGTCAGATGCCTTCTGTCAAAGCTTATGATCATGGGTTCAAACACACTGATCCTTGATGAGCCAACGAACCATCTGGATATGGAGTCGATCACAGCACTCAACAACGGACTTATCAAGTTCCCTGGAGTTGTACTGTTCTCCTCACAGGACCATCAGTTTGTACAGACAACTGCAAACAGGATCATAGAGATCACAAACACCGGTCTGATAGACAAGCAGACTACATATGATGAGTATCTTGCAAATGACGAGCTTGCAAGAAAGCGACAGGTTATGAACATGGATTCTGAGGACTGACAACATCGGATGTCATGTAATGGCGTGGATAAAAGAAAATGAAATAAGCGAGATTGAAATAAGAAAATATAAATAAAAAGAAAACGCATGATGTGCTGTTAAGATCCAGTGTGGTGGTATGAACAGATACATCATGTGTTTTCTTTTTATATGATATGTTATTCGGAGAGGTCTATGCCAAGCACATACTCAAGGAACTTGAGTGAGTTGGTGTAGTTTCTGTCGATTGCTCCTGGGAAAGCGACATATACATCGGAGTATCCCGAATCCAGATTTTTGGCAAACTGGGTATCACTGATATCTATGGCATATGTTCTTGAGGTTCCATTTGGATCATCGAATTCCACCATGTAAGGTTCAAGAGCGGCATACGCCGATTCACTCAGATAACCTTTTAATGGCTTGGAGATGTTCTGTGCAGAACAGTACTTGATACCTGTTGCATTGCTTATAATAACGTCATATGTTCCAAGGTCGCAGTCGGATGACAAAATGCTGTAGTCTGTACTGTTGCTTGTCTGGATGTACTCGGAATGCTCAGTATAATAGTCATAGTCGATATCTAATCCGACGGATTCCTTGAACTGATAGCTGCCGGTTATGTTAATGTAATCTATGTAGTCATCCTCAAAAGACAGATCAACAGCCTCGGTATCCTGAGCATTTAGAATGACAAAACCGAGTGCTACAGGTCGCTTGTTCATATAGATGGTCACTGATAGATAACAAACAAATGCAATGATTAATATTGGGGTTATAACTTGCCATTTGTAGTAGTCAAAGAAGTATGAGAATTTCTCCTTACGGCTCATCCCTTCTGTGTTCTTCTTGTATAATTCTTTTTTTGCTGCCCTGCGCTCTTTTTTGCTCATGTTCAGCATATCGAGGTTGCTGTCCGCGTGCAGACTCTTTTTTATCGGCTTGCTGTGGGGCATTCTGTCGTCAGTGCCATCAACGCTGATCTTCCTGAATTTTTCAGGCTGTTTTGCAGTCTCGGCTACCGTGTTTTTTGCATTCTGTTCTTTTGCATCTGCAATCTTGCCGGATACGGCATTGCCTGTGGCTGCATGTTTTGACTGCACAGTCTGCTTGCCCTGATTTTTCGCTGCTGGACGTTTGTTTTTTGAATTCTTATTTTTTTTAGACATATACTTTGATGTTACCTGTATCTCTGCAACTACATTTGCAGATGTCCTTTCTTTGATGATTATTTATCAAGATCCTGTATTTGATAGTAGCATAAAGGAAAATATAAGTAAACCGAGGGCAAATAGAATTTATTTACTTTTAACATTTGTTGGTATATCATAGATTGTATTACGTTGTTCCGCATTAATTTGGACACAATGACTAAAAAGAAGAGAAACAGAGGTAAAAACGCAGGTATGAATGCTGATAAGAAGACTAACGAGAAAAACAACGAGAAAATGATCCCGAAAACAATGCCTAAAGAGCCGCTAAAGTCGGTGAGTATGTCGATGACCAGAGAGGAAAAGAATAAAGAACGAAAGAAAATGGGCAAGATGCTCCTTAAGGCTGTGGGAATAGTCCTGCTGGCAACGGTTGTGATATTTGGCAGCGTGCTTATCTATGCGAATGTAAAGCATAGGGAAGCTCTCAAGGAAGAAGAGAAATACCTGACCCCTCCGGGACAGATGGTGGAGATAGATGGGCATGAGATACATGTTGTACACAGGGGAGATGAAACAGCGAAGCATGCTCTTGTGTTCATACACCCGAACAAGACGGCGGATGATTCGATAGCACTCGAGCCATTGTTCGATGAACTTTCTGACTATGAACTCATATATGTGGACAGGAGCGGAAGTGGCTACAGTGATGACTGGGATGCGCCGAAGGACATAGACTCAATGCTGGCCGAGACAAGAGCGGCAGTAAAGGCTGTCACAGGAAGAACTTCATATATACTTGTGGCGAGCAAGAGCGGCGGAACATTGGCTGTGGACTGGGCAGATGAGTATCCTGACGAGGTGGAGGCGATAGTGGGACTCCAGATGTATTTCCCAGATCAGTATGAGGGAATGGATGAGGATGCATATTGTTCATTTGAAAACAAAATCATGCTTGAGCTTGTCAAGATTGGCGGACAGAGACTTTCAGACAGTGTGCTGCCTGATAATTCCTACAATATATACACAAAGGACCAGATGGATAGGAGAAATGCCATTATTGAAAAGGAACTTTATACCCAGGGTATGTACAATGAGGATAAATACCTTGTGAAAAATGCTAACAAGGTGGCTGCACTTGGTTTTCCAAAAAATACACCTATGTATATGATATACTGCAATCCTTATACAGATCCGTTTCTCCATCAGGATGATGATATACTGGAGACGTACGAAGATCTGATGCAAAATTCCGAGGAAGACCCTGCCGACACATACAATTCATACTATAAAGAATATACAGAGTCACACAGCAACGTGGAGATGACAGAGATGTCTGGTCCTGACCGCCTGATTGTATATAATCCACAAAAAGTGGCGGATTTGATCAAAGAATACATAAGCAACAGGGTTAAATAAGGCTATTTAGCTGTGTTATTTACAAATTTACCATAAAAAAGCGAAAAAAGTACTTGCATTATTGTCTAATATGTCCTATAATGACATTGTCGCTAAGGAAAAGCGATGGAAAATGGGTAATGAACTGTTAGCAACGATTAGTAAAATTGCTTATCAAGTTCATAAAACGAACTCGAAAGTTGGTTAAATTGACAGACGACTGATTATCGGTTGCCTAGCCGGTATGAAAGGGGTTTGGCAAGTTGCCACATTTGAGTAAGAGATTATATTTTTAAGGAGGGTTTTTTTGTGAGAAAATTCAAGAAGGCATTAGTTCTTTCATTAGCATGTGCTATGGGACTTTCACTCGTAGCTTGTGGTGGTAATGATGACGCAACAACAGAGGCTAAGAAGGACGACACAACAACAGAGGCAGCAAAGGAAGACGCATCAGATGCTACTTCAGAGGCAGAAGTAAGCGGTAGCGATGAGGGCAAGGTTCTTAACATCTACGCTTGGAACGAGGAGTTCAAGTCAAGACTTACAGCTCACTATCCAGGATATGAAGAGGTTGATGGAACTCATGGTAAGATCGGTGATGTTAATGTTAATTGGGTAATCGTTCCTTCAGATGACAACGCTTACCAGAATAACCTGGATCAGCAGTTACTTAAGCAGGCAGATGCATCAGCAGATGACAAGATCGATATGTTCCTCGTAGAGGCTGATTATGCACTTAAGTATGTTGATACAGACTACACAATGTCAGTTTCAGATCTCGGAATCACAGATGACGAGCTGGCAAACCAGTATCAGTACACAAAGGACGTTATGACAGATTCAAAAGGAACACTTAAGGGTGTTTCATGGCAGGGCTGTCCTGGTGTTCTTATCTACAACAGAGAAATCGCAAAGGATATGTGGGGATCAGACGATCCTGAAGAGGTTCAGAAGCATGTATCAGATTGGGATACATTCTATGCAACAGGTACAGAGTTAGCAGCTAAGGGCTACAAGCTCACAGCAACAGTTAACGATACATATCGTGTATATTCAAACAACGTATCAAGCAAGTGGGTTGAGGATGGCAAGCTCAACATCGATCCACAGTTCAAGGCTTGGGCAGATGCAGAGAAGGCATCATATGATGCTGGTCAGACAACAACTGGTGACCTTTGGGGCGATGAGTGGAAAGCTGGATTCTATCCAGATGGAAAGGTATTCGCTTACTTTGGACCAGCTTGGATGATCGACTTCTCAATGGCTGCTGAAGACGAGAAGTCAATCGCACATGCAGGTGGTTGGGGCGCAACAACAGGACCTCAGGGCTTCTTCTGGGGCGGTACTTGGATCTGTGGTGCTACAGGTACAGACAACCCAACACTTGTTGCTGATATCATGAGAAAACTTACAACAGATACAGATATCATGACAGCGATAGTTAAGGATGATAACGACTTCGTAAACAACAAGCCAGCTATGGATGCTATGGCTGCTGATACATCATATGGTGATGCAGTACTTGGCGGACAGAACCCAATCGGTATGTTCTGCGCAGGTGTTGAGAAGATCGACCTTTCTAACATCTCAGCTTACGATCAGGGATGCAATGAGTCATTCCAGAAAGCTATGAAGGATTACTTCACAGGTCAGTACGCTACATACGATGAGGCTATTGAGGCATTCAAGCAGGATGTTGCTACAAAGTATCCAGCAATCACAGTAGAGTAATCAATATTAGGTCTGTATAACACAAGCATAGTATTATACGCGTGCCTGTCTGGCAGGTGCCAGACGGGCACGTTTTTTATGCTCATACAGACTTTACTAGGGAGGTTATAGAATGAAAAGTAAAAAAGGCAACATAGTACGCTATAACCGTTGGGGATACTTTTTCTTGATTCCGTTTGCGGTTGTTTTCATAATTTTCCAGTTGATTCCACTGTGCTCAACTATATATAACAGTTTCTTTAAGCACTTCTTTGATGGAATTATGGAGATTGGTCCTGAACCGGTGGGATTGGACAACTATGTTAGTATGTTCAAGAACGGAAGTATCTGGACATATTTTGGAAACACAATGATTATGTGGATCATGGGATTCGTCCCACAGATCTTTGTTTCACTTCTCCTTGCTTCATGGTTTGCTAACCCAAGCCTGAAACTCAAAGGAAAGGCATTCTTCCAGACGGTTATATATCTTCCAAACCTGATCATGGCATCTGCTTTTGCGATGCTGTTCTTTGCTCTGTTCTCCAAGGTAGGTCCTATCAATGGCATGTTACAGAGCATGGGAGTAATAGCTGAGGGAAAGCCGTATGATTTCCTTGGACATACAGGCTCAGCAAGAACACTTGTTGCATTCATGAACTTCTTGATGTGGTTTGGTAATACAACTATCCTTCTTCTGGCAGGTATGCTTGGAATTGACACGTCACTTTATGAGGCAGCCGAGGTGGATGGAGCTACATCTAACCAGGTATTCTTCAAAATCACACTTCCTATACTGAGACCAATCTTGGTATATGTTATGATCACATCTCTTATCGGTGGTCTCCAGATGTTCGATGTTCCACAGATCTTGACAAATGGTTCTGGTGGTCCAAAGAACACAACCATGACACTTATCATGGCACTGAACAAGCACTTGTTCAGTAAGAATTATGGTATGGGCGGTGCCCTTTCCGTATTCATGTTCGTTATAACCGGTATCTTGAGTATGATTGTATTCAGAATGAATAAGCAGACCGAGAAGTAGAAAGGGGGATGAATATGGACGGAAAGAAAGAAAGAGGTTTACCAGTCAAGACAAGGCGAATCATTGCATATACAGTATTCGTAATTATCACGATTCTTTGTCTGTTCTGGTTCTATGTACTTTTTATAAATGCGACAAGATCGAATGCTGAGCTTAACCGTGGATTCACCATGATCCCAAGTAAGTACGCAGCTAAGAACTTCAATAATATTATTCATGGAACGCAGCCTATATTTACAGGCTTGCTTAACAGTTTTATAGTTGCTGCATGTACAGCATTCCTATGTACGTACTTCTCAACAGTAACAGCGTTTGCAATCTATGCATACGATTTCAAGTTGAAGAAGGCAATATTTACATTCATACTTGCAATCATGATGATCCCTACACAGGTAACTGCACTTGGTTTCGTTCAGTTGATTGACAAGATGGGACTTATGGACAGCTTTATTCCACTGATCGTTCCAGCAATTGCTTCACCTGTAGTATTTTTCTACATGAAGCAGTCCATGGACGCAGGACTTCCGAAGGAGCTGCTTGAGTCATCACGTATAGACGGTGCAGGAGAGTTCCGTATCTTCAATCAGATAGCGCTTCCACTTATGAAACCATCTATCGCGGTACAGGCAATCTTCTCATTCGTATCAAGCTGGAATAACTACTTCACACCAGCTCTTGTTCTTAAAAAAGACAACAAGAAGACACTGCCTATCCTGATAGCACTTCTTCGTGGAGCTGACTTCCTTAAGTTTGATATGGGTCAGGTTTACATGTTCATCGCATGTTCAATCCTCCCAGTTATCATAGTTTACTTGTGTCTGGCAAAGAATATCGTTGCTGGTATGACAAGTGGAGCTGTAAAGGGTTAATTGCAACAATATACAATATTTATCACACAAGGTACACAAGCAATTGTGTGCCTTGTATTTTTGAGGAGAACATATGGCACAGAATGGAAATATCAAAACAAATATATTTCAGAAACTGGAGAAATTCGGAGACTTATTTATAATCAATATTTTGTTTATAATCACAAGTATTCCCATTTTTACCATAGGAGCGGCAACTACTGCTATGTATGCCTTTACAACAAAGCTTGTGAAGGATCAGGAGGGACCGGTATGGAAGAGCTACTGGTCTGCATTTAAGAAGAACTTCAAACCGGCCACCAAGGTGTGGCTTGTCATATTGGTCATATTGGCAGCGATGTATGTGGAATATGTACTTTCGTTTTCGATGGGAGGCCTGGGATACGCACTGATCCTCGGACTTATGGCACTTGAGGCAGTATTCCTCAGTTTTACACTTCCAATGCTTTTCCCGATGGTGGCCAGATATGAGAACACGACAGGTAACTATATAAAGAATTCATTTCTGATCAGTGTATCCAACATAGGCTCATGGTTCTATATGTTCTTTATATGGGTATTGCCTATAGCGCTCTATGCGTCAAACAATAAGATACTCTATTACACATGGGTGTTATGGCTTCTTATATTTATAGGAGTTCTTGCGTATGCAAGTTCCATGGTGGTTGTCAGACTGTATGATAAGATAGAAAACAGGGGAGAAGATGCCTCAGAGAAGAAGGATGTCGATTCGGAAGATGAAGATGCAGGAAGGATCACAAGGAAATTGATAGATATCAGCAAGGTGAGAGAAAATTGTGCTGAGGATGATGAGCGGGAAAATGATGATGCTGAAGATAAATAGGTATGATTTATCAGCTGTATAATGAATAAGGGAGATAATAAGTGAGGGAAGTTTGATCTCACAACTATTTGTATGAGATCGGAGCTATATCATTTTAAATAAATCAAAGGACACTATATATTATGAAGAAAATGAAGTTGATAAGCTGTGTCTGCACGGCTGCACTGGGGCTTTCGATGCTTGTGGGCTGCGGCGGCAATTCAGATGGCTCAGACAAGTCTGCAAAATCATCTGAAAGCGGAAAAAGCAGTAATGTGGTTATGACTGTAGGCGAATATGAGATAGGTGAAGATGAACTGATGCTTTACAGTATACTTGAGATCTTATCTGGAACTGTTCAGTATGAGGAGATCCAGGAGGATGAGGATAAATACAAACAGGTGGTTATCGACAATATAGTGGAGACCAAGATGGCAGGGGATGTGGCTAAGGATGCCGGAATGGAATTCACTGAAGATGATGAGAACACCAGAGACAGTCTCATAAAGAACTTTAAAACTTACGTACCAAAGTCAGTGAGGGAGAAGTATGGAATAAGTGATGAACTCATAGATTCCGTGTTCAATGATACTTCCATAATGAACAAGATTGAGACGAATACTCGTAATGAACTTGGAAAGAAACTCACAGCGGATCTGAAGGAGCAGTATAAGGATTATAATTTCCAGAAGATATATTATATTACATTCCCGAAGGTAAAGGCTGACGACGATGGCAATCCGATGACGGATGATAATGGCAATTATGTAAAGCTTGAAGACAAAGAGCTTGCGGATATGAAGTCCAAGGCTGAGGCTGCTGTAAAGGAAATAAATGCAGGGGCAGATGCCGAGGAGACAGCCAAGAAGTATGGCGTCGATGCCTATTCTGAGGAGAAACAGAGTTATGTCGGCGGTTATGCAGATGATATGAATGAAGTGATGGATAAGCTTGCTGCTGGGCAGTGTACAGA
>OLRH01001088.1_pt1 | contig 14141 bp, 17 predicted proteins | sample 1672321 | NCBI WGS metagenome assembly OLRH01 (sample SAMEA3136671, study PRJEB25190) | human gut metagenome | reverse complement strand
CGTGCTCCACAGTTCTCAAAGAGATAATTCAAGAACAAAAATCAATCCCACAGATTCAAGGTTTTCCTTGGATTTGTGGGATTTTTCTTTTTGTCCGTTTTTATGAATTTTTGTCTGTTAGTAACAAGTTAGAAACAAATTAGTAACACTGAATCAGGTGTCTTGTGCAAGACTTTTGTTGTCTTGTGCAAGACATTTTCTGATTTCAAGTTTTGTCCTGCAATGAACAGTTCTTCCATCCTTGAAAATGACATCATATCCATCATGTGTGTTCCCTTTGATTGTCAGAATCTTTTCCCTGGACTTTTCTGCAAGCTGCATATTATCAAACAGACCTTCTTGGTCTTTATTCACCAAGAACAGGAAATATTTGTTCATGGACATTCCTTTGTCTGCTGCAAGGGTCTTGATGATGTCCTTCATGCCCTTTGGAACTGAAAAATTGATTCTTTCATAGTGGTCTGCATTGAACTGGTTCTTGTATGCGGTTCTATCCATTCAGGTCACCTTCTTTCATATCAGGTTGATTGCTTCCAGTTTATATGGAAGGTCAACATGAGTATAAACAATTTGGGTGACACCCTGTCCTTTGTGACCAACTATCTTCTTGATGATTCTTTCATCAACCTTTGCTTCTGTCAGCAATGACACACATGTGTGTCTTGTGTCATGTGGGCGGTGCTTCATGTTCATCTGCTGCATCAGCGGTGTCCAGTATGAATCATAATAATTTCTATACAGAAAAGGTTCTTCATCAGGTGTGCAAATCAGGTGGTCACATTCTTTCTGCATCCAGTATTCAAAGAATGGAACAATCTTTTCTGCAATTGGAACTTCCCTGATTCCTGCATCTGTTTTTGATTCCTTCACATAGAACCATCTTTCATCCAGGTGGATGTCTTTCTTTTCAAGGTCAAGCAATTCACCGATTCTGACACCAGTATAAATGAGCATCAGCACAACAGACAGATATTGATTGGATTCTTGTGCATCCCATAAAGTTTTGATTTCCTTCTTGCTGAATGGTTTTCTGTCAAATGAATTTGGGTTTCCTGGCTTGCTGATGTCCACATATTTGACTATATCCCTTTTATCAGGTGGAACAATTTCATGAATAACAGCATAGTCATACATAAGTGACCACAGGTTTTTCAGGGTTTTCAATGTCGGTGTGTTCTTGCCTGATGCATCAACAACCTGTTGCAGGTGGTCAAGTTTGATTTCCACAAACTTCATGTCCTTGATAGATTCACAGGTCTTGAATGCTGCTTTGTAACCATTGGAATTTTTAATTGTTGCATAGTGGATTTCAGACCACTTTTCATAAACTTCTGCAAATGTGATTGTGTCCAGGTGCAGGTCATAGGGGTCTTCATTGAATGCTGCAAGTGCTTGAAGTGCTTCTGCCCTGGTTGAATAATATCCCACAAACTGATAAATGGGATATGACCTTTTCTTTTCAGGAATCTGTTTCCATCCAACAGTCTTCCTGGCTGCCCATGGATTTCTTCTTTTCCCTGACAGCTTGTAAACTGAACCATATGAATTTGGTAATTTCATGACCATCATCCTTTCTTTTTGAAGGGTGAAATGGTATAATTATATTGGTGTTTTTGGTGACCATTTCATCCATCTGATTTGGTTTCCATCCTTTTCCCTTGGCTGTTGGTAGCAGTCAGGGGAATTTTTTATTTTACAGTGAAATATGACTTGGTGCAGCAGTCTGACCAAACTGCATTTTGATAAACTGACCATATTCTTTTGCAGTTCCCCAAAATGCAAGCATTCCTTTGTCATACATAATGACCAGGAAATACTTTTTGATTCCATTCCTTCCAGTGGATGCAGCATTTCCATGATACTTCTGCATGAATTGTGATTCTTCCAAAGCACTGATTGACTGAATTCTGTTTACTGGTAGTGTGACAGTGGTTTCAGGCTTTATCCTGGTAATTGTCAGCATTTCTGCATCCAGTTCCAGTCTGCATGGATAATCAGTGGCAAAACCTTCAATCCCTTCATAATGCATGACCTGAATTCCAGGCTGCTTTTTCTTTCCAAACATATTGAACACCTTCCTTTATGTTGAACTTGTAAAAAACTTGATTTTACTGGACTTATAGCAAATTTGACCTTCTTAAAAGTTCAAAATGTTGTGCCTTTTATATATTATAATTATTTTTAGAGAATCATTAAATTTCAATGATTTATTATTCTTTGATTATAAATAAGTTCATCACATCTTGAACATCTTGGGTTTCAATTTGAAAAAATGCTTATAATATCAAGGTTTTCAGCGGATTCAAGATGTCCTGAAAACATCTTGAATAATCTTGAACTTATGTGGAACTTTTATTGAAATTGACATATAAAACATTGTTTATGCGTTTTTCAACATAGAAGAATCTTTTTGAATGTATTTTGGAAGTTCAGTCATATCAGACATATCTTCCAGGACTTTCTGTTGTCCTGACTGATTCATTTTACAGAACATCTGCAAGACCTTCACTGCTTCCTTTCCAAAATTCTTCTGAACCAGTTCCAGGGTCTTTGTTTCTTCTGCTGCTTTAGCAGAATCAAAGCGGTCATCAAAGCACATCAATTCACAAGGGGAAACACCAAACTTTCTTGCAAGCTGTTGAATGTGGGTTCGTTTAATGTTTTCAACCTTGTCTGTTTCCCACTTTTGGACTGCTGCCCTGTTGACAGGTGGATTCAGGGATTTTCCAAGTTCTTCTTGTGAAAGACCTGCATTTTCCCTTAAATACTTTATATATTGACCCATTGTCATAGTGGTCACATCCTTTCTTATATTTATTTGTATCTTGATAATAGCATATTTGCGTTATTTTTTCAATTTTTCTTGAAAAAATATCTTAAAAATTTGAAAAAAGGTATTGACAACTGACAAGATACACATTATACTTGGCTTGTATCTTAAAAAGATACAACAGCAGAAGATTGAAGCAACCAGGAAAGTTCAGGTGCAGTGATGGGGCGGTTCACAAGTGACATGGTGGTCAGGCTGCTGAATGACAGACAGAGTGAATGCAGAATAAACAAGACCTGACAAAACAGTTGAAGAAACCAGGAACAATAAGTCAATGAAGCAAAGTGTTCTGCACTATTTGAAGAAAGCAGGCAGGATGAACCAAACATCACTTCAAACTTAAACCAAGAAGTTGTTAAGGGGAAGAATCAACAAGGGAGAGGACACAGCACTTCAATCTTCTATTTGAAACAGAAAGGAAGGGAAACCCTGATGGAAGTATTGAAAGATAAAGATTGCACCATAGACACACCAGTTGTTCTTGGTGTTCAGGATTCACCCATATATGGAAAAGGAATTTCAATCAAACCAAGGGTTGATGGAAGAAAGGATTCAAAGCATTTTGAAAGCATTTATCTTCCTGAACTTCTTCCCTTGGAAGAATATGACCTGATTGTTGTTTTGATTTCAGGTGGTAAAGATTCCATTGCATGTTTTTATAAACTGCTTGAACTTGGTGTTCCAAAAGAAAAAATTGAATTATGGCATCATGACATTGATGGTGGACATCCTTCAAGAAGAATGGACTGGAAATGCACACAGAATTATATGAAAGCACTTGCAGATGCAGAAGGTGTCAAATTAAGGGTTTCATATCGTGTCAATGGTTTCTTTGGGGAATTATACAGAATAGGTGCATCAGAACCTATTGAATGGATTGACCCTGACACTGATGAAGTTAAGCAATGCAAATTGTCATCCAACTATTTGAAATGTCAGGAAATCAAAGAACAATGTCTTGAAGAAATGGAAGACCTGTTGAAAGAATATGGATGCAGAATGAAGTTTCCTGCAAAATCACCTGACCTGTCAAGAAGATGGTGTTCAGCATATTTGAAAGTTATGGTTGCAGATTCAGTTGTTTCCAACTTGGACAGGCTTGAAGAACTTGGTGGAAAAAGACACAAATTTCCTGCAAAGGGTGGAACACATCAGGGAAGATGGTGCAGTGGAAACTTGAAAGCAGCAGTTCAGGACAGTGTGACTGCAAACCTTGAAGAAACCAAACAAGATAAAAAGATTTTGATTGTTTCAGGTGAAAGAAGGGGTGAATCAGCAGGGCGGTCAAAATACAATGAAATAGAGATTCACAGAACAAATGCTGAAAAAAGGAATCACAGAATTGTTCATCAGTGGCGGTGTTGCATTGACTACACAGAAAAAGATGTTTGGGAAGTTCTGAAAAGACATCATGTGAATCCACATCCTTGTTATAGATTGGGATGGAACAGATGCAGTTGTGCAGCTTGTATTTTTTCAACACCAGGACTGATGAAGGGATTTAGTGAAATATATCCTGATGAATACAAAGAATTAAGGGATGATGAAGAAAGACTTGGATTCACCCTGGATAATAAAAAGAATCTTGATGATTTCATTTGTGGTGCAAAATCGTGTTTGTGCCTTGATGATAAACAGGCGGTGCATTCAATCAAAACTGGTGAATTCACAGTTGATGACATCTTTGTGGATGATTGGAAATATCCAGTTGGTGCATTCCATGGTTCAGATGGTGGTTCATGTTAAGAAAGGCGGTGAAGTGATGAATAAGAATAAGTTTGTCAGTGTGATGAAGTTACATGGTGACACACAGGAAAGCCTGGCAGAAGCAATTGGTCTTTCTGTTCAGCGAATGAATGCAAAAATCAATTCTACAGGTGGTGCAGAATTCACCATGTCTGAAATCAGAGCAATCAAAATCAGATATGGTCTGAAAAGTGAAGAAATTGATGACATATTTTTTTGCGATTGATGTATCTTGACAAGATACAAGAAAGGCGGTGAAGTGATGACAGACTGGTCAAATAGACCTGAAAACAGACTTTCAGTTGCAGAAGCTGCATATCTGCTGAATGCATCTGAACAGTTTATCAGAATCGGATTGCAGCAGGGAACATTGAAGTTTGGCATGGCGGTCAAAATGTCAGGTCAATGGACATATGTGATAACAAAACAGAAGTTTGAAGAAGTCACAGGAATTAAAGTTTCATAACCAAAAACACATGAAAGGATGGACAAAAACACATGAAAGGATTCAAAGTATTCAATTCAGACTGGACTTGCAGAGGTTTTCAGTTTGAAGTAGGAAAAACATTCACAGAAGATGTCACTCCAGTATGTTGTGACAGGGGATTTCATTTCTGCACAAAAGCAGCAGATTGTTTCAAGTATTATGATTTTAACCCTGATAACAAGGTTGCAGAAGTGGAAGCACTTGGTGACATTGACACCAACAATGATGACAGCAAGTGCAGCACCAACAAAATTCATATTATCAGGGAAATCACCTGGCAGGAAGTGCTTGACCTGGTGAACCTTGGAAAAGCCTGCACTGGTCTTTGCAACAGCGGTGATTGCAACAGCGGTAATCGCAACAGCGGTAATCGCAACAGCGGTAATCGCAACAGCGGTGATTGGAACAAGACTTGCTTTTCAAATGGTTGTTTCAATACAGAATCACCAAAGATTTTCCTGTTCAACAAACCTTCTGATTGGACATATCAGGATTGGTTGAATTCAGATGCAAGATATATTCTGATGAATTGTCCTTCAAATGTTCTTTCCTGGATTTGGGAAGATGACATGACAGATGAAGAAAAAGAACAGCATCCTGAATATTTAGTGACAGGTGGATTCTTGAAGCACATTGAAAAAGAAACAGGAAGACAGATGTGGTGGGATGGTCTTTCAGATAGAAAGAAAGACATTGTGATGCAGCTTCCAAACTTTGACAAGGACATCTTCAAGGAAATCACAGGAATCACTGTTGAAGGATAGGCGGTGATGTTAATGGAATTATTCAAACATCAGCAGGAAGCACTGAAACAGACCAAAGACCTGAATAAAGTTGCATATTACCTGGACATGGGTCTTGGAAAAACCTTTGTTGGTGCTGAAAAAGCAATGTCATTGAATAAAGACATTTTGATTGTGTGTCAGAAATCCAAGATTGCAGACTGGAAGGAACATTTCTTCAAATATTACATTGACAAGATGAAATGTGATGAATCAGGTGCATGGTGCTATGATTTGACATCAAACACAGGAATGGACATGTTTCTTCATTCAAGATACAGAATCAGAATTGGTGTTATCAATTATGAACTGGCATGGAGAAGGGAAGCAGAACTTTTGAATCTGCATGATTTTACACTGATGCTTGATGAATCATCACTGATTCAGAATCAGGGTGCAAAGCAGTCAAAATTCATCCTGAAACTGAATCCTGACAATGTGATTCTTCTTTCAGGAACACCAACAGCAGGGAAATATGAAAACCTTTGGTCACAGATTCATTTGCTTGGATGGAAGATTTCAGAAGATGTTTACAACAGACAATATGTGAACTGGACAAAGATTGATATGGGTGGTTTTGTTCACAAAATTGTGGATAAAGAAAACCCATACAAGAATGTTGACAGACTGAAATCCAAGTTGCGTGAACATGGGGCGGTCTTCATGAAGACAGAAGAATGTTTTGACCTTCCTGAACAGACCTTCATCAAACAGTTTGTTCCTGCATCCAAAGAATACTGGAAATTCATGAAAGATTGCATCATCACCATTGATGACAAGGAACTGGTTGGTGACACCACACTGACAAAAAGACTTTATGCAAGACAGTTGTGTGGTCAATACAATGAATATAAATTGCAGGCATTCAGGGAACTGGTGGAAAGTACACAGGACAGATTGATTGTATTTTACAATTTCACTGCTGAATATCTTGCAATGGTTCAGATTGCAGAAGAACTTGGAAGACCACAGTCAATTGTGAATGGTCAACAGAAACAGCTTTTGAATTATGAACAATATGACAATTCAATCACCTTCATCCAGTATCAAGCAGGTGCAATGGGATTGAATCTTCAAAAAGCAAATAAAATCATATATTTCACACTGACTGACAAATCAGAACTATACGAACAGTCAAAGAAAAGGATTCACAGAATTGGTCAGGAACAGCCTTGTTTTTATTACATTTTAATGTGTAAGGGCAGTGTGGAAGAAGCAGTTTTGCAGACATTGGAAATGCGAAAAGACTTCACAGATGAATTATTCAATGAATATGAAAGGATGGAAAAATAAGATGGAAAACAACACAACACATGGAAGGAAGGTCATCAGGGGAAAGCAGCAGTCATATAAGATTGTGAAAAGAAGATTTCTGCTGTTCACCCTGGCGGTTCTTCTGATAAGTGCAATCATTGGTTTAGTGATTGCAGGAATTACTGCAAAAAACAAGCAAACAACTTCTGAAAAGAATGAATATATCATGCAGCAGGTCAACCACTATGGTGCATATGATGGAAGGGTTTTCACCAGTGAAATTTCAATGGACTGGTCAGGTGATGAATATGATTTCATCCCATTGAATTGCAAACTGGATGAAGCAACACAGCAGTTCACCTTTTATCTTTGCAAAGGATATGACATTGACTGGACACTGGTCATGGCATTGATGCAGAAGGAATCATCTTTCAGGTCAGATGTTATCAGTGCAACTGATGATTATGGACTGATGCAGATTAACAAATGCAATCACAAATGGCTGACTGACACAATTGGTGTGACTGACTACTTGGACAAGGAACAGAACATCAGAGCAGGTGTATTTGTTTTAAGGAAATTGTTTGAAGAATACACAGACCCAAACCTGGTATTGATGGCATACAACATGGGTGCTGATGGTGCTGAAACCCTTTGGAATAAAGGGATATACACAACACCTTATGTTGATGACATTCTTACATATCAGGCAGAATTCAACAAACAGATTGAAGAAAGGAATGGTGACCAGTAATGAAAAAATGTAAACAGGCACTGAATGACAACACATGTGACAAGGACTGTTGCTGTTATTATTGTGAAGACTTTGAAACATGTGAACATGCTTGCAGCAACTTTGATGACAAGGAAGAACTTGAACAGCAGGGTTGTGAAGAACAGTTTGATGAAGAAACTGCATTGCAGGAATTCAACAAGGATTCAAATGCCCTTGCTATCATGCAGCAGATTTCAGCAATCAGCAAGCAGAAGAAGGAACTGGAAGACAAAGAAAAGGAAGTCAGGACAGCACTTGAAGCTGCAATGGGTCAGTTTGGAATCAAGTCATTTGAAAATGACATTTTGAAAGTCACATATGTTGCACCAACTACCAAGACAACCATTGATTCCAAGGCATTGAAGAAGGACAAGCCTGATGTTTATGAAAAATATGCAAAGACATCAAATGTCAAAGCATCTGTCAGAATCACAGTCAAGGACTGATGAACTGACCTGCAAGGATTGTGAAAAATGGAAATGGTGCATTGAAAGTTCCAGGGAATATCCTTGCATCAGTTTCAGAAGAAAGGCGGTGAAAGAGTGGCAGCAGAAAAGAACTTTGAAAACAAAATCAAAGGATTCCTGAAAGACCATGGATGTTGGTTCTTGAAATATTGGGGTGGTGCAGCATACACCAAATCAGGCATTCCTGACATCCTGGCATGTTGCAATGGAAAGTTCCTTGGAATTGAAGTCAAGGCAAAGAATGGAAAACCAAGTGAATTGCAGCTTTACAATCTGAAAAAGATTGATGAAGCAGGCGGTTTTGCAATCCTTCTTTATCCTGATGATTTTGAAACCTTCAAGACCATGATTGAACTGATTCAGAGTGGATGCACATGTGGTCAGTATTATAAAAAATTGAAAGGAAGGTGGTCAAATTGATTGTTTCACACAGCAAGGTGGAAACATTTGAATCCTGTCCATATCGTTATGATTTGAGATATAACCAGGGAATCAAAACAATTCCACCTGATAATGCAGACAATGCATTATTTCTTGGAACAGCACTTCACACTGGACTGGAAAAAGATGTTCAGACAGCAATTCATGAATATTTCATGTCATATCCAGTCATCAGTGATGCACAGGTCAATGAAGCAATGAAACTTGAAGTGATGATTCCAAAGGCAGCAGCAATGATTCCACCAGGTGAACATGAAGTGAAAATTGAAGATGATGATTTCATTGGATTCATTGACCTTCTTGCACCTGCAAAAACAGAACAGAAACTTGGTGGTGAACATCAGGTCATCCCAAATGTATATGATTTGTATGATTTCAAGTATTCAAACAATGTCAGCAAATACAAAGATTCACCACAGCTTCATCTGTATAAATACTTTTTTGAAAAGAACAATCCAGGAAAAATCATCAGGAATCTGTATTTCCTGTTTGTTCCAAAGGTCAATATCAAACAGTCAAAGAAAGAAGACCTGTTCCAGTTCAGACAAAGATTGCAGGAAGAATTGGACAGGAAAGAACCACAACTGGTTCAAATAGAATATGACCCCGAAAAGGTCATCAGCTTCCTTCTTTCAACAAAGAACATGTTGGAAGCACAGGAATTCCCACAGAACACAAGTTGGTTATGCAACTTTTGTGAATACAAGGACTATTGTCAGAAAGGAATTGATTATATGAATTTACCAAGTAGTGAAAGAAGAAACATTTCAGAAACCAAGAAAAGAAAAATTTGGATTTATGGTGCTGCATTCAGTGGCAAGACAACCATGCTTGATGATGCACCAAATCCGCTGAACCTGAACACAGATGGAAACATCCAGTTTGTCACAATGCCTTATGTCAGCATCAAGGATGAAGTCACTGTCAATGGCAGAATGACCAACAGAAAGTTTGCATGGGAAGTATTCAAGGACACCCTTGCAGAACTTGAAAAGAAGCAGAATGACTTCAAGACCATCATCATTGACCTTCTTGAAGACACCAGGGAAATGTGCAGGGTTTACATGTATGACAATCTTGGAATTCAGCATGAATCTGATTCAGGCTTTGGAAAGGGTTGGGATATTATCAAGACAGAATATCTTTCCACAATGAGAAGATTTTTCAATCTTGATTATGAAAATCTTGTGGTTGTATCTCATGAAGATATTTCCAAGGACATCACCAAGAAGAATGGTCAGAACATCACAAGAATTGCACCGAACATCCAGGATGCTATTGCAAACAAGATTGCAGGCATGGTTGATATTGTTGCAAGGGTTGTGGTTGAAGATGATGACAGCAGAACACTGAACTTCAAGCAGAATGAAGTTATCTTTGGCGGTGGCAGATTAAAGGGAATCAGTCAGACAACCATTCCCCTTTCATGGGATGCACTGATGGATGTTTATGACCAGGCAAATCAGGCAGTAGGAACACCTTCACAGAAGTCCACAGAAGCCACACAGAAGCCTGGAAGAAGAAAGGTGAACAATTCCACACCTGATGCAGAAAATGTCCAGGACAAGGCACAGAGTGAACCACAGCAGGCATCTGAACCAGTGGAAGAACAGCAGGAAGCACCTGCAATGAATCCACCTGAAACAGAAGAAAATCAGGAACAGCAGGCAGAGCCTGAAAAACCAAAAACAAGAGTTAGAAAAAGAAGGGGTGAAAACTAATGGATGAATTATTGAAGATGCTGATTGAAGCAGCAGAGAAAGAAGGAAAGGTGCATGTTATCAAAAAGACTGTCAACAAGGATAACAGCATTGAAAAGGAAGCACAGGAACTGGCACATGCAAACAAGATTCTGTATGATGCCCACATCAAGGAAGGGTTCACAAGTGAAGAAGCACTTGCCCTGGTAGTAGCAACATTAAATTAAGAAAGGTTAAAAAGGTGAAAAATTATGGCACAGGACATGTTCAGCAGATGGGATAAGGAAATTGACACAGAAGGATTGCAGAAGGATGTTGCAGAAGCTGCTGCAAATGGTGGCGGTGGAAATTACAAGGAAGTTCCACATGGTAACTATGAAGTTGCAGTTCAGCAGATGGAACTGAAAGCATCCAAGAAGGGTGACCCTATGGTCAGCATTTGGTTCAAGATTGTTTCTGATGGTGAGTACAAGGGCAGCATGATTTTCTATAATCAGGTTATCACCCAGGGATTTCAGATTCACAACTGCAATGAAATGCTTCGCAAGATGGTTGAAGAAATGGGTGCAGACATGCCTGTTGTGGAATTCAAGACATACAAGCAGTATTCTGAATTACTTATGGACATCTATGAAGCAGTTGCAGACAACTTTGAATATGCTTTGAAGTACACTGCAAACAAGAAGAACAAGGATTTCAGTGACTTTGAAATCACAGAAGTATTTGTTCTTGAGTAATTGAAACAGGTTCTTCCCAAGGTGCAAATTTTTTTGAACATTTTGTATCTTGGGAAGATACCAAATTGAAAGGAAGGTGAAGAAAATGCTGTTTTATGACTTTGAAGTCTTCAAATATGACTGGTTGGTTGTAGTGATTGATATGACAGAGAAAAAGCAGCATGTCATCATCAACAACAAGGAAGAACTTGATGAATTGTATCAGGCAAAGAAAAATGACATTTGGGTTGGTTTCAATTCAAATCATTATGACCAGTACATATTGAAAGGGATTCTATGTGGATTTGACCCAAAAAGAATAAATGACTTCATCATTGTCAAAGGCAATCCTGGATGGAAGTTTTCTTCACTGCTTCGCAACATTCCATTGAACAATTATGATGTGATGTTGAACCTGGACAAAGGATTGAAGTGGTTTGAAGGAAGCATGGGAAACAACATCAAAGAAACTGGTGTTCCATTTGACATTGACAGGAAACTGACAGAAGCAGAAATTGCTGAAACAGTGAAATATTGTGTGCATGATGTGGAACAGACCATTGAAGTATTCTTGCAGAGAAAAGAAGAATTCAATGGAAGGTTGGAACTGGTGAAACTTGCCTGCAAGGGCAAACCACTTGACCTGTCCTTGATTTCAAAGACCAAACCACAGTTGACAGCAATTGTCCTGGATGCACACCGACAGGGTGACAGGGGTGATGAATTTGACATTGACTTCCCTGACACAAACCAGGTGAAGAAATACAAGGATGTTTTGGACTGGTATTCAAACCCTGATAATAGATGTTATTACAGACACATTCCAGGCAAGAAGCAACCTGAAAAAAACCAGTATTCAGTGATGGTTGCAGGATGTCCACACACATTTGCATGGGGCGGTGTTCATGGGGCATTGGAACAATATAGTGGTGAAGGATATTATCTGATGATGGATGTTGCTTCCCTTTATCCTTCTTTGATGATTAGATACAACCTGCATTCAAGAAACATTGCAGACCCACAGAAATTTGTGGACATCTATCATGAAAGACTGGAACTGAAAAAGAAAAAAGACCCATTGCAGGCGGTTCTGAAAATCGTGTTGAATTCAACCTATGGTGTATTAAAGGACAAGAACAATGACTTGTATGACCCTTTGATGTCCAACAAGGTTTGTGTATATGGTCAGATTCTTCTGCTTGACTTGATTGAACACATTGAACCTTATGCACAACTGATTCAGTCCAACACAGATGGTATTTTGATAAAAATGCCTGATGGACAGGATGAAGAAGAATGGTTCAACCTGATTGATGATATTGCTTGGGAATGGGAACAAAGAACAGGTCTGACACTGGAATTTGATGAATACAGAAAAGTATTTCAGAAGGATGTGAACAATTACATCATTGTTGCACCTGATGGACATATCAAGTCAAAAGGTGCTTATGTGAAGAAGCTGTCAAATCTTGATTATGGTGATTTTCCTATTGTGAATCATGCATTGGTTGAATACATGGTCAAGAATGTTCCAGTGGAAAGATTCATTCATAATTGTGATGAACTGAAAGAATTTCAGATGGTCACAAAGATAACAAGTAAATATTCCACCATCTTGCATGGTGATGAACCGATAAAAGAAAAATGCATCAGGGTGTTTGCTTCCACCAGGGAAACAGATGCAGGTGTGAAGAAGGTGTCAATCAGAACAGGGAAGCCTGAAAAGATTGCATCCAGTCCTGAACACTGCTTCATGTTCAATGAAAACATGACTGATGTCAGATGTCCTGCATACCTGGACAAAGACTGGTATGTGGAACTTGCAAAGAAAAGACTGAAAGATTTTGGGGTGATGTGATGGATATACAAATCAAATATGACAATGGACAAATGAATATTCATATGGATGCATTCTTTCCAACATCCCAGGCACGATTGAAGAAGCTGTTGAAGATTGTTGACTTGGATTTTGAACATAGAAATGACATTGTTCAGACCATGCAGCAGTTCTTCCAGGATAAAGTGAAAGAACTGGAAGAAAGAAGAATCAGTTCAGGAAAGAAAGCAGTTGAATATAAACAGAAGGTTGCAGGCACAGCTGCAATCATTGAATCCAGGAAACATCCAAATGGTGTTTCATTGACAAAGGATGAACTGGCAGACATGAAAGAACAGAACAAACACTTCAAAGCAGTATATGCAGGATGCATTTCTGATTTCAACAGATGCATCCGACAGAAGAATTTGTTCTTGAAACACTTGGAAATTTTAGAGCAAAGGAAGTGATGAAGGATGTTTTTCAAAGGTTATGTTGAAACCAAGGACAAAAAGTGCATTGAAAAATTCAAAAACAGAACAGACTTCAAGACTTATGAGCAAGTCAAGTCACTTCCTGAATTTGCAGGAATTTTGGATGAAGAAACAATCTTGGTTGACATTGATGATTTTGAACAGTCAGAAGTGTTGATGAATATTGTGGAAGACCTTCAATTGAATTGCAGGGTTTACGCAACAACCAGGGGAAAGCACTTTTTGTTCAAGAATGCAGGTGTGGACAAATGCTTCACACATTGCAAACTGGCAATTGGTTTGACAGCAGACATCAAGGTTGGTGTGAAAAACAGCTATGAAATATTGAAATATGATGGAAAAGAAAGACAAATCATATATGACATATACCTGGAAGATGGTGAAGAATATCAGGAAATTCCAAAATGGATGAAACCAGTCAGGGGAAAGGCTGAATTCCTGGACATGGATGCAGGTGATGGAAGAAATCAGGCACTGTTCAATTACATCCTGACATTGCAGTCAGCAGACTTTGAAAAGGAAGAAGCAAGGGATTGTTTGCGAATGATAAACAAATATGTCCTGAAAGAACCACTTGCACCTTATTGGTATCCGCGCCATGATCGTGTTTCTTTACTGGTTTATGCTGCAAGC
>OLRH01001083.1_pt1 | contig 14172 bp, 17 predicted proteins | sample 1672321 | NCBI WGS metagenome assembly OLRH01 (sample SAMEA3136671, study PRJEB25190) | human gut metagenome | reverse complement strand
TCAAGGATGGCGGGGAAGTTACGGAGCTTTTGTGGGACAAAGGGAATACCGTTGAGACGGTTGTCCTCTTGTCACGGGAAACAAATCCACTGACGGTTGAAGTCAGAATGGAAGTGGAAACCGGCGAGGTCAAGGAGCATCCGACCTATAAGCTTATTCAGGAATATGTGCAGGAGAAGTACGGCTTCAAAGTCCATACGGCATATATTGCCGAGGTCAAGCGTATGGTCGGACTGGATATGCACAAAGCGCCGAACGCAGTGGAGCAGAGAAAACATGAGTATCATCCCTGCCCGCCTGAAAAGGTTGAGGCGATCAAAGATGCGCTGCGGCATTTTGGCTTAATTGCTGAGTGAATTGACTATGAGGCAGTAAAAACGCCGTGCTAAAATCGAGCGTAGTGAAAACAGCAAATTTCTTTCTTCTTGCGCAAAATAGTATATTAGAAAGCAAAGCACGATAGAGTGTACGCGGTACGCTTCTGTGCGTAGGATTTTGCGAAACAGTACATTTCCGCACCAAACAGCAAAATGCGAAAGAGCTGTTTGCAAGCAGAGCATTGCTTCACCCGCTGAAAATCGCTGTAATCAGACAAAGCCCAGCACCACTTTAATGGCGTGGTGCTGGGCTTCTTTTTTGTCATGCTTCGGGTTTTTTTGAGGATAAAACCGACTGTGTGCCGTTTGCTTTTCTTTGCCATATTGACACGCTGCCCTCGGTTCATCACGGCAACTGTACGTTTTCGGGATAGAAATGAACACTTTTCTTTGTATAGGGAGAAAGCCGGAGAGGAAAAAGAGGGTGAGCGCAGGCTGTGGGAACGGTGCGTAAACCGCTTGCGGTTTTCCACGGTTTCCATAGCCGCAGCGAGGGAGAAAAGGGAGAGGTGGCTTTCTCGCTCAGGCGGCTTGCCGCCGCTCTTTTGCTCTCCCTTTTCTCCCTGAATATCAGGGATTATTCTGCGTCATTGCTCGGCGTAACAGGGCGAAAGTCCTCCTGAACCCCTTCATTGAGGTCAAAGCACATGGTTTTTGCATCAGCAACCCAGAACCCACGCACCTTGTAGCGCTTGCCGGGAATCCAGTCCTCGCCAGTGACAGCGCGAAGCGGGTCAAGCAGATTCTTGTTGGAGATCGTAACAACACCTTTCTGTTCGCCTCTCGGCTTGGAGAACTTGAAGCCCTTCGGTTCGTTGCTCTTGCAGGAACGGATCGCAAATACCCTCGCTTTCGCATACAACGATGGTCGCAGCGCTGGTGGATCGACTGACATACCGATCTCATGTACTGGATATGAGTGGTCCATGCCGATACAGAGTACACCATAGAGGAACAGGGCGTTAAGCGGACAATCCCGCTGAAAGCAAATCAAATTCTTTTGGATTTGAGCTTTATTCAGCCTGGACAGGTTCATGCTTTGTGCGGGAAGCGCAGATTTACCCTTGCCCATGAATGCGCTCATCAAATCCTGTTCGGGATGGAAAGCGACAATGATAAGAGAACGCACGAAAGCAAATATGCTCCCAGAGCGGCGTATTCGCTCCGTGATCTCAAGACCCGGGAGGATTGGAATGAATGGCAAGCAAATGTGTTAGGCGCTGCCATTTTGATGCCCCAAAAGGAAATCGACATTGCCATGAGGCAATTCGCCCGTGGTCGTGTCCTCAAGAACTACGAGGGGAGGTTTAATTATATTGATCGTTTATCCCTGACTCTGCTGTGCCAGTCTCTTGGTGTCTCCAAGTCCGCAGCCATTATCCGGCTGAGACAACTCGGCTACATTGAGGACCGTCCCTTTGCGGAGTATGACGATCCGTTGGAGGTGTGGTTGTGAGCAGAAACATCCGGGTTTCCGAGCCTTCGCCGGAAATGCAGATAAAGATACAGAGGGCGCGACGCGCCATAACAAGTCAAAAGATGCGCATGGTGAAATGCCCCTATTGTGGGCATAATTCCATCGCCGTATTTGAGGACACAAGAGGCCATGTCCAAGCAAAATGTAAGGCTTGTGGACGCGAGACAGTCTTTGATGTTCTCAGCATGAGAAGGTTAAAACTCCGTCTGAAAGGCCGGAGATAATAACATACAACAAAATATTATGATAGCTGTGCTGTGGAGCCGCTGATTGGTGAGTCTTCCTAATGCCGCATGAACAGAGTTTTCGGACTCTGTTTTATCGGCATGGGATTCAAGCTCACCGTCATGCGGCTCTATTTTTGTCTCGTCCATCCGCTGCTCCGCGCCAGCGGAAAGGACAAGACAATGAAAAGAATCCCAAAAACCCCTATCGAGTTCGACTATGACCTCTGGACTACGGAGGACGGCAAGTGCATGGTGCGCGTAAAGCTGACTGGCGAAGTAACGGAGGTTGACCGCGAGGTCATGAAAAGCCTCCGCGCTGAGGAAAAGAAACTCAGACGCTCTTATGGAACTGTCGGTACATCCGATGACGAGAACGGCGAAGAAAAATCTTCTGATACTGTTCTGTCACTGGATGCTCTGCCGGAAGACGATGTGAAATCTTCTGCTTGGTTGGCTGATCCTGCCAACAACATTGAAATGGCTCTGACGGAAATGTGCATCGAAGACTTCCGAAAGTCCCTTAGCTCCATTCAGCTTGAGATATTTGATGTTGTCATGCTCGGTGGAGTAGGGGTTCGTGAGTATGCAAGGCAGAAAGGGATTAACCACAAAACGGTTGTTGAGGCTATTGCATCCATGAGGAAAAAACTCAAAAATATTTTTTGAGCAGACCCCCCCAATCAGCAAAAAAAAGTCCGTTGTAAAGTGAAGGGGCAAACAACAGCCTCCTTCGCGGTTCCTTGACAACTGAATAGTCAGTGCTGCGGATCTTTCCTCTTTTCTCGAAGCGACTTGTCTTCTGCCGCCATGACCTCCAACCGGAGCGAGCGATCAACAGAGAGGCTAAACAGCCGTGTGGTGCGGCTGCTTGCGATGATGGAGAAGTTGGGTACGGTAAAGGCATCAAATGTCCCGCCCTTGATCATTTCAAGGACGGGACCCTATTTTATGTTCCGTTCATTTGTGCGAGTCTTTGGTTAGGACGTAAATCCTCATACAGCATAGGCTTTTTGTGTGAGGCTAACAAAAGCTTTCAAGGTGTCGTCTCGATCTTGTTCGTTATAAAAGAGCCCGAAGGTCAGTTCTGGAACCCCCGACAGTCGATACAAGGCCAGATCATCACAGTTATGGGCATAGATTTCTGGAACCAGGGCAAGACCATATCCAGCACGCGCCAGGGTAATCGCACCGGCAACGGAATCGGAGAAATGAATGTTGCTTCGGTTTCGATTCCTGATCAGTTCCATTTGCAGGCTCAAAACTTCCGATGACAAGAAAACCGGGTCATGAATGATTATGGCTTGCTGTGAAAGCTGTTCGGCAGAAAGACTCTGTTCCGGCTCTTTATAGAGTCCCGGTTTTCCGAGACAGACAATGCTTGTTTTGCAAAGCGGAGCAAAAACCATATGTTCTCGCTTGGGAATAATATCCTGAAAACTGAATGCCACACGTACGGAATCGTTGTCCAACATGTGAAATAGCCTTTCATGGGTTGCAACAAACAGTTTTGGATGCAGGTTCGGATGGTGGTTTGCCAGTTCTGCCAGAATTGGCACCATATCCGAAAAAAGAGTGTGGCTGCCAGTTCCGATGGACAATAGTTCAAAGGAGTGGCCCTTCGGATCTCCAAAACGCATCTTCGCCTGTTGCTCTGTTTCTATCATTTTCTGCGCATAAGAAATAAACGCCTGCCCATCCAATGTCAATTCAACCAGCCGGGTGGATCGCCTGAACAACTTTGTGTTCAGTTCGTTTTCCAGTGTCTGTATCTGATGGGTGATGGCAGGTTGAGACACACTCATTTGCTCTGCGGCACGTGCAAAGCTCAGCGAATTGGCTACGGCCAGAAAGCATTGAATCTGAAATGTGTTCATAGCCCTCCTCCTTCAAAAGAAATGACTGCGCTATCAAATATAACATAGAAACCAGTTCACAACAAGACGATTTCAATTATTTAATAAATTATTTTTATTATAAATAATAAACTTGATACAATAATTTAGCACTCACACATTGCGAGTGCTAAAAATGGTGGTATAATAGGAACATCAAAACAGATCGCCTATAGCGACCGGAAGGAGTCTTATCTATGTTAACACCGTACACCCTCGCAAGAAGCATGTTTGAAGAACTCGCCGATTCCGCTTTTGGAAATCACAACAGTTCCGGGCTTATGCGAACCGATATCCGCGAGACAGAAACCCGATACGAGGTTGCCATTGATCTTGCCGGTATCAAAAAAGAGAACCTGACCATTGAACTGAAGAACGGCAACCTTGTCATCAGCGCCATCGTCGAACAGGATCCCGTTCCCGAAGGAGAAAAATTCAGATACCTTCGCCGTGAGCGCTTCGTCGGTACCATGCAGAGAAGCTTCTATGTCGGCGAAAAGGTTCGCCAGGAGGACATCCATGCAAAGTATGAAAACGGCACCCTGTATCTGATCATCCAGAAGGAAATTCCCGTACCTCAGATCGAATCTCGAAACCTGATCGCAATCGAAGATTAACATGAATCCGTTAAAACCAAGATAGGAGGCAATCACACATGACTATTAACCCTTTGGCTGACCGCGTTGTTGTCCAGTACGCCAAGCCGGAAGAGAAAACGCAGGGAGGGATCATCCTTACCGCTTCAACACAGGAAAAACCCCAGGTCGCGACTGTGACCGCTGTTGGCCCCGGCAAGAATGGCGAACCCGTTTCTGTCAAGGTTGGCGATCAGGTTCTGGTAGGCAAGTATGCCGGAACTGAGATCAAAGTTGGCGATGAAGAGTACACCATCGTCAACGCAGGCGATATTCTGGCAATCATTGAGTAATAACAGAGACGTAAGGAGATATCACGATGTCTAAAATGATTATTCGGGGCGATGAAGCCCGCAAGTCCTTGGAAAACGGCGTCAACGCGCTTGCTGATACCGTAAAAGTCACGCTCGGTCCTAAGGGCCGCAATGTTGTTCTGGACAAGAAGTATGGCGCACCGCTGATCACCAACGACGGCGTGACCATCGCAAAGGAGATCGAACTGGAGGATCCCTTTGAGAACATGGGTGCTCAACTGGTAAAGGAAGTTTCCACCAAGACCAACGATGTGGCCGGCGACGGCACCACCACTGCAACTCTGCTGGCACAGTCCATGATCCGCGAAGGCCTGAAAAATCTGGCCGCTGGAGCCAATCCCATGGTCATGAAAAAGGGCATGGCAAAGGCTATGGATGCCGCTGTTGCCGAAATCAAGAATCAGTCCAAGGCTGTTAGCGGTTCCAGCGACATTGCCCGAGTTGGTGCGGTTTCTTCCGGTGATGATACCATCGGAGGTCTGATCGCTGACGCAATGGAGAAGGTCACTGCCGATGGCGTCATCACCATCGAGGAGTCCAAGACCTCTGAAACCTACAGTGAGGTCGTGGAAGGTATGCAGTTTGACCACGGATATATTTCCCCTTACATGGTCACCAATACCGAAAAGATGGAAGCAATCATTGATGACGCCTACCTGCTGATCACGGATAAGAAGATCTCAGTGATCACGGATATTCTCCCTCTGCTGGAAACCACCATGAAATCCGGCAAGAAGCTGGTCATCATCGCTGAAGATGTGGAAGGCGAAGCGCTGAGCACCTTGATTGTCAACCGACTGCGCGGCACGCTGAACGTGGTCTGCGTGAAGGCTCCCGGCTTCGGTGACCGCCGCAAGGAAATGCTGCAGGATATCGCTGTCCTGACCGGCGGCACTGTGATTTCCGAGGAGGTCGGTCTGGAACTGAAGAATGCCGATTTCAGTATGTTGGGACATGCTCGTCAGGTGAAGGTTACCAAGGAAACTACTACGATCGTGGACGGTGCCGGTGACGCACAGGAGATCAAGGACCGTATCAGCCAGATCCGGGCTCAGATTGCCAACACCACCAGCGATTACGATAAAGAAAAGCTGCAGGAGCGTCTGGCAAAGCTGGCCGGCGGCGTCGCTGTGATCCGCGTCGGTGCAGCCACCGAGACCGAGATGAAGGAAAAGAAGCTGCGGATCGAAGATGCTCTGAATGCGACCCGTGCCGCTGTTGAAGAGGGCATCGTAGCCGGTGGCGGCACCATCTTTGTCAATGTGATCCCTGCCGTGGAAGCACTGCTGGAAACCGCCGAGGGCGATGAAAAGACTGGCATCCAGATCGTTGCCAAGGCTTTGGAGGCTCCCATTCGTCAGATTGCGGCCAATGCCGGTATGGATGGTTCCGTGGTTCTGGAGAAGGTAAGAACCTCCGGGAAAACCGGCTACGGCTTCGACGCATATAAGGAAGAGTATTGCGATATGGTCGCCTGCGGCATTATCGACCCCGCAAAGGTTACTCGTTCCGCGCTGGAGAACGCTGTTTCCGTTTCTGCTATGGCTTTGACGACTGAAGCGCTGGTAGCAGACAAGCCGGAGCCGCCCACTCCCGCACCCGTTAATCCCGAAATGAATGGCATGTACTAATCCCAAGCCCTCTTGTCTCCCGTCTGTAGTGATTATGATACCATTCTCTTGCCATAGAGTATCGTCTTCTACTGCCATTCTGGGAACAGCCGGAGCAGCTCCTTGCTGCTCCGGCTATTTTGATAAACAGAGGTGATCTCGTGAGGATTGAATATAACAAAGATACTCCGCATTTTAGTTCGGAGGAGCTTCGGGAAATCTACCGGAACACAGAAGAAAAAACATCGAAGGCACTCCGCCAAACGGCCCATCGCTTGTACCCGGGAAGAGACTCCGTTACCTACGAAAATCTTTTTATCCGAGAAGGTTATGCCAGAGCTTACATGCATAAAGGAGAGTACCGCAAGCCCAAATGGACGATCACAGCATGGCCGCTGATGTTAGGCGTTATGGATGACGACACAATATATGATAGCTGAACTCATCCATTGTGATTTACCATCATAACTGCAAGATATTCTATATCTTGGGCATTGAAGAAGCACCCTGTTCACAGTGAACAGGGTGCTTCTTGATGTATTCGTTTTATAAGTTGATTTTGATCCCTACACAAGTTTGTTGTGGATGGCAATTGTATCAGTGCCATGCTTAAACGGAGAATATAGTAATCGGGGGGTTAGATTCCAATGACAGAATCAACAGGCATTGACATTACAACACCTTCCGCTTTACTGCGCATACCGCATCCATAATTTTCAATGGTATTGTTCCAGTTTCTACATCAAAGCCGATAAAGCTTATGTCAGCGCCCCCAGCGGCTTCCCCTTTTGCCAAATCTACAACTCTGGTGTCTTCGGGAGGAAGCATGGACGCAATCGTTTCCGCAAGTATCGTTGCGTTGCCGGACTTGCTTAAATAACTGATTTCATATTTCAATTTGAGTCCTTCTTTCTATCATCTAAAAATCCTTCGGGACAACAGCCCGTGTACATAAGATAAAAGACAGACCGGCAAAGCGAATCCGCTCCACCGGTCTGCTATGCTCGAATAAAGCACGCGGCATATGTAATAGGGAGGGATATGGCAACGTATCAAAAGAGGGTTTTATACGCGTGCTTTACAGAACACCGCTGCTTAAACTACTTTATAACTGCGGTGCGCTCTCCAGATACACCGACGGTTGCTTCTTGCAGGTGATAAGGCTTACGCAAATCAGAGCAACCGCACAGGCGATCGTACCGGGCAATGCCGCTCCCAAACCGAACGGCTGCCCCAGCAATTTCCAACCAACGCACACCACGAAACCACCGATCATTCCCGCGATGATACCGGACTTTGTTGCCTTCTTCCAATAGAGTGCCGCGAATGCAGGAATGCCGGCAGCAGCCGCATAGAAGGACCAGGAGAACATCAAAATGTTATAGGCGTTCTGCATATAGAGGGCAATGATAAGTGCACCGATGGGAAGGATAATCGAGAAGATTCTGGACAACTTCATTTCGGTCTTTTCGTGCATTTCCGGCTTTACTGTCTTTCCGATATCCCGAACACAGGTCTGGACTGAAACCAGCAGATAGCTGTCAGCGGTAGACATCATAACGGACAGCATACCGGCAAGGGCAAGTCCGGTGAGACCCGCAGGCAGCACTTTAATTGCCAAGGCGGGAACAGCAGCATCGGTCGTGCCATATTGAGCCAGAATGTCATCGCCTACGATCTGGTGTGCTACAATTCCCATAAAAAACACAAGAATGATCGTTACACCATAGACAGCCGTTCCAAGGAACATTCCTTTTTTAGCGGATTTCCGGTCTTTTGCCGAAAAGGCACGCTGCCACATCTCAGCACCGGCCATGGTGAATACCAGATAGGTTACGATGTCGCCTACAATGTTACCGTCAATATAAGGCTTTACCAAACTCGAATCCAGGTTGGCAGTGAAATTGGAAAAGCCTCCCACATGGATCAGGGACGATGTTGGTATCAGGATGTAGACAAAAATGAGGAGCATAAAGAATTGCAGCACATCCGTATAAACAACACCGAACAAACCGGACGTTGCCGTATAGACCATAAAGACGATGCAGGCTATAACGGCACCAATTTCATAGGACAGTCCGATCTCACCACCAAGCATATTGATGATCGTTCCAGTTGCTGTAATTTGGGATGCCACGGTTCCCATCATTGTGAAGGCGATAAGTGCGGAAATGATCAGCTTGGCGGTTTTTCCGAAGCGCATTTCAAACAGTTCAGGAATAGAGCCGATGTTATATTTCATGCCAATGTCGGAGATTTTTCCTGCAATGCCGGAGAAAATAAACATTCCCAGCAAATACGGGATCGCGGTCATAATGGCCTTAAAACCACTGGAATACGCAACACCTGCCCGCCCCATCAATCCGCTGCCGCCGATGATTGTGGCGCAGACAGTTGCCATCAGCACAATCGGCCCAAAGGATCGTCCTGCCAGATAGTAGTCATCACTATTCTTGATCTTTTTCGATGTGATGACGCCAACAACAACCATAACAACAAGGTAGATGCCGACAATAGCGAGGTCTAATCCGGTTATTTGCTCGTGATTCATAAAAATCTCCTTTCACATTGATTTGAACTGGTACTGATTCAATTTTAGAGCATCAGGCTGCACACAAGGTCGCTGATCTCGGCAGGGTTGTCAAGCGGTACACCGCTGACAAGGCGAGCCTGTGCCAAGAGAATTTTGCTGTATGTAGCAAGCTTATCCTTGTCAGATTCAAACAACTCCTTGATTCTTGCAGCCAGAGGATGATCGATATTGATCTCCAATACGATTTCAGCTTTAATATGATGCTCTTCCGCTCCCGGCATTTTATTCAATGCTTTTTCCATGCCAAGAGAGACATTGCCTTCACTCGAAAGGCTGACGGGATGATTGCCCAGGGTGTTTGTAAACTGAACCTTGGATACGTCGTCCCCTAGGCTTTCCTTCATAAACTTCAAGAGTTCTTCAGCCGCCTCGTTTTCGGCTTTGAGCGTTTCCTTTTCCTCATCCGTGGAGAGGTCAAGATTTTCTTCGCACACATTGAGAAATTCCTTTTCGGAGTATGTGCGGAGCATCTGCAAGGTAAATTCGTCAATATCCTCAGTCAGATACAGCACCTCATAGCCATGGGCAATTACCGATTCGACCTGCGGCAGGAGAGCAATCTTTTCCACGGTGTCTCCGGAAGCAAAATAGATCTTTCCCTGACCCTCTTTCATACGGGATACATACTCATGGAGCGTTACATAGTTGCCTTCATCAGAAGATCTAAAGAGGAGAATATCCTGAAGCATATCTTTATTGGAGCCATAGCTGGAGTAGATCCCCCATTTGAGTTGTGCACCGAAGGCCTTAAAGAACTGCTCGTATTTCTCGCGTTCGTTTTCCAGCATCTTTTTCAACTCGCTGGCAATTTTCTTTTCAAGCGCCTTGGCAATGATGCGAAGTTGACGATCCTGCTGCAGCATCTCACGTGAAATATTGAGCGACAAATCGGAACTGTCAACCAAGCCCCTTACGAAGCTGAAATGATCGGGCAACAGATCCTTGCATTTTTCCATTATTAGTACGCCGCTGGAGTAGAGTTGCAGCCCCTTTTCAAAATCCTTGCTGTAGTAGTCATAGGGGGCATGAGCAGGAATAAACATCAGCGCTTCAAAGGTAGAGGTGCCTTCCGCCTTTTGACGAATCACCTTGAGAGGCGCTTCATAATCGTAATATTTGTCCTGATAGAACTGCGCGTATTCTTCGTCACTCACCTCAGAAGCAGGTTTTTTCCAAAGAGGAACCATACTGTTGAGCGTTTCATCTTCTGTTACGGTTTCATATTCATCCTCGCTGCCGTCTTTCAGTTGGCTATGCTCGGTAAGCATACGGATCGGATAACGGATATAGTCGCTGTATTTTTTAATCAGGCTGCGAAGGTGATATTCCTCCAAGTAGTCGCTGTATCTTTCATCATCGGTGTCAGGTTTGAGATAAATTGTAATGACCGTACCGGCAGTTTCTTTTTCGCAGGGAGTGATGGTGTACCCATCTGCACCCTCGGACTCCCAGCAGAACGCCTCATCGACTCCGTACACACGGCTCTCAACAGTAATTTTTTCTGCTACCATAAATGCGGAATAGAATCCGACACCGAACTGACCGATAATGTCAACTTGCTCACCATTCTTGTGCTCGGGATCATTTTTAAAATCAAAGGAACCGCTCTTGGCAATGGTGCCGAGATTATTTTCCAGTTCTTCTTTGGACATGCCGCAGCCGTTATCCGCAACAGTCAGAGTGCGAGCGGCCTTATCTGCTGTCAGACGAATTTCATAATCATCGTGAACCAACTTCACGGTATCGTCTGTCAGAGAACGATAATAGAGCTTATCAATGGCATCACTTGCATTTGAGATCAGCTCGCGCAGGAAAATTTCTTTATGGGTATAGATAGAATTGACCATCATATCCAACAACTTTTTGGATTCCGTTTTGAATTGCTTCTTTGCCATAAAAATTAACTCTTTTATTTTTTAATTTTCAATTATACAGTTGTTTTTCTGTTGTCTAAGCAATTTTGCATCCTGCAGAATACGCCAGCCAACCAACAGCAACTCGACGCCGAGCAAAAAGATATGGTGCTGTAAAGCTGCCGGGGCATCAATCAACAGCAGAATGCCTAATAGCAGTTCAACGAGAGCTCGTATCAGCTTTTTTCCAAAGGGTTTCTTCAGGTATGCCTTATGAAGAGCACTGTTAAGTTCCTCTGAGCCTTTCAACACACCTAAAATACCCCAGAGCGCCCCGATGATATGGTCGGAGTTCTTTCTGTGGTACAGAATAGCGAAGCCAAGAATAATATATACGATCCCGTTGGCAAGAACCTTGGTTTCTTCCGACGCATACTCGCGTGTTTTGATGCCGCGGAAAATATCAAAGCTTCCCGCAAACAGGAGAAAACTGCTCGCTATATAGGGGAATATCTCATATATTTGTTCCGGCCAAAAGAGAAGCAGGCTGCCAATTCCTGCAAAAATCATTGCAGCTATGCAGCCGTTTTTTACCGAAGAAAGCTGGTACGTCTTCTTTGTGTGTGCGCTTGGAGTTGGCGCTCTTTCCATCAGTCTTTCAAAAATTTCACTCACGCCCCTAATTCGCTAACTTTGTTAGTTAAATGCGTATTATGAAAACGATAGCGGTACTATCGTTTTCATTCAGGTTTACTTTCTAATTTCTGAGCAGTTCTGGCAAATCTTCTCCTGAATTCTGATATATTCCTTTGCGTCATCTACTCCAAGATTTTCGAGCATACGGGTAGTGTGTTCCAGAACTTTCTTGCGGATATGGTCGATCTCAGATGCACCTTGCTCCGTCATCCGCACCACAACCTGTCTGGAGTCATTTGCGTCTGTAAAACGAACGATCGTCCCCTGTTCCTCCATGTGCTTGAGCAATCTGGCGATACGAGCTGTGCTCACCGCCAATTTCTCACTTAATTCCTTCGGATGAACAACACCGTCATGCTCCTTCAAGTAGTTTAACACAAACATCTCTCCCCTCATCAGTTTGGAGATCTCCTTATGAGCGGGAACCTGAAGCATTTTTACACGCAAATTCAGCAGTTGATAAGCAAGCGACTCGTAGTACATAATCTTTCACCTCTTTAGCTAACAATGTTAGCATTAATCTTATTATATATTCCGAACACTGAGGTGTCAAGCTATTCTTTATATTCCTGTATTGCTGATGCGATGCACTAAGCTATCACTATGTCCCGGCATTACGCGCTGTAAAAGCCACGGACTTTTGATAACCCATGGCTCTCTTGAACAGCTAATTACTGAATTACAATGCTTTTTATCACAGGCTGCTCTTCAGCGGCAATGGAGCCATTGTTGTCCGAAGGTCCCGCATCCGCACAGATAGCATCTACTACATCCATTCCCTCCGTCACATAGCCAAAGCAAGCATAACTTCCATCCAGATAAGTGCTGTCCTCATGGACGATGAAGAACTGGGAACTCGCACTGTCGTAATCATTTGAACGAGCCATGGAAATGGCACCACGGGTACGGGACAAATTGTTTTCCACACCGTTATTGTTGAATTCACCCTTGATAGTCTGTTCGCTGCCACCGGTACCGTCTCCGTCTGGATCTCCACCTTGGATCATAAAACCATCCATAATACGATGGAAGGTCAAACCGTCATAAAATCCCTCATTTGCCAGCGCTACGAAGTTCTCAACGGTTTTCGGAGCTGTTTCAGCATCCAACTCCACTGTGATCGAACCATAGTCTGCCACATCAATGATGGCGGTATAAGCAACAGAAGGTTCTTCTGACTTCACCGGGACCTCCTGCTTTTCCTTGCCAGCTTCATACTCCTGTGAACAGCCGGAGATTGCTATTGTCAGGCAGGCGGCAAGAACAACCGATAAGCATTTCTTTTGTCTCAGTTGTATATGTAAGTGAAAGGGGTGCAGAGAGCTTGATCGATCAATACATAAGGCAATATGGAAAACGACTGTAAGTATCAATTAGATCTGCATTGATATCTGACAAATAAGCGTGTTTCGGTGGAGTGAGCGAGAAGAAAACAGCTGCGCCGCCAAGAAAAGGTTCATAGTAATTCTTGTATTTCAAATCCTGCGTCAGCTGTTTCATAAAGGGGACAAGCCATGTTTTCCCTCCTGCCCAGCGGATAAACGGTTCTATGTGTGACATGAGTTCACCTCATTTGGATTAACTTTCTTGTAGTTGTTATAGCCTCAATTATTGTCTGTCGAATAGACGATTTAAGAAGAGTTGTAAGCCAAGGGGTTAGTGCGCCCATTCGCACCCTTGAGGTGGAATACACCCCATTATTTCGAGTTAGAGTCGCTGATATAATCTGCGGCTTTTTTTTTCATTTTCGGCAGTTTTTTTGATATACTTGCCGTTCTTGATTCTCGCGTCCGCTGGCTTCTCTGCGTCCTCTGGAATCCCCCAGACCGTGCCAATACGGATAGCACCGGGGACGCGCCCCTCGCCGCACAAAATCTGAATACGGCGGGTGGAGATACCCCAGCGTTCGGCGGTTTGCGCGATAGATAAATACTTCATGGGCGGTACTCCTGTTGCGGTTCAGTTCTGCGTCTGCTTATAAAATCACATTATAATTATAATCGTCAAAGCGAATAAAAGCAAGGGCTTTCTGAAAAGTTCAGGAAGTATTTTCAATTCAGACATGAAAGGGGTGTGGGGATTCCCCAACAACAAAATGAGCAGTTCGGGCGCAAGGCTGAACCGCTCATTTTTCCGGTGTGTACGGACACCGGATGTGCTTGCTACTCTCTCAAATCTCATATCCGCAGATACAACGCGCTCCCGCTTTCGCAAAAGCAGGGGCGCATATTTTTTGAAAATTTTTCTGCTGCCATACTCAACAAACGGCAAAAAGGTGTCCGTTGTAAAGTGAAAGGAGTTCTTTGATATGCCAGATCGCACACGACCCATCCGCAAAGAAATATGCCTGAATGAGCAGGAATTGAGCGTGGTTCGCCACAAGATGAATCAGCTTGGCACCCGCAACTTCGGCGCGTATGCCCGAAAAATGCTGATTGACGGGTACATCATCAAGGTCGATTACACCGAGCAGAAAAAGTTAGCTGCCGCTGTCAGCA